>JAEEGL015860022.1_pt1 | contig 13243 bp, 12 predicted proteins | sample 9134231 | NCBI WGS metagenome assembly JAEEGL01 (sample SAMN16246548, study PRJNA631951) | gut metagenome | biome: gut microbiome; feature: rumen; material: fiber-attached | host: Bos | place: Iran: Karaj | collected 2018-10 | reverse complement strand
TCTGGTGTTACTTTGGATGAATGTTTAGATGAACTGGATGAAGATAGTAAAAACGAAGATGGTGATGTAGAAGTATGTAGGCCTGACAAATATCTAGTTGCAAAAGCTAAAGGTGTTGTTTTAAATATGTCTGAAAGCATGGAAGCATGTATGGATAGTAAAGATTATTTTCCGGACAATGTTTTATCACATGGCGATTCAACCTGTGAATTTAAAGAAAATATATATCGACTAAGAGCCGCTGAAGGAGGCAGTTCAACTGAACTTTTTGTTTATGGCGGTGAAGATATGTGTAATAATGTTGCTGCATCTATGAAACAGGATAATCCGGAAATATCTACAACTTGTGTATCATTTGGTTCTGGATATATAAGCAAAGCAGATATGGTAGCTAAAATTAATGGTATAACTGATATTGCAGAGTGTCGATCTAATTTTAAGTATTCAATTGCTGCAGGGGGAATATCAGAAGGTACTTGTGAATATGAAAATGACGAATCAGGATTATATGCTTTATATGGACTATATGGCAAAAATTATAATACATTAACTGAATGTTTGAAAAATTATGATAAATGTTTTGTGACAAATTATCAACATACTAGTGAAAGTAGCAAAGTAGTTTTATATTTAAAACACGAAAACAAGATATATAGTTTTGATCCTTATCAAGATACATTTGATAACAATAAGAAAAAACTACAAAGGTTATGTGGTGAAGTAGGAGTTGACCGACCAGATAGGTTTGGCTGTTATATTAATAATACTAATTTAGCTTTAGTTGTAAGTAGAAGCGACGCTAGAATAAGTCAAGTTACTGATCCGAATGTACCGTTTGGTGTTTGCTCTACTTCTTCAGGATGTATGCTCAACCCTAATGATGGACGTTGTCATGGTCGAGAGTGTTAATTATAAGTAATAGGTGAGAATATGAAGAAAAAAGGATTTACATTAATAGAATTACTAGCTGTAATAGTAATACTTGCTATAATAGCTTTAATAATAGCACCTACAATATCAAAAGTAATAACAGGTGTTAAAAAGTCTGCCGCTCTTGAGTCGGCAAGAGAATATGTTTCTAGCGTTGAAAAATATATGGTGTTACAACGACTAGATACAAATATGATGCAATTGGAAGGTAATAATACCTATCAAGTATCAAACGATGGTGCTAAAGCAGCTAGTTTGAATGATATTATAGATGTTTCTGGTACACGTCCAACAGGCGGATATGTACAAATGGAAAACAATAAAATTTCCAAAATTAAATTAAAAATTAATGGTTTTACAATTAGATGTGGCGAAACTGTTGATACATGTAGAGTTGATGAAGGAATCAAGTTTGTTGATATTGCAGCTGGTGGAGACCGTATGATAGCGCTAGATGAAGATGGTAACCTATGGGCATGGGGTGATAACGATCGTAACTTGTCAAATTTAGGCGACGTAGATAAAAGTGTAACACCAGTCATGTTAGAAAACAATTTGAAATTTAAAAAAATAGCAGCTGGCAGTGGTGCCGCTTTTGCCATTGATGAAAATGATAATTTATATGCTTGGGGTATAAATAATTTTGGACAATTTGGTGAAGGTGGTAGACCAGCAAGTAATGGCGCCACAATTCATCAGGTTAAAAATGATACCAAATTTAAAGATGTATCAGTTGATGACCATACATTAGCATTAGATATAAATGGTGGATTATGGGTTAGTGGTAATAATAGCTGGGGTGGCTTAGGTATTGGAACTAGTGGAAGTAGAACTTCTATTACAAGTTTTATAAGAATAAAAGAAGACACTACTTTTGCTAGTGTAAAAACAGGACCATTCCAATCACTTGCAATTGATAGTGATGGTAACCTATGGGCATGGGGTGCAGCTCGTACTGGATGTTCTGCTGATCTTTATTCGCCATATCAAGTTGGTGCCGGAACCAAGTTTGTTTTTACTTCAGGATTAAACGGTATCGCATATGCAATAGACGTTGATGGAAATTTATATGAATTCTTCTCATCTTGTGATGGCCCAGCAAAAAGTAGCTTAACTAAAATTGCTGATGGTACTAAATTTGTTGATGTTACATATGGAGAATCAAATTATACTTCAGATAATTTTACTCTAGCGTTAGATGTAGATGGAAATATATGGGCTTGGGGTAGAAATGCCTATGGTCAATTAGGTAACGGTACAACTAAAACAGTTTCAAATCCAACGATGTTACAATTAGATGCAAAATTTGTTAAAGTAGAAGTTGGTAAAGATATTTCTGTAGCAATAGATACAAATGGTAACCTATGGACTTGGGGTAGAAATAACTATGGTCAATTAGGTAACGGTACGACTGAAAATAATACTGTTCCAACAAAAATTGAAATTGATGATTAAACTGAATAGATTATCTATTTAGTTTTTTTCTTTGAATAATAAAACTTATATGCTATAATTAAGATAGGTGAGAGTATGAAAAAGGGATTTACTTTAGTAGAATTACTTGCAATTATAGCTATTTTAGCTGTAGTTGCATTAATAGTTACACCAATAGTAACTAAAGTTATTGATGATTCAAGAAAACAAACGGCTATACAATCGGTTAAAGGATATGCAGAAGCTGCAAATAATGCCGTAATATTGCCTACATTAGATAGTCATATTACAGTATCAGAAGAATCTCATGTATATGAAACTGGCGATGAAGAACTTTCTAAAATAAAAATTGGCGGTGCAACACCATCATATGTATATTTAAATTACAGTGATGACACTAAAAGAGTTGTTGTTGGTAGATTTTGTATGAATGGATATAGTATTGACTATTTAGAAGGAAATACTTCTATATCTAAAAATAATTATTGTGGTGACTATATATTAGAACCAGGAATATATGATAAATATGATAGATTACTTGCGTCTTGGGATACATTAGTTAATGATTATGGGATGAATATTAATTATTATGATGAAGGATGGATTCATCGTTCTGAATATACTTTGTTTAAAGAGGACGATTCATGGTATTATCTAGATGATAAAGGTGAAAAGAAACGTGCTGAACACTATGCAAATTTATATTATCGTGAAGAAGGAGACGGGGAATATGAAGCTTATAATTTAGATAAAAACGGCTGGTATTATTTAACTGACGATTGGGAATATATTTATGTAGATGTTAATGAAATAGAAAGTGGTGCACCTGTAATAGTATTACAAAAAAACTTTCCAAATACATCCAAACTAATCTTACCGTCTAATATTACTACCATACCAATTGATGCATTTGACATTTTTAGATTTGATACTATAGTTATTCCATCGTCTGTAACTAAAATTGAAAAATGGGCTTTTGCGTATAATATGTCTGGGAAAGATGGTATAAAGGAATTTGTATTTGAAGATTCAAATAGTTGGAGATGTACAAGAACATACCATGGATATGATGATCAAGGTAATCAATTACCTTTGGATTCAAGAATATTAACTCCTGCTGAATTAAATGAATCAGAAGATTGGTATGGCGTACACACGATGCTTCAATCTTTAAGTGTTGATGGTTATGAATGTGTTAAAATAACTGATTAAACTGAATAGGAAACTATTTAGTTTTTTTCTTTGAATAATAAAACTTATATGCTATAATTAAAGTAGGTGAGAGTATGAAAAAGGGATTTACTTTAGTAGAATTACTTGCAATTATAGTTATTTTATCTATAGTAGCTTTGATAGTTACACCAATAATCTCAAATGTAATTGAATCTACAAAACGAAAAGCAGCTATAGAATCTGTTAGAACTTATATTAAGTCCGCTAACGATGCATTAGTCGCATTTAGTTTTGATGATAGTATCAAAGTAGATGATGAAAAATATGTATATGAGACAGGATATGATGATACCGAATTAGCTAAAATTAAAATTGGTGGTACAAAACCTACATATACATATCTACGATATGATGTAACTAATCAAAATGTATTAATAGGTAAGTTTTGCCTAAATGGATATAGTGTTGATTACTTAAAGGGAAATATTTCTATATCTAAAAACAATTATTGTGATGGTAATGTGTTAGAACCAGGATTATATGATGAATATGATAGATTACTCGCGTCTTGGGATACGTTAGTTAATGATTATGGTATGAATATTAATTGGTATGAGGAGGACGGACTTATAACAATTATGGAAGGTAAAATAATTGGCGCAGAACTTGCATATGAAAAAGGAATGGTATTCCCAGATCCTGACGAAAACGGCTATTATAAAGATTATTGTCTTCTTGATAGTAATGATGAATGTACATGGTATTATTGGTATGAAGTTGGCAGTCTTACATATCTAGAAGGAAGTACACGAGAATTTTACGTAGATGATTCGCGAGACGGCTGGTATGCATTAGATGAAAATATTGAATATTATTATTATGGCATCGAAAATATTCATCATCCTGCTCCAGAAATTATATTTCAACAGAATGAAGAATTGCATGCTGGTAAAAAGTTAGTTTTGCCATCTAATATAACTACTATACCAAGATTTGCATTTGACAATGTAAATGTTGATACTGTTGTTATTCCATCATCTGTAACTAAAATTGAAAAGGGTGCATTTTGGGATGAATTTGCAACTATTAAAAAGTTTGAATTTGAATCCCCAAATAGTTGGAGGTGTACAGAAACATCCCATAGATATAGTCAAGGGGAACCATTACCTTTAGAGTCACGAGTACTAACCCCTGCTGAATTAAATGAGCAAGGAACCTTCGCACCTACTGTATTACAAACCATATCCGCTTGGGGCGATGAATGTGTCAAAATAACTGATTAAACTGAATATTATATTCAGTTTTTCTTATGCTTTTAAATAAGTATAAAATATGATATAATTAATTAGGTGATTTTATGAAAAAACTTATTATTACTAGTAGTATTGTTATCATATTAGATCAACTAATTAAAATATTACTATCCATATATAATGTAGATAGCATTAATATAATTAATAATTTTTTTAAAATCACTTTAATGCATAATTATGGTGCTGCTTGGAGTATGCTTAATGGATATAGACTTTTTTTAATAGTAGTATCTATATTAGAATTATTTTTAATATATAATATTTTTATTAAAAACCAAAAGATTAAAAATGGTATAATTCTTGGTATGCTTATAGGTGGTATAATTGGTAATTTGATAGATAGAATAATATATGGATATGTAATTGATTACTTAGATTTTAATATATTTGGTTACAACTATCCAGTATTTAATTTGGCTGATAGTATGATTGTTATATCTATAATATTGCTTATAATATCTATATATAAAGGTGATGATTATGGTAGCAGAAAAAGAGTGTAGAAGACTGGATATATTTCTAATGGAAGAATTAGATTTATCTAGAAGTAAAGTAGAACAATTAATCAAAGATGGACATGTTTTAGTAAACGATAAAAAAGTAAAACCATCTTATAGTGTTAAAATAGGTGACAAAATAGATTATGAAATTGTATATGAAGATATGGATATCGAACCAGAAGATATTCCTTTGAATTTTGTATACGAAGATGATGATGTAATTGTAGTTAATAAGCCTAATGGTATGGTTGTCCATCCGGCTCCTGGAAATTATCACGGTACACTTGTTAATGCTTTGATGTTTCATATGAAAGAATTATCAAATATAAATGGTGAATTAAGACCAGGTATAGTTCATAGAATAGATGCGGATACTACAGGACTTTTAATGATAGCTAAAAATAATAAGGCACATGAAATTTTAGCTAAAGAATTGGAAGAGAAGAAGACAAAAAGAAAATACGTAGCTTTAGTATGGGGCGTAATTGAAGAAGATACAGCAACTATAGACGCGCCTATAGGAAGAAGTAGTAAAGATAGGAAGAAAATGGACGTTGTAGCGGGCGGTAAAAAGGCTGCCACACACATAACAGTATTGGAAAGGTATAAAGATGCCACTTTAATAGAATGTGAGCTAGAAACAGGAAGAACACATCAAATAAGGGTACATTTAAATTACATAGGACATCCTATAGTAAATGATCCTATATATGGCAAAAGAAAAATTATTGATTCAACTGGTCAATGCTTACATGCAAAAGAACTAGGATTTATTCATCCTAAAACTGGTAAAGAGATGCTATTCACATCAGAATTACCAGAGTGCTTTACAAATATTTTAGATATGTTTAGAGGTGAAGTATGAATATACAAGATGAAATGATAATGAGATTGCTTCATTATTTTATTACAAAGAAAAATTATAATCCAATTATATTACATGGAATTCAAAATGAAATATGGCTAGAAAATTTAAGCGAAGAATACCGTGTTATACGTATTGTATCAAACCATATTCATAATAATGAACAAATGAATTTTGATATGTTCAAGACAAAAAAAATAAGTAAACAAATTAAAGGCAAAACACTTACACTATCATTAAATATGTTAAATATTTATACAGATTTATCTGAAAACGTTAATTTAGATGAATTTGAAAATAAAAATATGAAATGTATTAAAGTTGAAAATACTAATGATTTTAAAAAATATAGTGAAATTGCAGGAATTGATTTTAATGTAGATACTAAAGAAGGAATGGATCTATTTGTTAAATTATCTTCTGATATATCTAAAAAAACAGAAAAAGACGCGAAAGAAAGCGAAAAAATATTTAAAATGAAAAAACCTGTTATTACATATGCCTTAATCGCGATTAATATATTTGTATTTATACTTTCATATATATTAGGCGATAATATATTATTATGGGGTGGTAATTATGCAGATGCAGTAAAACTACATCACGATTATTACCGTCTTATAACTTCAATATTTTTACATGCTGGATTAATGCACATTTTCTTTAATATGTATGCATTATACGTAATAGGACCACAACTTGAAAGTTTCTATGGTAAAATAAAATTTCTCATCATCTATTTATTAGGTGGTATCATAGGAAATTTATTTGCTAATATATTTGAGGTAAACACTTTAGGAGTTGGTGCTTCTGGTGCTATATTTGCGCTTTTTGGAGCATTATTATATTTTGGATATCACTACCGTGTTTATCTAGGTGGTGTAATAAAAAATCAAATACTTCCAATAATTATATTTAATATATTATTAGGTCTTATAGACAGAAATATTTCATCTGCCGCACATATAGGTGGATTAATCGGTGGTGTAATTGTTTCTATGGGAGTTGGAGTTCCTAATAAATCTGATAATGTAGAAAAAACTAATGGTATTATTATAACTATAATACTACTTGGATTTTTAATCTGGTACAGTATAATAAAATAAGTCTTATGACTTATTTTTATTTATACCTATAATACTTCCAAATGCTGCTGTAACTAATATTAATGTATAATATATTATAGTTTTAAAATTAAAATTTCTAAGAAAACAAATATTCAATATTAATAATATTAATATAATGATACTAGAAAACTTAATACCTTCTAACCAACCTTTATTATTGCTTTTTAATCCTATTTTATAGCCGTAATAAATTAGTACTATAAATAACATAATATATTTTGATATATTAAGCATCTTATAATTGATAATATTAAAATAGTTTAAGATAGTTAATATAAAACTACCTATTAAAGCAGTTAGAAATATATATAATATTGGTTTAGAAATTTTTTTAATATAGTTCATATAATCACCAGTAAATTATATTATTTTTGTATAACTAATATTACTATGGTAACAATATAAATGGTGATAATATGTATCTTAAAATAGCTTTTAGAACAGTATTTTTATATATCTATATCTTAATTTCTTATAGAATAATGGGTAAAAAAGAAGTAGGAGAGTTAAATATTATAGATTTAATTGTATCTTTTTCCATTGCAGAACTTGCATCTATCTCAATAGAAGGGGTAGATAAATCAATTTTTACCTCAATATTACCTATAACGATACTTGTCATACTTGAAATCTTATTAAGTTATATAGGTTTAAAATCTGATAAATTTAGAAACCTAACAGATGGTAAACCAGAAGTAGTTATTAGTAATGGAAAAATAAACTATAAAAAAATGAATAGATTAAGATATACAATAGATGATTTATTAACTCAGATAAGAAAAAAAGACATTACAAGTTTAAAAGATGTTAAATATGCAGTATTAGAAACTGATGGTAGTCTATCTGTATTTAAAGATAAAAACTATCCATTACCACTCATAATTAATGGTAAGATAGATAAAACTACATTAAATAATATAGGTAGGGATAAGTATTGGTTAGATAAAATAATAAAAAATAGAAATATATTATTAAAAGATATATTTTATGCTTTTTATTCGGATAACTTAGTATATATAATTACTAAAAAAGACATCTTATAAATGTCTTTTTATAACAATAATATGATGAATAGTTACAACTAATATATTTAAGGCAGAGGCAATTATAATTGAATATAGGCCTATATTTAAATATGAAAATAAAAATATTGATATAGTTCTAATTATAGTACCTAATAATGTTCCCATCATAGCTTTATTACTTAAACCCATTGCCTGCATCGCGCTTGTTAGGGGAGCTTGTATATAATGCATAATACATATTGGTCCTAAAAATCTGATATAATTTATACCGGAATCGGTATGATATAAAATATTTAAAGGTATTTTAGGATATATTACTACTAGTATAGTAAAAGGTATACCAATAAAAAGAGAATATATAATTGATTGATTAAGTTTTCTTTTAACATTCCGATAATCTTTATTGATGTATAATTTACTTATAATAGGTAGTAAGGCGGATGAAATCGCGTATGTAAAAAATGAAGGCAATAAAAGTATTGGCATAACATAACCATTTATTATTCCATATTCATATACAATATAATTATTTGTATATCCAATTTTAAGTAATACAAAAGTAAGTATTATAGGTTCTAGAAAGTAACCTATATTACCTATAAGCCTAGATATTGTAGTAGGAATTCCTATTTTAAATGTATCAGATATATCTTTAATATTTATTTTGAAATCTTTTTTACTGATATTAAAATTTTTAGGCAAAAATAAAAATAGGGTAATTATAGATGATAATTCTGAGATAATATTTATAAGTATTATATAGATAATAGTTATTTTAATACTTATATTTAAAAAATATGGAACACCTATTAATATAAGGATAAACCTTACAATATCTTCTACAATATTTGAAATTACATGCGGGATCATTTTTTGCTTTCCAAAAAAGTATCCTCTTAAAACAGAAGAAATATCTATAAAAGGTAATACTAATCCCATAGCTATTATAATATATTTATATTCCAGATTATTAAGTAATTTTAAAGCAATAAAATCACTTAATAATATTACTAATATAATAACTAATATATCAAAAAGTAAAGTAATCGGAATAATAGAAAATATCAGATTCTTATTGTTTCTTTTATCTTCGCTTACTAATTTAGAGATGGCAGTAGGAAGCCCTAGGCTAGTTAATGATATAAGAAGAGAAAAAGTTGGCAATATCATCATATATATACCTATATTATCTTTAAGCATTCTAGATAGTATGATTCTAATTACCATACTAAGTATTTTTGTTAAGATACCACCTATAACCAATATAATAGTAGATTTAATTAATGTATTTTTCATACTTAAATATATGAATTAGGTATATTTTTATACATATTTAATAATATATAATAAAGCTTATGAATTTGACAATTAAGCCTTATTCTAGTATAATTATAGTATCAATTGATGGCACATTATTCTAGTCAACTCTCTTTACTATGAAGGTGAAATTAAACCGTCACTAAAGAGCACATCTGTGAAGCTTTTGGTGTTTGCTTCTTACGCCCAGTCTGGGGTGAATGCTGAAAGATAGAATGCCGGGCGTCCGTAATGGCATACGTAAACGACCCTTCATTCGTGGAGACCTAACTTTGTGTAATACCTATACACGTCAAGTTGATGGATATTATACGAACTAGGATTAAACCTACTATGTGGGGAAACCTATGAGTAGCGTAGCTTGTCTTGAGTGGTTAATGGGGATAATTAATTGTTTATATTATCTATAGCTAAGGTAGATATAAACGTTTTATAATTTGAAACACTAACTGCAAAAAAGAATAAATAGTAAATGTTGCTGAGGAAAGCTCCTAGAGTGTCAAAAATATAGGATTACAGTGTGTACTAAGTGGTGATCAAGCCATATAGTTAATATATTGTCATCTATAAGGGGGAACCGCTATACTGGTAACGGTATAGTAGATGATAGAGAAATTCTGCTTGACCTAAGTCACAAAGTTTACTATATTAAGCCAGATTGAATTTGAATTATTAAGAGCTTTGGCTCTTTTTAAATTGAGGTAGTTATGAACGAAAAAGAATTTGTAAAAAACATTAAAAAAGAAGAGAAGAAAAACAAAAAGAAATATGATACTAAATGGATATTATTAGTTATAGCAATATCAATTGTTATATCAATATTATTTTCACTTATATCAGAATCACTTATGCCTAATGTTAATTTAATAATAGGTATTATTATCATGCTTTTATTTATTATTATAGGTATAATTTTTGATATATTAGGAGTATCAGTAACAGTAGCCAACATCAAACCATATCATTCAATGGCTGCTAAAAAGATTAAAGGTGCTAAGGTTGCAGTTTCACTATCTAAAAATGCATCTAGAGTATCTTCAATATTTTGTGATATAGTAGGAGATATTTGTGGTATAGTATCTGGTTCAGCTGGTGTTTATATAGCAATTAAAATAAGTGAAATCTTAAATATAAATCTTTTATATTCTTCACTTATAATAACAGGTTTAATATCAGGACTTACTATAGGTGGTAAAGCAATAGGTAAAGATTACGCAATTAATAATGGTACAACTATTCTTTATAAATTTTCAAAATTCTTATCTTTTTTCACAAAAAACAAATAGTTTATAATTACTTTACATTATAAACTATTTTTTATGTCAAGTTGATTGAAAGTGGTATTTTAACTATGTTATAATTAGGGTGGTGATAATATGGATACAAGAATTATGGAAGCAGTAGAAAAAGAATTAAAAAGGCAACAAGATAATATTGAATTAATCGCATCTGAAAACTATGTATCAGAAAGTATTTTAAAATTACAAGGTAGTATCCTAACAAATAAATATGCAGAAGGATATCCAGGTAAAAGATATTATGGTGGTTGTGAAAACGTAGACGTTATTGAAAATTTAGCAATAGAATATGCTTGTAAGTTATTTAATGCTAAATACGCAAACGTACAACCTCACAGTGGTTCATCTGCTAATATGGCAGTATATAAAGCTTTATTAAATCCTGGTGATACTGTATTAGGATTAGGTCTTGATGAAGGCGGACATCTAACACATGGTTACTCAGTAAACTTTAGTGGTATGGAATATAACTCCATTAGTTACGGACTTGATAGTAATGAATTGATCGATTATGATGATGTGTTAGCTAAAGCTTTAGAATACAAACCGAAACTTATTATTGCAGGAGCATCTGCATACTCTAGAACAATTGATTTTGCTAAATTTAGAAGCATTGCAGATAAAGTAGGCGCATACCTAATGGTAGATATGGCACATATAGCTGGTTTAGTAGCTGCAGGGCTTCATCCAAATCCAATAGAATATGCAGATGTAGTAACTTCTACTACTCATAAGACACTTAGAGGTCCTCGTGGTGGTTTTATCTTAACTAATAATGAAGATATAATCAAAAAAATAAATAAAACAATATTTCCAGGTATTCAAGGTGGTCCTTTAATGCATGTGATTGCAGCTAAAGCTGAGTGTTTCTATGAAGCATTACAACCAAGTTTTGTTGAATATCAAAAACAAGTAATTAAAAATATGAAAGCTATGAAAGATACTTTTATAAAACACGGTTATCATATTGTATCTGGTGATACAGATAATCACTTAATACTTCTAGATGTATATTCAAAACTTAAAATAACAGGACTAGAAGCAGAAAACATACTTAGTGAAATAAATATAACAGTTAATAAAAATAAGATTCCAAATGATACTATGAACGCTAAAGAAACTTCAGGTATTAGAATAGGGTCAGCCGCGATGACAACAAGAGGATTAAAAGAAGAAGATTTTATAGAAATTGCTAATATAATTATAGATGCATTAGAAGGTAAGAAAAATTTAAAAGAAAGGGTAGAAAGGATAGTAAATACTTATCCAATATATAGGTGATTTAATGGATAAACTTATTAATGGTAAAGATATCGCATCAAACATAAAAGAAAGTATTAAAAATGATGTTAAAACATTTATGATAAAACCATGTCTTGCAGTTATACAAATAGGTGATGATGAGGCATCTAATATATATATTAAAGCTAAAGAAAAAGCATGTAATGAAACAGGAATATATTTTAAACATATAAAATATGACGTAAATGTTTTAGAAAAAGAAGTAATCAATAAAATAATTGAACTTAATAATGATGAATATGTAAGTGGTATATTATTACAACTTCCAATACCTTCTAATTTAAATGAACAAAGAATAATAAACCATATTACTTCTAATAAAGATGTTGATGGATTAAATGATATAAATACTGGTAGATTAACTAATGGTAAAGATGGAATGGTCCCATGTACTGCTGCTGGTGTAATTAAATTATTACAAGAATATAATGTAGAAATCGAAGGAAAGAACGTATGTATAGTAGGTAGAAGTAAATTAGTGGGTAGACCATTAGTTAGCTTATTTCTAAAAGAAAACGCAACTGTTACAGTATGTCATTCTAAAACACAAAATCTATCTGAATTTACTCGTAATGCAGATATATTAGTAGTTGCTACAGGAAATAAATGGTTAATTGGCAAGAAAGACGTTAAAGAAGGCGCAGTTGTAATTGATGTTGGTGTTACTAGAATCGATGGTAAAATATATGGTGACGTTAATACTGATGAAGTTAAAAAAGTAGCTTCACTTATTACTCCTTCAGTTGGTGGAGTAGGGCCAATGACTGTTGCAATGCTTTTATCTAACACAATTAAAAGTTATAAGAAAATGAATAAAAATAATTAAAAATACTTGATTAAAACGTATATTTATGATATTATTAATATGCGTTTTGAAATGGCGAGGTAGCTCAGTTGGCTAGAGCATCTGGTTCATACCCAGCAGGTCGAGAGTTCGAGTCTCCCTCTCGCTACCATTT
>JAEEGL013592556.1_pt1 | contig 13243 bp, 15 predicted proteins | sample 9134231 | NCBI WGS metagenome assembly JAEEGL01 (sample SAMN16246548, study PRJNA631951) | gut metagenome | biome: gut microbiome; feature: rumen; material: fiber-attached | host: Bos | place: Iran: Karaj | collected 2018-10 | reverse complement strand
CCATCCCCTCGATGGAAAAGGCCATGATGACCATCGTTGAGATTTGCAAGATTGTGGCTCAATAAACCTGAGGCCATCTTATCATCACAAGACGCGGAGCCCGCCATTGCGGATTCCGCGCCTTGTTTTTTCATTTGCACTCTGATTAATGTGCCGAACGGGTGGCGATTTTCTTTCCTTTTTTGTCCCAGGTGTAAATCCAGCTTCCTTTGCGGCTGGTGAAGGTATCACCCGCAGCATTGAGGACCTCTCCTACGTTGCTCACGCTGAAAGTGTACAACTTCTTACCCTTGGCATCAAAGGTGTAGTACCAACTGCCGTGCTTGACAATATAGAATGAGTCACTGTAGGAAACCACTTCGCCCTGTGTGGTGCTGAAAGTGTGCACCTTCTTTCCATTGTCGTCATAGACGTAGTACCACGAGCGGGTAGTCTCGATATGGCTGATTTTCTGAGCCTGAAGGCCTGTGATAGCCATCAACATGGCCAGAATGATAAAGATTCTTTTCATAACAGTATGGTTTTATTTGATGAGTTTCATGATTTGCTTTTCGGTAGCATGAGGCAGGATATGCTTAAGGTGCTCCACCATGCGCTCCAAGGACTCCTCAGGTGCTCGTTCACAATGGCATGCATCCTTGCCTAACAATTGTTCAGGTGTCGTCAGGAGCGCCCAGCCCCAACTGTACTCCTTCCCATGCTTGTCACGGGGATAGACAAAGTCCTCGGTAACAATGCGGCAAGCCATCTGCAAACGCGTAATATACCCGTCGAAGCGACTTCGCATCTTAGGTTCGGTAAAGCCACAGGCACGACGCAGGTCGCGTGTGATCATGCTACCATGCTCGCGTAAAGTCATCAGAATCGCCTCTTCGATGGAACCTGCTGACGGGGCAGGATGCGCATGGCGACGCCAATTGTACAGGTCGGGCCACCATGAGCGGCTGACAAAGCCTGCCTTCTTGTTGAAAAACTTGCCATAGACACAGTCGCCCTCGGTGACGATGGGTCCTTTCCAGTCCCACAAGGGCCAGTCCCAACTGCCATCGTCAAGCAAGACATAGCGGCAGTCAGGATCCACCGATTCGTCAGCCGAATAGCCCGGGATGCCACTATACAGCAACGGCAGGAACCCCACCTGCTGGATGTAGCCCATCAGTTCAGTAGCATTATGTATCATCGCCCTTCGCATAACTTATACTATTGCATCAATCGTTCTTTCTCTGGGCCAATAATTTCACTTCGTTGATTTCATTGATCAGCTGTTCGGCGGTAGGCAGGTACAACTGGTATTGGCTTGCAAGAATAGTTTTGTTATCTTCGGGCAAAGCCATCTTAACAGCAGTATTATTCTTGCTGGTACACAACAAAATGCCTATTGTCGCACTCTCATCTTGCGTTTTCTCTTGCCGATCAAAATAATTAACGTACATCTGTAATTGACCGAGGTCCTGATGAGTGAGTTTTCCTGTTTTCAATTCTACTAGCACAAAGCATCGCAGCAACCGATTATACAGCACGAGGTCAATAAAGAATTCGTCATCCTCAATTAGGATGCGTTTTTGCCTTGAGACAAAGGAGAAGCCTTTTCCCATCTCCAGCAGGAAGTCCACTATATGAGATATGATGGCACTTTCAAGGTCTTTCTCATAATATGTCGCTTGCCGTTTTAATCCGAGGAATTCCAATACCATTGGATCCTTGATGATTTCCTGTGGAGTTTCGGGAATACGTTCTTTGCGAGCGACTGCAAGAACTGACTCTTTATCGTTGCTGAGCAAAAGCCGTTCGTATAGCATGGAATTGATTTGACGTTCTGTCTCTCTTGCTGTCCACGCATTATTCACTGACTCAAGTTCATAATACTCGCGTTTATCAGGATCCGAAATCTGAATTAGTTTCCTGTATTGACTCCAATTTAATTGCGAACGCAGTGTGTTCGCAATTGGGTATGTGCGATAAAACTGCCGACTTTGTTCGAGTTGACGTACCCCGAATCCGCTGCCAAATTCTTTTTCCAAGTCTTTAGCAAGACTTTTCACTATATAGGCGCCATAGTCGGCTCGATCTTTTCCTTGTTGCTCTTCTTCAAAAATCCTCTTGCCAAGGTGCCAATACATCTGAACACGGCACCAATCCACACTTCGTACTGCATTATTACGAGCCGTCTCTATGATTTTACGAGCATCATTCAAGATGTCATTAGAACGGATATTGACAATTTCGTAATGATTCATTTCTACCAGAGTTAGTTAACCATTGCAAAGCTACATAAAAACGGGAGCAAAACAAAACAAATAAATCTTTTGTTATTGCAGGATTTGATCCAATTGAGGGTAGATGTCGGACTCGTGGTCGTAGGGGTGGATGTGGAAGTAGGGGTTACCTGTGAGCATGGCGGACAGTTGCGTTTTGGTCCTGTCGTAGAAGATGTGGCAGGGGATGCCATGGGCTTCGGCATAGGCCAACTCATAGCCCACGCCCAGCGAGGGACAGGTGCACTCGCCGATCAGCAGGTCGCTCTCGCGCAGCCATGTGGTATCCTGGTCATAGATGCGTGCATCACGCTCGCGTCCTTGCTCGGTGAGGCTCAAATTACTCTTGCCCACATGTTCGGTCAGCACAATATCGGTGTGCTGGATATAGGTGATGATGCGGTTGTAGAGGTCTGCATCCACTCGACCGCCTCTAATTGACCCCGCAAAATAAATCTTTTTTGCCATATTTATATCTAATTATCAGCATTCGTTATCTTCAACATCACAAGCGGATGAGCGCTACGCCAGCAAGCATGAGCAGGATGCCGACGATCTTCTGCCAAGTGATAGATTTGCGCGGGGCGCCAAGCCAGCCGCGATGTTCCATGAGCATGCTCAGAGCCAGCTGACCAACGAGCAAAGCCATGGAAAAGACGCCGACACCGACTTTGGGGACAAGCCAGGCGTTGCTGAACACGATGATGGCGCCGCACAGACCTCCGGTCCACATCCACCAGGGATAGTCACGGCTGAAGGCCTTGCCCACAAGCTGCGTCTTGCCCAAGCAAGTGCAGAACAACAGCAACGCCATCGTGGCGACGAAAAAGGCTACCGTCGTGGCCTGGACAGGATTGCCCACTATGCTTGACAACTGGGCATAAGCACCGGTGATGCTGGCCGACAGGCAACCCGAGACGACCGCCATGAGCTGCCAAAAGGTCTGCCGAGAGCCGCTGCTGGTCGTGGCTGTCTGCTTTGCAGCCTTGAGCCGAGGCAGGATGACTACAAGTGTGACACCGATGATGAGCAGCAGCGCACCGATGATGCGATTGGTGCCCAAGGGGATGACTTTGGCACCGAACCACCCGAAGTGGTCAATTAGCAGACTGAAAACCAGTTGGCTGAACATCGGGATGATGAGTGCCTGCAACTGACCAATCTCCTTGAACAGATGGATGGCAATGGTGATGGTCACTACAGCCACGATGCCGACGAACCAGCTCCACCAGGGCGCCTCGGCGATCATCGTCTCGGTGGGCAGGATGGGTATTCCGGCCACGAGCGACACCAGCAGCAAGGCTAAAGTCGATACGGTGAAGGAAACAAGTGTGGAAACGTAAGCCGGTCCTACGACTTGGCGCAGCCGTGAGTTGGCTGCCGTCTGGAAGGGCATCAACAGGCCGATGGCCAGTGTGATTATCAAGAAAAACATATTGTAAATCTTATTAATGAGGTCACAAAGTTATCATAATCCGCGACTTAGGCGAATAGTGCAGTTATTTCTCGTACATTTCCAGAGGTTGGTCGTCGGGGTCATTGAAGAATACGAAGTGTTTGCCTGTCGTCATATCGGTCCTGATAGCCTCGTGAGCAACGCCCAAGCGGTCCAGTTCCGCAACCTGCTCCTCAATATCATCGACCTCGAAAGCCAGATGCCGCAGTCCTGCCGCCTCGGGATAGGACGGACGTTGCGGCGGTGAGGGGTACGAAAACAGTTCAATGACATACTCGCCATTCAACGACAATTTGGTTAAGTAAGACTGTTGCTCCTCACGCCAATGTTCAGCAATGACCTGACAGCCTACAACGCGTGTATAGAACTCAAGGCTCTTCTGGTAATCGGAGCAAATCAGCGCAATGTGATGTACTTTATTAAGTTGTAACATAATTCAATTGGTTTTTAATTTGAATTAACACGATAGCCCACAGAGATAATGACGTCAAGGTTGTAAACTGCAGTAGGTTTATACTTGGATAGAGTATTATGCAAAATCTGCATATTACTAACTTTCTCCAGTTCACCCTCCCTAAAAACGTTAGCAATGTGACGTGCTATAACGGACTGATCTTTTTGGAACAGGTCAGCCATCTGGGCTTGTGTCAGCCAGACGGTGTCATTTTCTAAACGGACGTCAATTCTGGTTTCCCCGTCTTCGCTCTGGTATATGATTATTTTGTTCTCGTCCATGGAACACAAGATACCTTTACATGATTTCCTCGAGGGCGCCGGTTACCGAGTCGATGATGAAGCCGCGCACGGTGACGTCGCGGGGCATCAACGGATGTGTCTTGATGGTGGCTACGGTCTTGCGGACCGATTCGGGGGTATCCTTGAAGCCTTCCAGCCACTGGTCGAGATCGATGCCGCAATGACGGATAGTGTCGAGCGTTTCGTCGGTCACGCCACGCTCAATCATCTCATGGTGGAAGTGATCGTAACTCATATGACAAGCCCCACAATTAGAGTGGGCTACCACCATGATTTCCTGTACGCCCAACTCATAAACGGCAACCACAAGGCTGCGCATGGCCGAGTCGAAGGGCGAAATGACCAGACCACCCGCATTCTTGATGATCTTGGCATCTCCGTTCTTTAAGCCCAGTGCAGCAGGCAGCAATTCGGTCAATCGCGTGTCCATGCAGGAGAGCACAGCCAGTTTCTTGTCGGGATATTTGTCCGTCACATACTGTTCATAACCCTTGCGGGCGACAAACTGCTTATTAAATTCAATAATCTCGTTAATCATGATTTCTTCTTTTTTTTCGGTTTAGGTTCTGGCAGGGCTTTGCAGGTCTCGCGCACAAGGTTGACGAGATACTCGCGGTCATCCACATCGGCAATCAGAAAATAGTCCTTGGCACCTTCGTAAGGTGGACACAATTCCAACGTCCGCAGTAAGGGCCGCACTGCCTCGGTAGGCTTGAGGTAGAAGCAGTCGTCGCAGATGAGCCCGAAAATCTTGCCATCACAATAGATGCCATAGTCCCCAAACATCTTTTTTGTCATGATCTCGCCAGCCCCTGAACACTGGTCGGCGACATATTGCACAAAGTCCGCTTTACTTGCCATAATAAGTCATTATTCTCTCACGGCCGCGGGAGTCCAGTTCTGGAAAAAACGCAGGACTTTTTCCTTGTTGTACCCCGTGCCCTCTTCCAGGAAACTTGAGTCCTGAATGTGCAGCACGTTGCCCTGCTCGTCGAGCACGACAAACACGGGGAAGTTGAATCGGGCCGGGTTGTTGAGGCGTTTCATCATCGCTGCTGACCACTCAGTGGCTTTGCGGGGATGGTAATTCACGTGGATATAAACAAAGTTCTGCTCAATGACGCTGCTGATTGTGCTGTCATTGGTGATGAAGTCGGCAAAGCGCAAGCACCACGGGCACCAGTTGCCGCCCACCTGGCAGATGACGAACTTGCCCTCGGCCTGAGCCTGGGCCACAGCTTGGTCAATCTGCTCTAGGGGGTTAATCTGCTCGTTATACACCTTGGGAAGAGTCGCTTGCTCCTGGGCATTGGCCGCCAATGTGAATAATGTGACGGCAATCAATGCGATAGACATTATCTTTTTCATAATCTTGACATGAATTTCTCTTTTTCAACAATAAAACGCAGGTGGGTGCCCTCACCTAATAGTGTCTCGCCACTACGGGCTTCCAACTTGAACTCAATTTTCTTGCCATCGACACGGGTAACCGTGGCGGTCGCAGTGACGGTGTCGCCCAATTTGCTGGGTTTGATGTGAGACGAAGCGATGTGTCCGCCCACTGTGGTACTGCCCTCGGGCAGATGGTCGGCCACGGCAAGCATGGCGGCGTTCTCCATGAGTGCCATCATCGCCGGAGTAGCCAACACAGGCATATCGCCCGAGCCCATCTCAATGGCCGTGACAGCCTCGGTGACTGTCAACTGACTGGTATGTGTTAATCCAATTTCAATCATTGCATTCTTTAATTATTTTTTGGGTTGGGTTACTTCGTTAACGAGATAGACGATGCTCTGGTAGGGGATGCCGCCGTTGGTTTCCAAGCCGACCTCGCAGGTGCGGCTGTTGCTGTAGCCCATTTCAATGCGGTTATCCTCTAATTGCTTGCGCAGTTTACGCAATGCCCAACGGTTGACCTCAGGATGCGTCCAGCCGCGGTCCCCGGCAAATCCGCAGCAACCCACACCCTCGGGCAGAAAGACATTGTTGCTGCACAATCGAGCCAAACTGGTCATCTTGTCCACCAGTCCCATTTCACGCGTGGAGCAGGTGATGTGGAGAGCGATGTGACGGTCGATGGGAGTGAACACCAGGCGGTCACGCAAGTACTCCCAAATAAATTCCACCGGTTCATAGAGTTTCATGCGGCTGATGCACTTGCGCATGCGGTGCAGGCAGGGGCTCTGGTCACACACAACGGGATATTTGCCTTGCTCACTGGCTTTCCACAGGACCTTCTCGAGTTCTTCAGTCTTGCGGTCGGCGATATCAAGCATGCCCTTTGACTCCCAAATGGTGCCACAGCACAATTTTTCTATTCCCTCGGGAAATATGACCTGATAACCCGCCTTGCTACACAGCCGCACCATCTCGACGACAAGTGAGTTTTCAACAGGCGAACCTTTAGACAAACCCATTGTCTGGTTGATGCACGAGGGGAAATAGACGACTTTACCCACCACATCTTGTTTAGGCCCTATTCTACCAGCACGGGGTTGGCGGGCCTTGCCTGGCATGGCTGGGGTCCACAGGGGCAAGCCTGCCTTGTGTAAGGCACTGGCAACACCATTCATGGCACCAGTCCCCAATATATTATGCCCGAGGCGGGCCGTATCGAGGACGAGGCGCAATCCGCTCTTGATGCCCGTGAAATGACGGGCGGCAAATTGGCCTGTCTTATACCCGATACTGCCTTGTGGCAATGCCTCCTGACGCACGAGGTGGGTGATATCGGCCACGTTGATACCCATGGGGCACGAGGTGGCGCACAAACCGTCGCCTGCACAGGTCTGGTCGCCCTGGTAGCGGTATTGCTTGACAAGGGTGGCTAAGCGCTCTGGCTCGGTTCCTGCCTCTCGCAGGTGAGAAATCTCACGTTGTATGACGATGCGCTGTCGAGACGAAAGCGTCAAGCCGCACGTCAGGCAGTTCACCTCACAGAAGCCGCACTCGATACACTTGTTAGCTTTGCGGACGCCCTCGATGGTCTCGCGGGTGCTGTCGTGACGGTCACCTTCGGGAGGAAGGTTAACTTCAAGTCCTTTGAGTTTCAACTCTGGCAGGGGTTTGAAGTGTTTGATGAAGCACTCGGGGTCATCATTGAAGATGACACCTGGGTTGAGCAGATAACGCGGGTCAAAAATCTCCTTCAACTCGCGCATGGCGGCAAATGCCTCATCGCCCCACTCATACTTGACAAACGGTGCCATGTTGCGGCCCGTGCCGTGCTCAGCCTTCAACGAGCCGTCATACTCCTCGACCACCAGCCTTGCCACATCGCGCATCATGGCGGCATAACGCTGCACCTCACTCTCGTCGCTGAAGAGCTGGTTGATGATAAAATGGTAATTGCCCTCAAAGGCGTGGCCATAGATGCAGGCATCACGATAACCGTGGTCGGCGATGAGTTTTTGCAATTTGACGGTGGCTTCGGGCAGGTCTTCGACAGCAAAGGCGACATCCTCGATCAGGCACGAGGTGCCCACGGGGCGCGCTCCGCCCACGCTGGGAAAGATGCCCGAGCGAATAGCCCAATACTTCCCATAGACGGCAGGGTCGGTAGTGAAAGCAACGGGAATATAGGTCTTGAACTGCGACAGGCAAGCCGTAATGGCAGCAATACGTCGTTGCAGGTCATCAGCGGTCATGGCCTTGGTCTCGGTGAGAATAGCTGTGAGGTTGTGGTAGTCGCCTGGCTGAACGCCCTCGATTCTGCCTGCATCCACGTCCCGTTTATATTGCAGATATACAGGATCATCGACCGAGGCCAGCGACAAGTAGTCGAGCATCTCGACACTCTTGACCATCAGGTTTTCTTCACTCATGGCGATGTCCTCGTCGCCGGATTTCAACTGTTTGAGGGCGACCACCGCCTCGCAACTCTCCTTCATGGTGAAGAAATAGAGCATGGCCGAGGCCTTGCACGGATAGTCATGCAGCGTGCGCATCGTCACCTGGCTGATAAAGGCCAGCGTGCCCTCACTACCCACTACGCAATGGGCAATGATATCAAACGGGTCGTCATAGGCGATAAAAGGCCGCAAATTCAAGCCCGTCACGTTCTTGATGCTGTATTTCTTGCGGATGCGGTCGGCCAGTGGCTGGTTGTTGCGGATGCGGTCTCGCAGGGACTCAATCCTGGCGATGAAGTCCGGATGGCTCTTCTTGAAGGCATCACGGCTCGCTGCATCCCCCGTATCGAGTACCGTGCCGTCGGGCAACACCAGTCGGGCAGAAATGAGCATGCGGTCGCTATTGGCATGAGTGCCGCAGTTCATGCCCGAGGCGTTGTTGGCGACGATACCGCCCACCATGGCCGAGCCGATGCTGGCAGGATCGGGCGGGAACACTCGACCCAGCGGTTTCAGAATTTGATTCACACGTGCGCCCACGATACCAGGCTGCAGGGTGATGCTGTCGGCGTCAGGGGCTATACTATAATCTTCCCAGTTTTTTCCCGCCACAATCAGGATGCTGTCACTCACGCTCTGCCCCGACAACGATGTTCCCGCGGCACGGAACGTGAACGGCAGGCCATAACGGTTAGCCGCCCGGACAATGGCGGCCACCTCGTCCTCATCCTTGGCACGAATAACCACCTGAGGCGTCATACGATAAAAACTCGCGTCGGTGCCCCATGCCAGGGTGCGCAACTCGTCGGTGTAAACCCTGTCACTGGGCAAGATACCCTTTATGTCATTCAAGAACCTTTTCATAACAATCTAATAATACTTGATGGTGAAAACGCTGGTGATGTTCAACTCTTCACCCCAATGGTCACGGTAAACGATGGGAATGCCACGATAAGCCTCAGGCACCAGAAGCACATCCACCTTACCCCAGCGGGGCGGTCCATAATCAAACGACTTGCCTGACAGCACCAAAATGTTGCCCGCATAATCAAACTCATAGAAACCGCCACCCAGGCACTGGTCATGCGGCAGAAGCAGGTCACGGTGCAAAGTGACCATGCCCAGGCGCAAGTGGCCGCCACTGGTGATGATAAACTTAGGGTGTTCCATGACCGCAAAGATAGTAAAAAAGTTGATGTTTGATGCTCGCGTTGCTCACAGTTTAATGTTTAAAGTTAAATGTTTAACGAGGCATCCGCATTCCTAAAGCCAACAGGAATGCGGATGCACCTTTAAACTTTAAACACTAAGCTCTAAACTGCGAGCGTTAGCGAGCATAACGGGCATTACCATGAACCACCCAAGAGGTAGTCGATCAGAGCGGTCACGTCGCTGATGGTTACGTTACCATCCTGGTCACAGTCGGCCACATCTTCATCGCCGCCCGTTGCAGTGCCGCTCAGCAGACGGTCGATGAGGGCAGTGACATCGGCAATCGTCACACGTCCATCGCCATCCACGTCGCCACGCTCGAGGGCATTGGGGTCAAAACCAAGCTGGCTATCCATCCAGGCGATGCGGTCACTGAGCCAGTTCTTGAGGTAATCCACCTCATCTTTATAGTTGTCGGCAATATAGTAATTGGGCCAGACATACTCGCCCCAACGTGGCCAAGCCATGCTGTTGCGGCGTTCAGCGCCACGGGAGGTCAGCACTGAGGCCAGCGAGTCCACCGTCGCCATCAGGCGGTCCTCACGCAGGTTGCTGCGACGGTATTGCGCCCATCGTTTCTTGAGAGCAGAGGTATAATTCGGGTCGGTATTCAGTTTGTACCACCAGAAGGGGATTAACTGCGGGTCGCCCTCGCTATAGAGTGTATTGTTGTTGCGGTACATCCAGGTGTCGGTGCGCCATCCCTGATAATAGTCAGAATTGCCGTAGGCCAGGTTCATGTCCCACACAACCATCTTGAAACGCGCATCCTCGCTGTCTCGACGCTTAAAGAACTTGCCGCTCAACCGATAGCCATCCACATTGTGTCCCAGTTCCATGGCAATCTGGTAATCTACAAAATTCTCCATATCCAGGTACTCCAGATAATTGGCGGTGCCAGTGGGTCTGAAATTCCACAAGGCGGTCTCCATCTGGTCAATGCGCCCATTGATATAGTTCACCTGGTCCGTAGTCAATTCCTCATAGTCTGGAGACTTGTACTGGAAATTGATGTACGCGTCAGGATAACGCTGCCCGGTATTGCTCACGGGGTGATAACGGGAGGTGTAGGTCACCTCGTCATCGATGCGGTTCACCTCCATGATATATCCCCCAGTGAGTTCATCGCCTTCAGCGCCCGGGTCAGGCAGGTCCAGGCGGTGTTTACCTTTGGAAACGACCTCGGTGAGGATATACACACCATAATAAATGTTATCGAGGAAGACCTCGCAGAAACGGCCCTGGGGCGTATATTCCATCCACGGGCGCGATACCTCAAAGGCCAGTAAGTCCCTCATCATGCTCTTGTCGGCATAGGGGGCGAGCAGGGCCCAGTTGTTGTCCTTGCCCATACCCAGGATATCGACCTTCTTCTTGGTTCCGCCCTCCTCCAGCGGCTTATCCAGGGGTCTGAAGGAATAGGGCTTCTTATCACTGATATTAAAAGAGGAACTGCCGCGATAACGGATTGCCACATATCCCTCGTAATCAATATTTTGCCCTGGATGGGCTATAGTATCGGCATAGTTAGTCTGTCCGTCACCGTTGTGAATGATCTTCATACGCGCGGTGATGCGTTCATCGCGATCAATCATCTCACCATCCACATCAATCCACACGATAGGCAGATTGGTAGAGGTCAGCCACACGTTAGTATTGTCGGGCTGAAAATTGTCCCACCAGGAATTGGCACGAGCAGGTACTACCAGTGCCATAACAACCATAGCAAGCAAAAACAATCTTTTCATATTCTCTCTTTCAGGTCTTATCGGTTTTAATAAAAACACACTGCAAATGTACTAAAAAAATCTTACTGATTATTGTTGCGGGGATGATAGCGGAGGATTTCGTCGCGCAGGCGGGTGCGGTCGATGTGGACGTAAATCTCGGTAGTGGTAATACTCTCATGGCCCAGCATCTGCTGTATGGCACGCAGATTGGCACCGCCCTCGAGCAGATGGGTGGCAAAACTGTGACGCAGGGTGTGTGGGCTGATGACCTTGCGGATGCCTGCCAGTTCGCACAACTGCTTGACGATGTGGAAAATCATCTGACGCGTGAGCATGGCCCCACGGCGGTTGAGGAACAAGATGTCCTCACTGCCTTTCTTGACCACTTGATGGGAACGTGTCTGCTCCAAGTAAAGGTTAATCTGCTCAATGGCGACTGTCGAGATGGGCACTACACGTTGCTTATTGCCTTTGCCCTGGATAATGACATACTTTTCCTCGATAAACAACTGCGAGAGTTTAAGCGTCACCAACTCGCTCACACGCAGGCCACAGCCGTACAGGGTCTCGATGATGGCGCGGTTGCGCTGCCCCTCGGCCTTGGACATGTCGATGCAATCGATCATGGCATCAATCTCGGCGATGGTGAGCACCTCAGGCAAGTGACGTCCGATTTTGGGAGAGGGCAACAGTTCTGTCGGGTCCTTGTCCATAAAACCCTCCAAGCGTAGGAACTTATAGAAGCCTTTTACACCGCTGATGATGCGCGCCTGGGAACGCGGCTGTATGCCCACGTCCTGCAAGGAACACACAAAACGCTCCAGATCATCGGTCGAAGCATGTTCCACCCCTACTCCACTGCCGCTGAGATAACGTATGAGTTTGTCCACATCATCGCCATAAGCCTGAGCGGTGTTGGCACTCATGCCTTTCTCAAGAGTCAGGTAAGCCAGGAAGCGCTTCTTTACATCGGCTATGTCAGTAATGTCTCGCATGCGGTCATTGCAATTTTCCACGAATGGTATCGGTCAATTTGGGATCGTACCCATCACTGATGGCGACGGTCACGTTATCGCCATCGAGGGTCATCCACAGGCGACGGTTATCGCCGCCATCGAGCCAATCGACGCGCATGGCAAGCGTGTCTCCCTGCCAAGCATAGGCAGCGGCACTGGTGAACGGACGACACATGCCGACGAACTGAATCCGATTGTCCATAATATAGATGGGACGGACATCATCAGTGGTCATGCGCCAATCTCCACAAGCGGCCACAGCGTGCAGGTCTCCCCTGAAATCGGCCATAGTGAAAACGCGGTCATCACCCTTACGGTTCACCTCCAACGTCTTGATGCCCATGGGATTTTCCCCAAGCACAATGCGGTGCCCCAACAGCCGCCGCTCTAACGGATGAGTGGCCTCGCCCTGAGGCAAGCCAATTGTTATGGCATCACACGCGGGGAGGGCAGCGGGAATATCACCACTCAACAAGGGCACGACGAGATGGTCATAGAACGCATTCAATTCATTGCCGTAATCGGATGCCCTACCATTGACGACAACCACAAGGTCACACTTGGGCACGACATAAATCAACTGCCCTCCATAGCCTGCGGCAAAAAACGCCTCGGCATAGGGCTTGAGAATCGACTTTGTCTGATAGCCATAACCCGAAAAATAAGCAGAGTTGTTGTAGCCAGAGAACCAGGACATGATATAATCCTTCACCTTGCGCAGCCATTTCTTGATTTTTTCAACAAATGACAATTCAGGTTGAGGGGTGGTGCGAATCTGGCGCTTGGTCATCTCTTGAATCCAGTGCTTGCTGATCAGTTGCTTGCCGTTCCACACGCCACCTTGCAGCATGAGTTGGCCCAACTTGGCCTCACTCTCGGTCTGCAAGCGGAGTCCCCATCCAGCAATTTCCACGCCGTCTGGCGCCAATTCCCAGTCGGCATCGGTGATGTGAAGCGGGGTGAAAAT
>JAEEGL011503277.1_pt1 | contig 13243 bp, 9 predicted proteins | sample 9134231 | NCBI WGS metagenome assembly JAEEGL01 (sample SAMN16246548, study PRJNA631951) | gut metagenome | biome: gut microbiome; feature: rumen; material: fiber-attached | host: Bos | place: Iran: Karaj | collected 2018-10 | reverse complement strand
GCCATACATCTTATGATTCTGGCAGACGACACCGATATTATGGAAAGCCTTCGAACGGCGCATCTTATTGGGCTCTATGCGGGCAGCCTTCTCGTACTGGACGACAGCTGCCGAGTCTTTCTGCTGCATCATCAGCGCACAGCCGAGGTTGTAGTTTGCTTGTGGATTCTGTTGGTTGGCCTCCAATGCCTTACGGTATTGAACTTCAGCTTTGGCATAGTCCTTCATGCGAAAGAGTCGGTTTCCTTCGCGAATCAGCTGGCGATCGGTCTGAGCCGAGAGTGCCGAGCTGATGAGAATCGTTATGACAAATAAGATACTTCTCATTTCTTCCTGAATAATTTGATGTTCTTCAACAGCGGGTTCTTGCTCTCAAGAATGCAAATCTCAAGGATGAGCAAGAGAATGACAAGGATGCCAAAGGCTTGGAACTGCTCGTCGTATTCGCTGTAGAGTGTGGTTTGTATCTCTCCTTTTTGCATTCGGGCCAGCTCTGCGTTCAGTTTCTCCTGGGCCACGTTGGTATTATCAACATGGATGTAGGAACCACCACCTGCTTCGGCAATCTGTTTGCACATGGTTTCGTTCAGTGCCGAAAGCACCGTCTGTCCCGTGTTATCGCTCATGTAACCACCATCGGGTGTGGGAATGGGAGAACCCTTTGGCGAGCCTACACCCAGCACAAACACGCGCATGCCCTTGCGCTTGGCTTCACGAGCCATCTCTACGGCACCTCCCTCATGATCCTCACCATCGGTAATGACAATGATAGCTCGGCCCACGTTGTCCATCTGCGAAAAACCGTTGATGGCAATACGTATGGCTTCGGCAATGTTGGTGCCCTGTGTAGCGATGAGCGATGGATCAATGTTCTGCAGGAACATCTTAGCCGACACATAGTCGCTGGTGATGGGCAGCTGGATGAAGGCATTGCCAGCAAAGACAATCAGCCCCAACTGGTCGTTGGTGAAATTGTCAACAAGATTTTCTACCAGCATCTTGCTCTTGTCCAAACGCGATGGCACCACATCCTCGGCACGCATCGAATTACTGATGTCGACGGCTATCATGGTCTCAATGCCGTTGCGCTTCTCATGGCTGATCTTGGTTCCCATCTGCGGTCGGGCCAGCATGATGATGAGCAATGCCAAAGCCGTCAACAGGAGAAAAAATTTCACCAGAGGACGAAAGCGCGACACATCGGGCATCAATTGGTGAAGCAATGCCATATCGCCAAAACGTCGAAGCATTTTCCTACGACGGCGAACGGCCACGATTCGTATCAGTGCCAACAGGGGTATCAGCACTAACAGATATAGATATATGGGACTTTCAAATCTGAACATTCTTCTTTTTCCTTAATTCGTCACAAGTTGTTTCTTTTATGGTATGCGGCGGAACACGGTGATGCGCAGCAGGATTTCCAACAACAGACAGATGACGGCAGCCAGTGCGAAAGGCTGATAAGCCTCATAATGGCGCGAGAAACGCTTTACCTCCATCTTTGATTTCTCCAGTTTGTCGATATCACGGTAAATCTGCTTCAGCTCCTTCGTATTTGTTGCGCGGTAGAAATGTCCGTCGGCGGTGGCGGCAATTTCGCTCAGTGTCTTCGTGTCAACATCGGCACGGATATTCACATATTGTGTGGTGCCACCCACCTGCATGGGGTAAGGAGCCACCTTATTGGAACCAACAGCGATGGTATAGACGCGGATACCGAGACTCTTGGCTATCTGTGCTGCCGTCAGCGGCGAGATGTCACCCATGTTGTTGCTACCATCTGTTAGGAGAATCACCACCTTACTCTTCGTCTTCGAGTCCTTCAGTCTTGAAACAGCATTAGCCAGACCCATACCCACAGCCGTTCCATCCTCGATGAGTCGGCTCTCGGCTATATCGGTTCTCACACCTCCCAGCATGTTAAGCAGCGCGGCATGGTCGGTGGTCATCGGGCATTGCGTGAAAGCCTCACCGGCGAAGATGGTCAGTCCGATATTGTCGTCGGGGCGGCCTGAAATAAACTCGGCAGCCACGCTCTTGGCAGCTTCTATACGGTTCGGGCGTAAATCCTGAGCCAGCATGCTCGTCGAAACGTCCATAGCCAGCATGATGTCTATGCCTTCCGACGTGCGCTTGCCCCAGCTGTTGTGTGTCTGCGGTCGAGCCAGCACACATACCACCAGCACGAAGGTCACCATGCGGAGCAATGCGGGTAGCCACGCCAATCGTTGACGCAGGCTCTTCGGCGCATACTGGTAGGCATAGGTGTCGCTCATGCGCATGGTAGGCTCACTCTTCTTGCGGTAAAGCAGATACCAAAGAAGATAGGGTATGAGCAGGAGCAGTAGCAGGAAATATTCTTTATTGATAAACTCCATGATTTCTTACAGCAACAGATAGATTTGATAAACCATATAAAGGAACAATGCGACAGCCACCGCCACAAGGCCGATGATGGCCCAGCGCAAGGTCTTCCGTGAACGGATGTTGCGTTTGTCGGTGTCGCTCAGTTCTGGCTCAATGCGTTCCGTAGTGGGCTGGTTCTCCAATTTAGTAGTGTTGATAAACTCGATGGCATTCACGAGGTTGGCGTCGTTCTCGTTGATAAGTGTCGAATATTTGGCGAACTTCACCAGATCGGCAGTTGTAAACAGCTCTCGTAGCTCGTCCATCATCGTCTGATCCTCAGCTTGCTGCAAATTTTCGATGATTTCCGACGAGGTCATTTCCATCGCATTGAAGCCGAAACGCTCCTCAATATACTTACGCAGGGTGTCAGTCAGACGAGTGTAGTATGCCTTCTGGTCGCCCGACACAGACATGCCCTCAGCCTTTATCTTCTCGATTTCCTGCATGGCTTTCTGGTGAGGTAGCAGTCGTTTGACGATTCTCACACGAGCCAAAACAGGCTTGTTCTCGCGCATACAAACGCGTAGATAGAAAATGAGACACATCAGAGCAATGAGCAAGAGGCTGCACCAGAACAAGCCACTCCATTCACTCCATTGGAAGGGGTTGTCTTGAACGTCCTTCGGAGGATAGAAATTCTCAGGGTGAAGCGTGTCAACAGGAACCTCAAGCACCTTCAGGGCGAGGTTCTGCGTGGTGTATTCCTTAGAGTCAACACGTACCTTAAAGGCAGGAACGTAATGTAGCTTCTCGTCGAACGATGTCAGTTTGTACACCTTCGTCACTTTGATCAGCCCGTCTGTAGTTTCTGCTGTGTCGGCAGGCAAGGCTTCCACCACTTCTACACCCTCGGCAATCATCTGCGAAGGTTGGAAGATGGGCATTTCCAAGATCTGCCCACGCTTCATAGTGACCGTCAGTGTCAAGTCCACCTGCTCGCCCATCGTTATTTCCATCGGGTTGATTTTCGACTCGACAGATACTTGTGCAAATGCATTCAAAGCACTTAACAACAGGCAGATAACCAATATACTTTTAATCTTCATTTAAACAATTTCATATTATAGCTGGCAACCACTTCTTCCTCCATTGTGAGGCTATCCTCTCATCTGGAACAGTGCCAACAACTTCTTCACGTAGTCCTCATCAGTGGCGATACTCACGTGATCCACTCGGCTTTTGTTCATCACCTCAGTTAGCTGTTGCTGGCGGTTCAACCAGTATTGTGTGTGGGCGCGTCGCAATCGTTTGCTGCTGGTGTCGATAATCATTTCATGACCCGTTTCCGCGTCGCACACCTTCATCAATCCCACATCGGGCAGCGTTTTGGCACGCTGATCGTACACTTGGATGGCCACCACATCGTGCTTACGGTTGCAGATGGTGAGCGGCTGCGTGAACTCCTTCCGCTGGTAGAAGTCGCTCAACAAGAAGGCAGTGCAGCGTCGCTTCATGGCACTGGTCAGAAACTCCACGGCCATACCCACATCGGTTCTTCGGCTCTCAGGATGGAAATCTATCAGTTCGCGGATGATATAGAGTATGTGTTTACGACCCTTTTTGGGCGGTATATACTTCTCAATCTTATCGGAGAAGAAGATCACTCCTATCTTGTCGTTGTTCTCAATGGCGCTGAAGGCCAATGTGGCGGCAATCTCAGTGACCATATCCTTTTTCGTCTGAACCTGTGTGCCGAACTCCAACGAACCACTGACGTCGATGAGAAGCATCACAGTCAGCTCACGCTCTTCCTCAAACACCTTCACATAAGGTCGATGGAAGCGAGCGGTTACGTTCCAATCGATGTCGCGCACATCGTCGCCATATTGGTACTCACGCACTTCGCTGAATGCCATACCACGCCCTTTGAAGGCCGTGTGGTACTGACCAGCGAAGATATTATTGCTCAGACCTCGGGTCTTGATTTCTATCTTCCTAACTTTTTTGAGAATCTCAGATGTTTCCACGTTCGATGGGTTATGTCTTTGTTGACAATCAAGGGTTTTCCAGTTTGCGTCAAATTAGGCTGTAATTTGCGTCAAACTATGCGGTAGTTTGCGTCATATCACGCGATGATTTGACGCAAACTGCAAACTCTTTTATGGCACCTCAATCTTATTGATGATTTTACTGACAATTTCTTCGCTCGTCACATTCGTTGCCTCAGCCTCATAACTCAGGCCAATACGGTGACGCAGCACGTCGTGAACCACTGAGCGAACGTCCTCCGGCACCACATAGCCGCGTCGCTTGATAAAGGCAAATGCCCTTGAAGCCTTAGCCAGATTGATGCTGGCACGGGGACTACCGCCGAAGGTGATGAGATCTTTCAGCTCCTTCAATCCATAGCGGTCGGGATAGCGGGTAGCAAAGACGATATCAGCAATATATTGTTCTATTTTTTCATCAATATATACACTGCGCACCACTTCGCGTGCATTGAGGATTTCCTGCGATGTGGTCACGGGTCTCACCTCGGGCAATCCACCCACAATATTCTCGCGGATAATAAGCTTTTCCTCTTCCAGCGAGGGATAGTCAATGATGACTTTCAGCATGAAACGGTCCACCTGGGCTTCGGGCAGCGGATAGGTGCCCTCCTGCTCGATGGGATTCTGCGTGGCCATCACCAGGAAGGGTGAAGGTAACTGGAATGTTTCGCTGCCAATTGTTACCTGATGCTCTTGCATGGCTTCCAACAGGGCACTCTGCACTTTGGCTGGTGCACGGTTGATTTCATCGGCCAGAACGAAGTTGGCAAACACGGGACCTTTCTTCACTTGGAAGTTTTCGTCCTTCTGCGAATAGACCATCGTACCGATAACATCGGCAGGAAGGAGGTCGGGGGTGAACTGAATGCGACTATAGTCGGCATCTATCAGTTGTGCCAATGTCTTGATGGCCAGAGTCTTGGCCAATCCAGGCACACCCTCCAAGAGGATATGTCCGTCGCTCAACAAACCTATCAGAAGGGAGTCGATCAGGTGTTTCTGCCCTACGATAACCTGGTTCATACCATGCGTGAGGTTGGTCACGAATGCACTTTGCTGTTCTATCCGCAGGTTCAACTCGCGGATGTCAATGGATTCTGCCATAATCTTGCTATGTTTCTTTTGTTCAAAATTTGTGCAAAAGTAATACTTTCAGAGAGTATGGCAACAAACAAAGTGTCTAAATAATATTAAAAAAGTTTCCTAAAAATTACTTTTAAGAAACTTTTTATTTGGTTTAGTAAAAATATTAAGAATTGTCTTAACGCTTCTTTTTAATCTCCAGCTTTGGAATCTTCAGCTTCATGCCGGGCTTCACCACAGCAGTGCCGTTGTGCACTTGCAAATAGCACTCCATACCCTCACCAAAATAGAATTTTGAGAGTCGCTCCATTGTCTGTCCCTCTTTTACAGTAATTGTTTCCTGAGTACCCACAATGCGGTAGGCTCCCAACTCCACCTGTCGACGGGCTGAAGCAAGCGACGGATTGTTGGATGCGGCTGCTTGCGTGGCTTGTTGCTCGGCTTTCTTCTGGGCCTCTTGTTTTGCTTTGGCTTCGGCTTCCTTCTGTGCTTCTAACTCTTTCTTCACACGCTCCAGATCCCTCTGCACCTTCTCCAAAGAGTCGCGGCGCACTTTCTCCAGGGAGTCCCTCCGGGCTACTTCGATAGAGTCGCGGCGTACTTGTTCCAAAGAATCGCGCAATGCTTGCTCGGCTGCTTTCTGCGCTTCATCAAGAGTATCGACAACTGCAGTGCTGTCTTCCACAATAGGTGCGACCGCTTGCGGTCCAACCTTTTCTGAAGTTGGCACGATTCCTCTGACAATCCATCCTGCGCCAAAGCCGATGGCAGCGGCAATCAGTGCGGTCAAAACATACGGACACCACGGGGTTCTCTGTCGTTCGTTATGTTTATTCAGTTCGTTCTGTTCATTATTCATGGTTGGTGTCTCTTCTGATTCTATGGGGGCTTGCTTGATTGATTCTATGGGGGATGCAATGCGGGCTGCTGCTGTCATTTCGGGTGTTGGTTCTTCCACCAATGATTCTTCATGGATGGTCACCTCCACGATGGGTTCTTCCTCTTCGATGGACGACTTTTCGATAGATGTCTCTCCGACAATGGGTTCTTCCTCTTCGATGGATGACTCTTCGATGGATGTCTCTCCCAAGATAGGTTCTTCCTCAACAGGAGTATCCTCGATGATAGGTTTCTCATCTACGACGAGGGTTTCTTCCAAAATAGGGTTCAGCTCCTCAGTCTGCTGCGGTTCATCCTCAGTTTCAATGGTTTCCGATTCTTCGTCGGTGTTCACTTCTTCAATGTCGTCGAAGGTTACACCTTCGTTCAGTACTACCGTATCAAACTGGGAGAAAGGCTTGTTCACGAGGTCCTTCATCACACTATCAGGCAAAAACGTTATTTTGCTGCGCCCATCTATCACGATGCGTTCGCCTGTATTCACGTCTACACTGACACGTTCCTTGACGTCCACCACCTTGAATGTGCCAAGTCCTTTCACCTTCACCAATCTGTCCTGCAAAAGTCCTTCGTTCAGTACATTGACAAATTGGTTGAAGAATGTTTCGGCATCATTGACAGTCAAACCGTGTTTCTCCACAAGATAGCCTACGATGCCGCTCATCTCGCCTTTCCTTGTACGGCCACTCTCGACGAATTCAGACTTTCCGTCTTTTAGTACTTTTCTAACTGAAGCTGTCGGGCGAAATCCTAACACGAGCTTCGGGGGCACCAGCAGGCGTTGTCGGGTATTCGGATTGATAATGATGCGCTCCATGCGTTTCTTAACCTCAAACGTGCCAAAGCCGGGCAACAGCACGTTCTCACCCTCCTGAAACCGCTGGTTCATAGCATCCACCATGCTATACACCATTTTCTGACAGTCGTCCTGCGTATAGCCTGTAGTTTGTGCCAATCGCTGTATGAAGCTCTTATTGTTCATGATTCATTTTGTATTATCGTTTTCAGCATCTTCGCAAAATCGGTTTGTCTCTTCCTCTGTGAGGTTGATAAACGCTCATTCCACCCTTGCATATACATCAAACTCCTCAGCGGCTGTGATTCGTGCCTGATAATACTTTCCTCTTATCAGGCGTTTCCCGCTAATAGGAATAAGCACCTCAGGATCTACCTCAGGCGAACAAAACTCAGTACGCCCCACATAATAGTCACCCTCCTTGCGGTCGATTACCACTTGAAGAATGCTACCTACCTTCTCGGCTTCTATTTCGGCGCTGATTTCCTGTTGCAGGGCCATCAGACGATCCAGCCTTTGCTGTTTCACTTCCGCGCGTACATTATTTATATAATGCTCTGCGCTGTAGGTTCCCTCTTCCTCAGAGTAAGCGAAGGCACCCATCCGCTCAAAACGTGCCCAACGGACGAAGTCCATCAATTCTTCGAAATCCTCGTCGGTTTCTCCTGGGAAACCCACCATCAGCGTTGTTCGCAGATGAATGCCCGGTACCTCCTCGCGCAATCGGCGAATCAGCTGATAGGTTTCCTCTTTGGTCACATGGCGATGCATAGCAGAAAGCATATTGTCGGAAATGTGCTGCAGGGCAATGTCCATATAGCGACAAACATTTTTCTTTTCACGCATCACGCGCAACAAATCCCATGGGAAATGGGTAGGATAGGCATAGTGAAGGCGAATCCACTTCACGCCAGGCACATCGGCCATCCGTTCGATAAGTTCAGCTATCTGCTGCCTACCATCAAGGTCTACGCCGTAGTAGGTCAGTTCCTGTGCTATCACCTGAAACTCGCTCACACCCTGGTCCACAAGCTGCTTCACCTCCTGCAATATGTCCTCTTGTTTCCGACTCACATGGCGACCTGTTATCAGGGGGATGGCACAGTAAGCACACCGCCGGTCGCACCCCTCGCTAATCTTCAAGTAGGCATAGTGACGAGGGGTGGTAAGCACACGCAATGCCCTGTCATCTCCTCTACAAGACTGGGAAATGGGGGAAGGCAAATCCTGCATCAATTTCTTGTAATCAAACTTTCCATAAAACCGATCCACTTCAGGAATCTCCTCCTCCAGCTCTTTCCGATAGCGTTGCGACAGGCATCCCATGACAAACAGTTTACGCAATTTGCCCTGTTTCTTACGTTCCGCAAACTCCAGGATCGTATTGATGCTCTCCTCCTTTGCGTCGCCAATGAAACCGCAGGTGTTGATGATGGCTATTTCTCCGATCGGTCGCTTGCTGTCATGAGTACAACTGAAGCCGTGCCGTCTGGCAAAGCCCATCAGCTGCTCTGTGTCCACAAGGTTTTTCGAACAGCCTAATGTGATAAAGTCTATCTGATTCTTAACCATCTCACATCAGAACAGAGAGTCCACAAACTGTCGGCGATCGAACAACTGCAAGTCTTCCATGCCCTCGCCCAGTCCGATATATTTCACAGGCACCTTCAACTGGTCGCTGATGCCAATCACCACACCGCCTTTCGCTGTTCCGTCGAGTTTCGTGATGGCGAGCGATGTTATCTGCGTCACTGCAGCAAACTGCTTTGCCTGCTCAAAGGCATTCTGTCCTGTAGAGCCATCGAGCACAAGCAGCACCTCATCGGGAGCCTCGGGCAGCACCTTCTTCATCACATCTTTGATTTTCTTCAACTCATTCATCAGGCCCACCTTATTGTGGAGGCGACCAGCTGTATCAATGAGCACTACGTCGGCATCGTTAGCCTTGGCAGAACTCAATGTGTCAAAAGCGACGCTGGCAGGATCGCTGCCCATCTTCTGCTTAACTACAGGGACGCCTACCCTTTGCCCCCATATGCACAGTTGCTCTACGGCAGCAGCGCGGAACGTATCGGCAGCACCCAAATACACCTTCTTTCCAGCTTGTTTGAATTGCCAGGCCAGTTTGCCTATAGTTGTCGTCTTACCCACACCGTTCACTCCTACCACGAGGATAACGTATGGTTTATGGTCGGCAGGCAAATCCCAATCGTCCAAGTCGGCAGTATGATTTTCAGCCAACAATCCTGCTATCTCATCGCGGAGAATCTCGTTCAGCTCCGATGTAGACACATACTTGTCGCGTGCCACACGTTCCTCGATACGTCCGATTATCTTCAGCGTGGTTTCCACGCCTACGTCGCTTGTGATGAGTACCTCTTCAAGATTGTCCAACACATCGTCGTCGACTTTCGATTTTCCTGCAACCGCTCTGGCCAGCTTGTCAAACACACTCTGTTTGGTTTTTTCAAGTCCCTTGTCTAGAGTCTCTTTCTTCTTCTTGTTGAATAGACCGAATAATCCCATGATTTACATTTTATATTTACGCCTGCAAAGGTACGAATAAGTGAGAACAATACAAAATGAAAAACGCTTTTTTTCATTTTTATTGTCTAACGAAGTACCCTCGATGCATTCAGAGGTACGAATAACCAAGAGAAACACTTAACATAGCCAATCAGAGTGCAATGAGAATAAGTGCATTTTTTGGCAACAACATAGAAGTTAATCCGAAAAGGTTCGCTGGTGTATGACCTCCCTGCTCGGTGGGATTTGTAATCTTTCTACCGCTCATGGATTATAATCCGACTGAGCAGGGAGAATCATTTAGTGGTGAGAGGCGTGTGGGCGTGTGGGAAGCGGTGTGGGAAGCGGTGTTAGCATGTGTGAGAGATGATGTGAGAGCGGTTTTTAGCGTGTCGGAGATAGTCTGCGAGGGCGCTGGTGATGGTGTCTGAGCGCGTCGGAGATGGTTTCTCGCGCGGAGGAAATGTTTTCTCACGCAGAGTCGCAGCGTGCGCAGAGTTTTCGCAGAGCTTTCTTTCTATGCACCCTCCCTTTGGGAGGGCGGGGGGTAGGCCGGTGTGTCAGTAAGTTAAAGAGCGAAGAAGCGAGCGGAGAGCAAAAGCCGAAGCTTTTCGAGCGAAGCACAAAGAGCGCGGTTGTGATCACATGTGCAAAGGTACGCATTATTCTCGTGGCCGCCAAAAACCACCCCTCGTGGCGTGCAAATTTCCGTTAAAGAAACAATTACTTGTCGTTAATAAAATTAAAAGAATTTGAAAGTAATTACAAGTCAACCTTTTCAGTACAAAGTAAACAAAAACAGATGAAGAGTCAACAATATCCGTACGAAGTCCACGTTCTCAGGAAAAAGAGTCAACCTTATTCAGGAAAAGATAGTGGAGTTACCCACTTACCCACTTACCCAGTTATGACAGGAAGGTTTATGGAAAACTTGAAGCAGGAAACTTTATTATTATATATATTATATATATATATAATATATATAATAATAAAAATATTAATTACTCTATTTTCCATTTATTTGGATTCTCTAAGAAATTCCCCTGCCATCCTTACCCACTCATGTTGAAATACCTTCCTGTCATAAGTGGGTAAGTGGGTAAGTGGGTAAGTTTGAGGGAAAAGAAAAAGGGAATCCATCGATGTGAAGCGTCACGCAGAAGGCTGAGGGGAGTTCATACACCTGCGTACCTTTTCGGGTTAACTTCTATGTCGTTGCCTTCTTTTATTCATAAATAAAATGTTTTTGCCATGAAAATTTGGCTTGTATAAAACAATTGCTTACCTTTGCAGCCAATTAGCATTCTTATTAAAGTTGTCCACGTAGAGTGGAAGTATTTAAACCGTGAAAATATACAAATGAACAAGATTGTAAGAAAAGAACAGTTCTCTGAGAAGGTTTTCCTTCTGGAGATTGAGGCTCCGCTGATAGCCAAGAGCCGCAAGGCCGGAAACTTCGTCATTGTGCGCGTGGGTGAGAAAGGTGAGCGCATGCCGCTGACCATCGCAGAGGCAGATACCCAGAAAGGCACAATCACTCTTGTCGTGCAGAAAGTGGGTTTGTCGTCGACAAAGCTCTGCAATCTGAACGAAGGCGACTACGTGACAGATGTAGTCGGTCCTTTAGGCAATGCAACCCATATCGAGAAGTTTGGCACTGTCATTTGTGCAGGCGGCGGTGTGGGTGTAGCTCCAATGCTACCCATCATCCAGGCTCTGAAGGCTGCAGGCAACCGCGTACTTTCCGTATTGGCCGGACGTAACAAGGATCTCATCATCTTGGAGGATAAAGTACGTGAGAGCAGCGACGAAGTCATCATCATGACCGACGATGGCTCGTATGGCGAAAAAGGCGTGGTGACTGTTGGTATCGAGAAGTTTATCCAACAGGAACCTCACGTCGACCGTGTGTTCGCCATCGGCCCTCCCATCATGATGAAGTTCTCCTGTCTGCTCACTCAAAAATATAATATTCCTACAGACGTGTCGCTCAATACCATTATGGTGGATGGAACGGGCATGTGCGGTGCCTGCCGACTGACCATCGGCGGTAAGACAAAATTTGTCTGCATCGATGGTCCAGAGTTCGACGGCGCGTTGGTAGATTGGGATGAGATGTTCAAGCGCATGGGCACGTTCAAACAGCAAGAACTGGAGGAAATGGAGCACTATGAGGAGCACCTCGCCGCCTCTCAAGATTCCGTATGTCGTTGCACAACAACGACCAACAATAGAGAAGCCTCCCTACCCCAACAACACGCTAACGACCCAATCTCCCTGCTCACCGACCATCAGGCCGAATGGCGCCAGGAGCTACGCAAGAGCATGAAGCCGAAAGAGCGCACGCAGATAGAACGTGTCATCATGCCCGAACTTGATCCCGAGTATCGCGCAACCACCCGAACTGAAGAGGTGAACCAGGGACTGACGCGCGAGATGGCAATGACAGAGGCAAAACGCTGCCTCGACTGTGGCAAACCCACATGTGTGGAAGGCTGCCCAGTGAACATCGATATCCCTTCATTCATTAAAAACATCGAGCGTGGTGAATTCCTTGCTGCAGCCAAAGTACTAAAAAACACATCTGCCCTCCCAGCTGTCTGTGGCCGTGTATGCCCGCAGGAGAAGCAATGCGAGAGCCGTTGTATTCACCTGAAGATGAATGAGCCCGCCGTGGCCATCGGCTATTTGGAGCGTTTTGCCGCCGATTACGAGCGTGAAAGCGGACAGGTTGCTCTGCCTGAAGTGGAGCCTGCCAACGGCATAAAGATCGCTGTTGTGGGTAGTGGTCCTGCAGGACTTTCCTTCGCTGGCGACATGGTGAAGAAAGGCTATGAGGTGCATGTGTTTGAGGCGCTTCATGAGATTGGCGGCGTATTGAAATATGGTATACCTGAGTTCCGTCTTCCCAACGCTATTGTCGATGTGGAGATTGAGAACCTGCGCAAGATGGGCGTCCACTTTCAGACCGACGTAATTGTAGGCAAGACAATAACGATTGAAGAACTCGAGGCTGAAGGTTTCAAGGGAATCTTCGTCGCTTCTGGTGCCGGACTGCCTAACTTCATGAACATTCCAGGCGAGAATGCTATCAATATCATGTCTTCGAACGAATATTTGACACGCGTTAATCTGATGGATGCGGCCAACCCACTGACCGACACGCCGCTCAACCCTGCCAAGAACGTGCTCGTGGTGGGTGGAGGTAACACCGCCATGGACTCCTGCCGCACGGCCAAACGTCTGGGTGCTCACGTTACGTTAGTTTACCGTCGCTCGGAGGCTGAGATGCCCGCACGCTTGGAAGAGGTGAAGCACGCCAAGGAGGAGGGCATTGATTTCCTCACGCTGCACAACCCCATTGAGTATATTGCCGACGAAAAAGGTGCTGTCAAACAAGCTGTTCTCCAAGTAATGGAACTTGGCGAGCCCGATGCTTCTGGGCGCCGTTCACCTGTTCCGGTTGAGGGAAAGACCGTTACACTCGATGTCGATCAAGTGGTTGTAGCTGTCGGTGTATCTCCCAACCCGCTGG
>JAEEGL011334797.1_pt1 | contig 13243 bp, 10 predicted proteins | sample 9134231 | NCBI WGS metagenome assembly JAEEGL01 (sample SAMN16246548, study PRJNA631951) | gut metagenome | biome: gut microbiome; feature: rumen; material: fiber-attached | host: Bos | place: Iran: Karaj | collected 2018-10 | reverse complement strand
GCCGGCAGCAGCGTGATATCCGGGTATCCTTCCTCGCGCTCCCATTTGGAGACCGCCTGGGTGGAAATGCCGAGATGGTTCGCCAGATCCTCCTGCGTGTTGCCTTTTTCTCTGCGGAGCTTTTTTAATTGCTCGCTCAATATAATATTCATGGTTTCCTCCTGAGAATTAAAGTAACAAGCGCTTGCTCTGGCTATATAATAGCGTAAAGAAAATGCAAATGGAACAACCGCGTTGTTTATCTTTGGTTGTTTTTTGCAACGGATAGTTGAATGATGCTCTGACCCAACAGACGTAGTCAACGCAAAAGGGACGTGATGCGCTTTTGATGGCCGCTGGTTGTCAAAAGCGCTTTTGCGTTGGTTTCGCGGAAAACAGCACAGATCAGATCAATTACAAAGCCAAGCGCAAAAAATCGGGACACCTGCTTTATCGCAGGTGTCCCGACGCGCGCTTTTTTATGTAATTCGTATTTCACTTCGACCCGATCGGGATGCGGATCTCCGGCGCATGCTTCTCTTTCATCCCGTAGATCGACGAGAGTTCTTCGATCACGGCCTCTTTTTCGCGGAGCAGCCCGGCGCGGTGGCTGACGAGCAGATACGGCGACCGCAGCGCGCGCAGCGCCTCGATCTCCTTTTTCAGAAGCTGGGCGTTGTAGATATAAAAGCCGTCTTTCACCCGGCAGTATAGCGCGTCGCCGACGAAGGCCCAGGTCTCCTCCACCTCCAGCCCCAGGCAGCCCTTCGCATGGCAGGAGGGCAGGGGGAAAACGTGCACGTCTCCGTCGTACAGATCCCCGCGGACGACGGTCCCCCGGCGGACGTGCTTGAAGGTCTCGGCGGACAGATAGACCGTTTTCGCCGGGATCCGGTCGACGTTTCCGACGTGGTCGGAATGGAAATGGGACAGAACGACCCGGGCGCCGCCCGCAAGGTCCGGCAGCTGCGACAGCGCCCTCTCCCCGCAGCCGACGTCGTAGAGCCAGACGCCGCCGGCGGTCTCGACGATCCCGACGTCCGCGGAGAGCGGATCGTCGGACGCCTCGATATAACGGATCCGACCGCAGACCGTGCGAATACTCATCGTTTCATCCTCCGAAGCCCGATCTCACCGCGTCAGGCATTCACGCGGAAACGGGTCTCCGGATCGGCTTTCGCCTTATACAGCGCGATGTCCGCTTTTTTGAAGAGCTCGGAATAATTCGTTTCGCGACCGTTATACGGAGCGATCCCGACGGTGAGGCTCAGTTTTTGCTTTTCATCCGGCAATTCAACGCTTTCCGAGGCGCCGGCAACAACGTCGGCGGCGATGCGGCGGGCCGTCTCCGTATCGTCGGTGTTCTTGATGAAAAGGATGAATTCGTCCCCGCCGAAACGCCCCGTGATCTCATCCCCGGTGAATTTGGCGGCAAGGAAACGGCCGAGCTGAATGATGACGCTGTCTCCGATGTCGTGGCCGTAGGTATCGTTGATGGATTTGAAACGGTCGACATCCAGAATGAACAAAAGCCCTTTATCGGTCGCGGGGTCCGTCAGGTATTCATTGATCTCTCTGGTCAGAGAGCCTTTATTTCTCAAGCCGGTCAGTTCGTCGGTGTCTTTTTGGATCCGGATCTGCCGGGTCAGTGTGAATTCGCGGATGCGGAGAGCGTTTGCAATGATGTTCAGGAAGCTGCCGACGAGCGTGAAGGTGACCGCATTGGCCATATCGATCTGCCAGATATCGATCGGCTTTATCCCGTGCATCCAAACCAGGAATATGGCGGACGCGGCGCATAACTCGATGGTCATGAAATACGGTTTATCGATCATAAACATCGGGGTGATCACCAAAAGCACGATGAAGGTCGTCGCATTTTGTTCCGGCTTGTTTGAGTTGACAAAGGCCGCAAAAAGGACCAAAAGGGACATGGACAGATAGATCAGAAGCTGCGCGGCCAGCGAATCGCTTTTTAATTTGACGAAAGCGCCGACGGCAAGCACGGAATACAGAAAAGCGATCAGGTAGAACCACCGGTTCGCTGCCATCATGCCGTTGGCAAAGGAAACCAAATACAACAGCCCGAAGACCGCGGCCATCAGGAAATGAAGGATCTTCCATACGTTGTAATTCGAGACATACGCGTCTTTTTTGATCGCGTTGTACTCGTCCTTCTCGATGCCGCAGTAGAAATAGTAGTTTCGGATCTTATTCAACAATTTCATATTCGTTCGTCGCTTTCCTTAAGCTCGGGCATACTTGATTATTTATTTTAACAGATGCGGTATCGTTTTTCAACTTTTCTCATGATCCGCCTGCGGCGGCCTGTCGGCGTTGGACGCAGGAGCCGGTCGAGCGGGCGAGAATGAAAGCCGGTCGGACGATCGAATGACGTTTTTTCGCGAAGACAAACACAAAACGGACCGCCTTTCGTCTGCCAAAAGGCGGTCCGTTCTGTATAAGAGCGCGTAAATGATACTATTCCCTAGAAAGAACACTAAAATGATACACGCGTACAACTCTACAAACGGGAATTTGTATTCCTGATGACCGAAGCGTATTCTTTTTTTGTATCAGCGAATGAAAGTCAATCTATGTCATAAGGAAAATCCGGCCGAATCATTGCAAGTACCATTTGTCTTGAATCTCTTCTTTCGGATATTCGGAAAGGTCTTTGCCGTTAAGATCACCTTCGACAACGAATACCCATGAACCGCATTTCGGACAAATATCCATCCAGCCACTTGTTGTTTTGCCATCGTGTTTTACGATAGTATTATGCACATCTTCTATTCTTGTCATATATCTTTTTTTGCAAAACGGACAAAGAACCTCCTGAAAGCGATAGTTATCCATTTTTATTTACCTCACTAAATTCCGATTTGTCGATTCCTTTTCTAAATTATACTCGAAAAATGTGAATGAGACAATAGTGAAATCGCGGCTTCACCGCGGTGAAATCTTCGGGCTTTGCCCTCAGGTGAAATCATTCGCTCCGCTCACGATGAAATTAAATCCGTCCCCTTCACCCCGAAAAGCGGGATTTCACCGCCAAAGGCGATTTCACCCACCGTAGGTGGATTTCACCCGTCCGAAGGACGGATTTAGTTGAAAAAAGTGCATTTTGTCGGTAGACAAAATGCACTTTTTTCATGGTGAAGCACAAGACAAAATATCCGAACTTTTGTTTAATTGTCTGTCGGCGGCGTCAGCGATGCTCTGAACATCGTCTTTTGTAACTACTGTGATCGGTTCGCCGTCGATGGGCGTTGTGATCACTATTCTATCGTCGTACAATATCACCGCCACCAAAAGAGCGTTTACCAATCTTTCGCGATTACGTTCGACTTTAAGGTCGAGATTCCTGAATTTCTCAAGTGCAAAAACGATTTTATCTTTGCTGTACTTCGAAGCTCGGCTTTCCTCGTGAGTAATATCGGCTTCGATCTTTTCTTCTTCCGCTTCCAATTCGGTCAAACGGACCTTTGTCGTTTTTGTGATGATTCCCTGCTCGATCGCTTTCAGAATATTACCTTTTGCCTTCCTCACTTCGTTAAGTCGGGATTTAAGTACATCGATCATGACGTTTTCTTTGTCAAGTTTTTGTATCATTATATCCGCCAAACGGTCTATGGCAACGCGGTTATTTATTATCTCAACGAGTTTGCCGATAACGTAGTCTTCTATCCAATCCTTTTTTACCGGTTTCCGTTTGCATCCCTTGCGGTTCTTTGCAGAACCGCATTTATAATACCGGTATATTGTTTCGCCTTTCTTGCCGCTTTCCCCGATCATGGTGGACATGCAATCTCCGCAAAACAGCTTGGACGACAGTATATATTTATCTTTTGTTTTATTGTGGGCAGGAGAGTGCCGGTTGGCAGCGCGGCGTTCTTTTACTCGTTTGTACAAGTCTTCCGAAATGACCGCCGGCACTCCTCCGGGAATGACTACATCGCCAAAGTGATATTCCCCTATATACATTCTGTTTCTAAAAATACTGTGTAAGCTATTGGAGTTGAACGAGTTGCCTTTTGCGGTCTTTACCCCGTTTTGATTCAACCATTCTATTATTTCTTTCGAGGACGACCCGGCTGCGTATTTTTCGAAGATTTCTTTTATAAACGGGGCTTTGGTTTCATCGAGTTCATAATGGCATTCCGCGTTTACCGCGTATCCGAACGGTACGGTCCTGCCGTTATACCTGCATTTCAGAGCATTCTCTTTCATGCCTCGTTTGACTTTTTCCGATAATTCCGCAGAGTAGTATTCTGCAAAACCTTCCAGTATGGATTCAAGCAGGATCCCGTCGGCGCCTTCCGAAATCGCTTCGGTTGCAGATATCACCTTTACTCCGTTCTTTTTCAGAGCGGACTTATAAAACGCGGAATCATAGCGGTTACGCGCAAATCTATCGAGTTTCCAAACGAGTACCGCATCGAACTTCTGATCAGCGCTGTCTTTTATCATACGTTGAAACTCGGGGCGATTGTCGGTTTTTGCCGAAAAAGCTCTGTCTATGTATTGCCCAACAATTTCAATACCGTTCTTTTTAGCATAAGCGGCGTTTTCGCGTATTTGCCCTTCAATGGACTCTTCACGCTGATTGTCGGACGAATATCTTGCATATATTACGGCTTTCATATAGTCGGTCTCCTTTGAACAAATTCAATAAGGGGCGGGTTAATCGTCCTCGTCTTCATCCTCTTCATCTTCTTCATCGAAGAGACCGAGCATATCGAGCCCGATCAGTTCTTCGGCGGGGTCAACCTCGCCGTCGCCGTTGAAATCGAACAATTTTCCGAATAGGTTCATTGCTTTCCCGCCTCCTCTTCGAGTTTGAGGAACCGGTCAAAGTCGCTTTCGAAAAGCCGGTCCTGCACGATGCGGTATTTTTCAAACTCGGTCTCGGCGTGGAGCTTCGCCGCCTCCGCGCTTATCTTGCCCGGACCGGTAAGTATTTCGTTTCCGTTGAACTCGAGGAATCCGTCAAGCCGGCGCGCCCAGTCTTCCATGCTCATCGGTATCTTCCGTTCCGCCTGCAATTCCGCATAGTCCAGATAGAGCGAAACAATTCGTTCCAGGTATGACATTTCGGTTTCGGACAGGTAATTCTTCGCAACGCTCACGTCGGCTTTAACTATTTTTCCGTCAGGAGCGGCTTCCCAGGTAGTAAGCCCCATATGCTCCTTTTCGGCGTCCGCGCGCTCCATAATAAGCTCCGCGGCAGTATGGCGATGTACCGCGTAATGAAGTTTGTTCTGCACCGTTTTGAAGAAGAGCTGGGTTGTCTTCGAGCTCTTGTCGTAGTCGAACGCCGTGGCGTAAAGATCGGTTACCTTCTGATAGAAAATCCGCTCGGACATACGGATCTCGCGAATGATCTGCAGCTGGCGCTGGAAGTATTCATCGGTGAACATATGCCCTTTGATAAGGCGCTCTTTGTCCATCGTCCAGCCCTGGATCGTGTAGTCCTTAACGATCTGCCCCGCCCACTTGCGGAACTGCACGGCGCGGGGGTTCCCGACCTTGAATCCGACGGCGATTATCGCCTGCAGATTGTAATGATTTGTGCTGTACTGCTTGCCGTCCGGGGCAGTTATTAAGTATTTCTTAATAACTGAATCCTCGTTCAGCTCGCCGTCTTCAAAAATCTTTTTTAAGTGCTGATTTATCGCGGGAACGCTTACGTCGTAAAGCTCCGCCATCATGCGCTGGGTAAGCCAGATGTTCTCGTCCTCATATCGCATTTCGTAGCTTTGCGGCGAATCACCCGCCGCCGCAACGTAAGTCAGATACTCCGCCGCGGAAGAATGTATCGTTAGTTCGTTGTTTTTCTTTTTGTTGTTAGGCATTGTTTCACCGTCCATTTCTTTTAATATTGCAGAACATATAAATCAATCAATGGTTGCTTTAATTCGATTATTTAGTCTTACGGGAATATCGTCAACTTTATCCCACATTATTGTGTTCTTTTGGGCTACATCAAAATGAATTATTACATCGGATTTGCAAAGCTGTATAACAGGTTTCCCAAGTCCTAAAGCGTATCCTTCTTCAAGATAAGCGCCTAGGTTGTTATGAGTTAGGTCAACCACAACAAATTTGCTGTTTTTAATGTGTTTTAGTATTTCCGGCGTAATAAACTCGTTATGCTGAACCTCATCAATGAATATTGCCACATAGCCCGCATCGTTTATTCCTTTTCGAATAGCTTCTCGAAGAGGTTTGGTTTCCTCCCCGAATTTCATTGCAACGAATGCTTGCCGCCCGTAAGAAGTATTCTTTTGGATTTCATCTATCCTTGCGTATCCTTTCGGAGTAATTCTAAACCGATGTTCTGCGAGTGTTTGAGCCCCCACTATTTCTATATATCCTTCAGCCCCGAGATAATTAATCACATATTGTGCTTCTTTTAAGCAATCATCCCTATTTCTCCACTTGATTATTACATCATCATTGTTTTGCGGCACTTCATCTTTCCTGTCTACAAACAGAAGACTGAATATTTCGTTCTCCTTATATATCACTTCTTGACCGATATGCTTGGCTCTGCTGTTAATGTTGAGAAGTATTTTGTCTATTCGCTCGGCAAATGTTTTCGGATACCAGGCGTCAACAATATCTTCATCAAAATGTACCGGGCGCCCTCTCAGTATTCCTTCTTTATCGGTCAATTCGTTATATTCATCGCACAACTCTTTTTTCATAGTTGTATGGTATCTGTATTCAGTCGGATATACGCCATATAAAAACCTATTGTAATACAGGTATGAAGCAGCTCGGTTGTCATTAATAATGCTTAAATTATCTGGATTCAATTCAAATCGCCCACAAATCGGGCACATATAAAAGATTTTATCATTTATAGAATCAGGGTATATCTCTGCCTTGCTTTTGCAAAACGGGCATTCATTGTTTTCGTTCATAATTACCTCCGTTATTATACTTTCGACACAGTTTCGTATCCGCAGTTGTTGCGGATTTTTAATTGAAGCATTTTCAGTCTGTCCACACTTGAATTCCTATTGCCGTGTTCCAGGCATAGCTCCTCCCCCGCTTGGTCGGGTCTGACTCTCGGTTGTATTCATTGAAGGGATCATTATTATCTACTAAATCATTACTATCTTTAATCTTCATTTCAATCACCTTATGGTTATCCGGATTCACCATTTGGATCTTTCGTCATCCCAAACGGCGCGCACCAGTATGTCTTCAAAAAAACGTATGGATGTTTTTTGCATAATTCTCTCTCCGGCATTTATTATGACTTGTATTAAAAGCGCTAATTATTTGCTCAGCATTTGCGGTAAAAGCGGCAATACTATTTTTGCGATTTCGATTCCTTGCTCAGTACACCATTTCAAAACTTCTTTTGTCTTTTTCCATTTTTGACCCTTTGATTCATTACTTTTACCAATGCTTTCAATTTCTGAAAGCTTTTTGAGTATCTCATCATACTGTTGATCTCCAAAACCAGAATCTTCGACTTGTTGTTTTGCTTGTTCTATAGCGATGCAAATGTCAACCGTTGAGCTTGCATTGGCAGTTGCATTATTTGTATTGTTTATTACAACCGAAGGTGATCCTTTGTGTTTTGAAGCAGAAGGTTTCGACAACAATGACCTTCCATAGTCACTCAATTTCGTAATAGTACCATTAACCATGTTTGCATCTACCCGAACAAGACCAATGTTAAACGCGTCGGATGGGGCAGTCGCTACAGCTTCAGTTGTTTTATCAAACTTTATCACATTGTTGTATCCGAAATACGCTTTTGAAACGAAGGCAATCATGCAATTGTTGTCACCGTTAGATTTTTCACCTTCGTCAATTAATTGTAAAAGTTCAAATACGGTTTTATATGTATCGTTTTCATCCAATCTACTTTCCAAAAAACTCTTGATTGATGCCTTGTCTTTTTCTTCCAATTGGGAATTATATGAACCAACTGTATTATTTACATAAACTTCAAGGTCAATGCTGAAAAACGGATCATAATACGAGCGTAGTTCACCAACAAATGAGTTCATTTCAACGAAGCCGTGAATTGCATCAATCCTATTAATAAAACCTTTTGTTTTCTCAATTTGTGAAAATGTCATATTTATGTCCTCCTATTTAATCCTCTTTTATTGTTGCCCCTATTATTTCGGCAAATAAACCGCGAAATGGTTGATCCAATGTCGCATTAACAAGTTCAGCCCACAACTGCAACGATAAATTCTCACCTTTTGTACACCATACCTTATAATGGAACACTTTGACCTTTCTCTAAGAACGGATGTGTTTGAACCTGGTAGTACCGCAAAAATATACTCTGATGCGAATTGCAAAACGCCCCTCCGTGAGGAGCCTTTTTTATGCTTCTCATATAGTATTGGAGTTTCTTGAATTCATTATCGTGTTCTAAAAGTGCCAAAAGCGACTTAGTGCTTTCAGATAAAACAAATTTGCTCACATTCACTCCATCGGTTCAACTTTTGCTTCGATAAACGCTATTTCATCAGGTGACAAGCCATATTTTGTATAAAGTTGCTTGTCGATTTCAGCAATTGATTTTGACCAATCTATATCGGAATCGTGCGTGAAATCTTGTATGGGAACATATTCCCACTTGTCAGCCGTATTGTCCTGTGTTACTTTCAATATTCCCAACAGTATTCTTGCGAATTTTCCGTTCAAATACTTGTAAAGTGCATTTGCTGATGCCTCATTTTCAAATGAACCTACGCAGATGAACGTGTCAGTTGCGATGTCGTACGGCTTCCCAACAACCGGCTTACTTATCAAGCGGGCGGGTTCATCTCCCAACATGCCAGAAGCGCCATTTGCTTTTGGCAAAAATACTTTCCAACTGTTTATATACTCAGGTACGCGAGCTCTAACGTATGACCTTTTTATCCAACAATATGCTCTAACATTATTAAGACGACCTAAAACTCGGCAATAATCATCCGGATTAGTTGGTACTTCGCGCAAAAACACATTTTGCAAAGTCGAAAATGCATTTGATGAAACATCATACATATGACCATCGCTAAGTAGTTCTGCCGCATTAGGGTTTTCTGTATGAAAATCATCTGTAAATAGATATGGAGTTCTACCGGACATAATTGAACTAATACTTGTAAAACGCGTATGCGCAACTACCTTTCTACGAATTAAATTGAGTTCTTCATAGGGAACATATATTCCGATAGGAGCAACACGCCTTGTCTTATTGAACTCTGTAACCGCTATTCCGCCAGTTATTGCAGTTCCAGGAAAGATTTTTGAGGCATCAGCTTCATATGAAATGAGTTTGATATAATCAGATTCTAACATTTTCTTATTCCACTCTTTTGGGGTGCTTCCAGCATTAAACAAGAACCTCGCAGGGTGAATCATAATAGCATGTTCAGATAAACAATAAGCCAAATCAAGATATTTATCGTATATAGGTGGGGTATATCCCTTGTTGTCGCCTATAGCTTTTTCTTGATATGGCGGGTTGCCTATCACAATACTAAACTCCATTTTCTCATCTCCTTCTGTAACATTGTCGCTCAGCTTTATTTCATCAAAAGGTTTCTTCTGTGTAAGTATGGCGGCGATCCGCTCATAATCAACTTTGTCTCTGCGATCTTTGAGTTCGATCAACTTATAAGATGTTAGATTTTCCGATAAAGCAAGATTGCGAACGTTCAATCCGAGGATTTCGTATATCATCCTTGTAAATTCGTATGTTATACCGGAAGTCGGAATCGTATAAATCACATTTTGAATTTCAGTGTCTTCAACCCCGAGGTGCTTCATCCTCTCAAATATCGCCAATGCAAATTCTCCGGCTTTGCCAGCTATATCAAGGATCTTGTGTCCGTTTGCAATTGCGGTGATAAAACCATCGTCCGGAATCAAGGCAACCATCTCGTCGCAAATCTTTTTCGGGGTAATAACTTCCGATTCGCCGAGTTTGCCGAACTTGCGGACAGCAATAGACGCCCGCTCGACAGGTTCTACTGAATCGTCGTGCGACAAACGGTTAAGATTGTATATCTTGTAGTCCAGACTGCGAAGCGCAAACTTGTTCATGCCGCCAAGGATCGCTTTCAGAACAGGCTTGCTTATCCCTATATGGCGCGCTATACGCTCGTTGTCAGCAGTATCGAGCTTCAAGATAATATCTTCCAGCGAAATAACGATATCTTTTGTCAAGAACGCGAAGAAAAGAATGCGGGCATAGTAAGACCTGAACTGTTTAACAGGGTCTTTTTTGTTTTCGTCATCCGTCCGACCAGTGTGAGTGCCCGTGTCAGTGTTTTCCTCATGACCGTCGTTATCCGGATCTTCGCCGGCTCTTCCGGTATCGGCAGGGGTGTTCATATCCGAGCCGTCGCCGTCTCCTTCGTGCGCTTTTGTAGTAAAGCCCTGCTTTGAGCCAAGTTCGTTTTCTTTCTCAATGGCAACACGGATGGTTTCAATATCCATAAGCGACAAATCGACCGGAATTTCCGCCGTTTCTTCTGCAACGCCACGGGTTTTTGAGTATTCGCTGACGGCCTGAAGAATATCCGTCGTGCGGACTTGTTCCATTTTATCGCTGTTCATAACGATAATGGGCGAGATTCGCAATTCTTCGCTTATACGTTCTTCAAGACGGCTGTTTCCCGCTTCGTCAACATTGACGTTGTAGATTTGAGACTTCTGCTCTTGCATAGAGAACATTCTGCCGGGCATAAAGTCGACAAGAAGCGTTTGCGGCTTCATATTATACTTGATTGTATTTCCGTCTTTATCCACATATTTTTTTACATACTGATTCTGCAACCGGAAAACCGCCTGATCGTATTCCTGCGGCGAGGCAGTATCCTTCAAAAAGAGCATAGTATCCCATTCTTCTACCGTGCTGCCAGTCAACATGCGATTTACGGTGAGAGTGATGGTTTTCTTTCCTTCAGCTTCACATTGGCGGATTTTGCCTTTGATATCAGCGGCAGAGCGATATTCGTTTGGCTTGTCAACTCCGGATATGTTAATGATTTGATACTCACCAAGGTTTCTGAACCTACCTGAATTTGCGCGGATCAACTCTTCCATCGCATCGCAGGAAGCACAATACGGCAGAACTATAACGACATGACGGCACATACTGCCAGTTTTGATGCGGTCATAATTCAAAAAACCAAGAAGCTCGGCATCGTTTTTACTGCCGTCAATTACTTCCAGAAGTTCCAATATCTCCCGCTCATATATAAACTTCTTGTGCGCGCCGTCATCAGACCTTTTTATCGACCGAGGTTTTAAAAGGGCTGAGAATGCATATGATACTCCGCTTTCGCGCAGCTCTTTCAATCTTTGACGAGATGATTCGTTCGGGTTGAAAGCAAATCGGATCATTTGCGGAAAACCGTAATACGGATTTTTCCACTCTTCCTCTGGTTCGTCAGCGTCGTTATTTTCTTTGATCCATTTTTCCTGATCTTTTACTATATCTGTGAACTGATAGAATGCGATGATGTTTTTCTTTGAGAACTCGTTTGTCGTCAGGATGCTATACGGAGTACCGGAAAGGTGCAGTTTTATACGCGCGTCGAGTACTTTTATTTGCTCGTTCGCATCTTTAGCATCAATATAGTCTTCGTCGTCTTTTTTGTTTTTAACGTCCTTTTCATGTCCTTTTTCGAGCAAAACTTGTCCGTACTTTTCAGCACGGGCGCCAAAATGAGTTTCGTCAACAATCAGAAGATCAATAGTATTTCCGAAAACCTCTCTATGTCTATCTTTGATCGTGTCTCCCTGTAAATCCTGAAGCGTCAAGAAAGCAACGACCTTTTTGCCGCTAGCGACGATTTTGTGTATAGCCGACGTGTCCGATGCGAGATCACCGGCGGTCAGAAATGTGTATTCTGCAAATTTTATATGGCTTTCAACTGTCTTTTTCCATTCTTCCTTTACATCTGCTTTGGCAGAAACAACAACAACGACACTTGCGTCCATTTCGACAGCGCAGCACATGGATGTAAATGACTTACCAAAGCGCATAACGGCATACATCAGCAGTTTTGTTTCTCCGGCATCGACCGCCTCTTTGAAACGCTTGATGGTCGCAACTTGGTTCGGGCGCGGTTCGTATGTTTCGGTTCTATCGTATTTATATGTCTCTGGCAACCGTGTATCAGCCTTATAAAACTGATACTTCCCGGCGTTTTCTTTGAAATCACGCATAATATCGTCAATCGCATCGACAACGTCCTGCGTGGTTGTTTCTTTGAAAAATTCTTTGGAATAATAAATACCCGCGCGAAGATCATTTTGCTGTAAACGCATTCTTTTCTTTTCCTGTTCAAGGAAATAATGAACGGCAAAATCGCGGAAGTATGTATTATCGTCAACTTTCGCTATTCTTTCATACTCTTTTTGCAGGTCCGGAAAATGCTCTCTCCATTCTTGAAGACGGACAGAAACAGGGCGATAAGTATCTCCAACTTTGAGATAATTGGGAACAGTATTTGTTGTAAAGGCATAGATATGCGGGTCAACTCTTCCGATTAATATTCCTTCCAGAACCGAGAAATCCATTTTACACCATCCCTTGTTTCAACAAAGAAACAAATTTAACCGTCTTGTTTGCTTTCCAATCTTTGATCTTGCAATATGTACCTGTGTGCGAATACGGATCGTTTTTCGTGCAACCGGGGCAGGTTTTTTTTTCGTTGGCATCTCCGAACATAGATATTTGTGTTTCTTCCGATTCTTTACAACTATCGGGAATCACGAATTTCAACCCATCCATCTGCCAAATGTTCCACGACAAAATCTCTGCTATCTGACGCAACAATTCTATACTCGGAGCTTTCCCGAATTTTACATTATAATAGTCAACAAAAGTAAACAAAAGATTCTCACGGGCAAGTAGAACGTTATCTCCCTGCCAGTCAAAACCATATGTGTTTTGAAAAGCAACGATTGCCCATTTGAGCCAGTCTTCTTCAGAATCCGTATTCTCTGATACGACACGAAGCTTTCTATCAAGCAGTCCAATACGTGATTCAACGCTGATATACTCGCCGGAAACCGTATCATAGCGGCTTGCCAAATACGGCGCTTCGCCGCAGGTAATCTCAAGGCGTGTATCCGAAACATACTCTTGCCACGTTTTGCCGGTAGGCGTCGGGAAAGGAATCTTTTCCTTGTTGGAAGTCCACGTTTTCTCGTTCTCGGTATTGAAAACGAAATCTTCACCAAACCAAGCGTTATCAACAAGGTTGTTTTGCTTATT
>JAEEGL010350630.1_pt1 | contig 13243 bp, 9 predicted proteins | sample 9134231 | NCBI WGS metagenome assembly JAEEGL01 (sample SAMN16246548, study PRJNA631951) | gut metagenome | biome: gut microbiome; feature: rumen; material: fiber-attached | host: Bos | place: Iran: Karaj | collected 2018-10 | reverse complement strand
ATGCACCCATGCCACTGAGATGGCAGCGCTGCTTTCGGGAGTCGGAGAAGGGGATGAGGTGATAATGCCTTCATATACCTTCGTGTCCACCGCAGATGCGTTTGTACTGCGTGGAGCAGTGCCGGTCTTTGTGGATATAAGACCCGATACTATGAACATTGATGAAAAGAAGATAGAAGCTGCCATAACACCGAAGACTAAGGCTATAGTGCCGGTGCATTATGCGGGTGTGGCCTGTGAGATGGATACCATAATGGATATAGCAGCAAGGCATAACCTGCTTGTAATAGAGGATGCTGCACAGGGCGTTATGTCAAAATACAAAGGAAAAGCCCTGGGAACCATAGGCGATATGGGATGTTACAGTTTCCATGAAACAAAGAACTACAGCATGGGCGAAGGCGGTGCCCTTCTGCTCAGGGATGAAAGGTTCATTGAGGATGCAGAGATAATCCGTGAAAAGGGAACCGACAGGAGCAAGTTCTTCAGGGGCCAGGTGGATAAATATACCTGGGTTAATTTCGGTTCTTCCTATCTGCCCAGTGATATGAATGCGGCTTATCTTTACGCACAGCTTGAGATGGCAGATGAGATAAATGATTACAGAAAGAATATCTGGAGTACATATTATGAAGGACTTAAGCCTTTAGCAGATGAGGGACGTATTGAGCTTCCGGTGGTTCCGGCTGAATGTGAGCATAATGCACATATGTTTTATATTAAGCTTAGGGATATGGAAGAACGCGGAAGACTCATAACATTCCTTAAAGAAAAGGAAATACTTTCAGTTTTCCATTATATTCCCCTTCACAGTGCTCCTGCGGGAAAGCGTTTCGGAAGGTTTTCCGGAGCGGATGAATATACGACCAAAGAAAGCGAACGTCTTTTAAGATTGCCTCTGTATTATGGACTTACAGAGGAACAGAATGTTTATATCATTAACAAGATAAAAGAATTCTTTATGGGAGAATAATGTAACTAATGGCGTCAGTCAGCGAGGAAAGAAAAAAAACTATCATAGCGGCAGTTGCGACTATAGTTGTTTTTGCCATAACTATTATATGCTTTGGCGTAAGACTTTCCCTGAATGATGATGTTATGATAGGGGATATTCTGAGCGGATACTATTCCGGCGAACCCTCTGCCATGACAGTCTACATGCGTGTTCCATTAGGCGTGATACTGACCGTATTTTACCGTATTATTCCCTATGTTCCCTGGTTTATGGTCTTTCAGTGCACATGTTTTGTCGTAGGTTTTTTTCTGACCTTGCGAAGGGCACTGGCTCTTTGTGATTATAATAAGAAGAATGTGATCCTGTTAATAACTACATTGGTCCTGGTGTTTTCCGGGCTCTATGCCGGAAGCTTGATAATGCTTCAGTATACTGTTACGGCTGCGATGGTCGGGACAGTCGGCATATTCCTGATGCTTACTTCTGATACAAGCCTCAGGGATCGTGCATCCGAAAAGCCGGCGGTTGTAAATAATAAGCAGTCTCAGAAAAAAGGGGAAGAGGTGCCTTCGTATGCACAGATAGGACGGCTACTGGGAGCGGGCCTGTTATTGCTGCTTTGCGATCAGATAAGACCCCAGGTTTTTGAAATGGTATTGCCATTCTTTCTCATATGTGCCGTTATGATGTTTTTTGAGAGATGGCTGCTTATAAGGAAAACCGCTACAAAGCAGAGTCGGAAGGAATTTGTATATCTGGTTGAGGTCGCTATGGTATTCTTTGTGACCTACCTTACCCTTCTCGGAGCTGACAGGAGTTCCTATGTGGGGGAAGAACTGGAGTACTATGAAAAATACAATGCCGCAAGAACCGATCTTTATGACTATGCCGGAGTATGGGAAAATGAAGAGGCCGTTGCATATTATAACAAAGTAGGCGTTGACGAAATCGAGCAGGCGGTTCTTAAAAATTACGCCATAGCTATAGATGGTAATGCAGGCGTGCAGACCTTTGAAGCAATGGCGCGATATTCGTTCAATAATAAGATCATATTCAGCAAAGATTCTATAAAAAATGCGGTATGGATCCTTGTGCACAGGATGTGGCTTTTTGACGGTGGAGACGGAAGTGCCGGAGACAGTATCTACGGATGGATTTTCACTTTGTTATGGATGGGAACTGTATTTTTTATGATACTTAACAGGGATACTATTTCTCTTGTGTTTTTGTTTCCTGTAGGTGCATGTTTTGTGGGCCTGTATCTCTGGCTTATCATACACGGAAGATATCCGGAGAGAGTTGTTATATCTCTTTATCTGATCGGAGCGGCCACGGTATTGGGAATACTGTACAGATCCAGGTTCAGGGCAAAAATGTACAAAGTACTGACCGAAAAGGCTGCGGAGAATGCCGGAAAACTAAAACTTCCCACACCTGACAAAAGTATAGTGCTGAAGACTATGATAATTATTGTCGTGGTTCTGTTGTCGGCAGCATCTGTTATTTCAATCAAAACAGCATATGAAGAGAAAAACAGACTGGATGCCATAAATAATGACTGTAATGAATTATATGAATATATGAATGCTAATCCTCTGGATGTTTTCATAACGGATGTGTACTGCTGCGTAGATTCTTCCATAAGTCCGCCTACTAATCTTGTTTCCACAGGCGGGTGGATGACCAGGACTCCAAACTTCAGGATCAGGCTTGAAAATCTGGGAATAATGAGTTTGGAGTATTTCTTTTCCAGCGGAAGGGATTTTTGCTATGTCTGCCGTGAGGGAAAGGGGATGTCACCGGAAATATTGAGCAACTATCTTGTCTCAAGATATGGATGGGATAAAGAACTGGTACTGGATGAGTGCATAATCACGGACTACGGCAATTTTATGATATACAGGACTGCAGATAAACAGAAGGCCTGAGATAATGAATAAAACAGATCTGATAGAAGGAAAAAAGCTGAATCTTCGGCGCATGACCGTAAACGATACGGAGAATATAATTGCCTGGCGCAATAAACCTTTTGTGGTAGAGCGTTTTATTTATAAGATGCCGGTTACGGCAGATGATCACAGAAAATGGATCCGGGAAAAAGTTGAGACAGGTATTGTAGAACAGTTTGTAATCGTTGTTAAGGAAAGCGGGCAGGAAATAGGAAGCGTATATCTGCAGAAGATAGATCATGAAAAGCATAGTGCTGAGTATGGCATTTTTATAGGTGAAGAGGATGCTCTGGGAAAAGGCTACGGAAGTGAGGCTATGGAGCTGATACTTAAGTATGCGGAAGAAAGACTGGGAATAAGCACAGTGGATCTGAGAGTTTTGGAAGATAATGCATCTGCTATGCACGTGTACGAAAAGAACGGTTTCAAAATTGTTGAAGAAAAGGAATGCTCTTATACGGAAGATGGTAAAAAGATCATTCATATGATGAGAGGATAGTATGTCAGATAAGATAGTAAGCTTTGTTATACCTTGTTACAGATCTGAAAAAACGCTGGAAGGCGTGGTAGATGAGATAAGGGATACCATAAAAAAACTGGATGGTTATGATTATGAGATAATTCTTGTTAATGACTGCTCTCCGGATTCTACCATGGATGTTATCCGGTCTCTTTGCGAAAAGGATCCTAAAATAACCGGAATAGATTTTGGCCGTAATTTCGGACAGCACTCGGCACTTATGGCCGGACTCAGACAGTCTGTTGGGGATATTATAATATGCCTGGATGATGATGGGCAGACACCGGCAGATCAGATGGACAGACTTCTTAATGCTCTTGCTGATGGTGCAGATGCGGCATACGCCAGATATGATAAGAAAAAGCATTCCCCGTTCAGAAATTTCGGAAGCTATGTTAATGAAAAAATGGCGGAATTTATGCTGGGTAAACCAAAAGAACTTTATGTGTCCAGTTATTTTGCAGTAAAAAGGTTTGTGGTAAACGATATGATAAGATACGAAAATTCTTATCCATATGTGATCGGTCTTGTGCTGAGGGCAGCAAAAAACATAGTGAACGTTGATATTGACCATAGAGAGAGACAGGTGGGGGCGTCGGGCTATACCCTTATAAAGCTGCTGGGGCTTTGGATGAACGGGTTTACCTCATTTTCAGTCAAGCCCCTGAGGCTTGCTACTATAGTCGGGATAGGAGCTACTTTTATTGGGTTTATATATGGATTAGTGATAATCATCCAGCATTTTACACTTCCTGACAGACTTTTAGGTTATGCGTCTACTATGGCTGTGCTGATATTTTTTGGCGGAATGATAATGATAATGCTGGGACTTATCGGCGAGTATGTGGGAAGGATCTATATCAGTATAAACAATTCTCCACAGTATGTTATAAAAGAGATTGTAGGAAACAGGACAGACAAAACTAAAAATGACATCTAAGCTTAGCACATTTCGTAACAGAATAGTAGATAAGATATCTGTTATCAGGGGAGTCCTTCTGGCGTTTCTTTTTTATATGTGCTTTTGTGCGGGGGTTGCATTTGTAAACTCTCCCAACAGTTATGAGCAGGCGGTAAACTTCCGCCTTTTCTGTATAGGAATGGGACTGATAACCCTGTTTATAATGGATTGGAAAAAATGGATCAGTCTGCCGGTGATCATATGGATTCCTGTATGGTATGTATTTACTCATTTTGCGTACGAAAGACATTGGATAGCAGATACCTGTAATTACGAGTTTGTAGATGTCATCAGATATGGGAAGCTTGTGATACTTATCTGGGGGGCGGCTCTTATAGCCAATCTATTTACCATTCCTAAAGTGATAAACAGGGAGAGTCTGCTGCTGGATTTAAGAAAACCGTCTCACATCATCAGGCTGCTCTGGCTGATATGGATAATACTTTTAGCAATATTCAATCCGGGATACGGGTACACTGCTTTCATTGTGATGGGGTACAGCCTTTTCTTTTATGTTCAGACAGATGCTGAGACAAGATATGCTTTAAGAAATGCCTTTTTTGCGGGGACAATCTTTTCTTTTGCATTTGTTTCGGCAAGGTCGGTCCTTCAACGGCCGTTCGATACAGAAAGATATCAGCTTTATTTTCAAAATGAGAATGCAGCCGGCGAATATCTTGCATCCGTATGTGCCGTCCTTTTTTGCAGGCTGGAAATGTTATGGCATGCATATGAGGGCGACGATATATTACTGATAAACGGGATTATACCGGGCTTTAAATGGTTAAAAAAGGGGCGTGGTGTTAAGATCGCGGCATATGTGTTTTACTATATGCTGATAATCTGGGACATGATACTGGTGGTGCTCAATTATACCAGGACCACTATACTTGCTATGGGTGCCGCTTTCTTTACTGTGTTTGTAATAGATATGATAAGATCGCGTAAAAAGATTTTCGTCATACTGCGTTATCTTGCGATTCCTTTTCTGACACTTGTGCTTCTTTACCCGGGTTTCCTTCTGGTAAGGTATATGCCGTCAAAATTTGACGATCCTTATTTTTACACATGGGAATATGATCCGGAGAGCAAAGTGGTCCAGGGGGATCCTGCGGAGTCCCCGAAGTATACGGAGTTTACGGATCTCTTAAGGATCGTTTTCGGTAAATGGGGGATACTGATAGATTTTGACGGAGACGGAACTGCCGTGACCCATGACGGAAGCGCGCAGACAGAAACTATTGAGATTGACCACAAGGACGTGTCAAACGGCCGCAGTACCATATGGAAGGCGTATATACCCAAGATATCCTTTAGTGCACACTATCCCGGAAATATCGATCTTGAAGACGGGACACTGATATATCATGCGCATAATACGTATCTTCAGATTGCATATCAGTATGGTATACTTGCCGGTGCTTTTCTGTTTTTGCTCAGCGCTGCATCGGTTATTGTGGCACTGATATTGTATTATAAAGAAGGTGAAATAAAGGGGTATCTGTCCTATCCGCTTTTTACTGCGATAATGGTTTCGTTGGGGATGATGACTGAATGGATGGGACATCCGTCATATATTATATTTGTTGCGATGATCTTTGCGGCAGGTATGCTGATGCACGAAAACACTAAAAAGAGTGTGAAGAAAAAGGAACAAAAAATATGAGTGACAGAATAAAGCTTAATAAGCCTTTTAATACATTTTTGCTTACCATGATACTTGGTTTTTTAGCACATGGTTTTCGCCTGACAAATAAGTTTTTTTGTGAGGATTCATTCAATTATCTGTATACTATATCAGCGTCATGGACGATTTCCATTGGAAGATTTCTCCTTCCGCTGGTGGAGAAGGTCAGGGGACCGGAAGAGGTTACCTGGGTGATAGGCGTACTGTCGCTGATATGGATATCATTTACCGCAGTTGTTATTACCAGACTGTTTGATATTAAAGGTAATCTTTATGTGATACTTGTGTCGGCAATACTCGTTTGCAATCCAGTGGTGGCAGGAACATTTTCATATATGTATACAGCTGACGGATATTTCTTCGGGTTGCTTCTTTCCGTATTGTCGGTATATCTGGCAGTAAATGCCAAGAAGTTCCGGGAGCTCATAGCGGCTGCGGTTTTACTGGGATTATCGATGGGTTTTTATCAGTCCTATGTTTCAGTGACAATCCTTCTCCTGGAAATATGGCTGATACTGATGTTGAACGACAGGGAGAAAAGTCTTAAAGATTTTTGGAAAAAGACAGGCAGTTTCGCTCTGATGGGGGTAATGGCTGTTATTGTCTATTATCCGTTGATGAAGATTGTTATGAAGATAACGGACCATGAAGTATCCGGATACATGGGACTTGACGGAGAACAGTCTTTTTCTGTCGGGCGTGTAGTTGATATCATTGTAAATTCGTACGTGGAATTTGCCAGGTATTATCTGGTGCATTTTGAGGTGGATTTCTATAATGTTTCTAATGTTCTGATGTTTATCCTTGCTGCGGTACTGTTAGCAGTATTGATGTTTGGACGGAAGGGGCTGAAAAAAATAACCGGCGGCGAGATAGCCTTAAGGCTTGGAATAGAGGGGCTGCTTTTGTTATTCATACCTATTGCTACGCATGTATTTTTCGTATTGTCACCTGATGTTAAGTACCTGTCTGCACCTATGCTTTACAGCATGGGCATCTTCTATATTTTTCCGGTCATACTTATGCAGATGCTGTATGGCGGAGCCGGCGATGTAGCTTCATGGAGAAATAAGCGTGATGTGATAAAACAGGTTCCCCAGGGCGTAATGCTGGTATTTATGTTTGCCATATGCTTTCATTTTATAGTGATAACAGATCAGGCGTACGAGAGTATGTATCGTGCCAATAAGAATATGGAAAACCAGCTGAACCGTATACAGGTAAGGCTTGAAATGACGGAAGGCTATAGGGAGGGGATGGATCTGGCTGTGATAGGATGCACATATCAGCTGCCGGATTATATTGAAAGCGCTCCGAGGCTTTCCGGTGTTGTATCAAATCTGTTTATGACAGGAGAGGGTGAATACAAAAACGGACTTAACTGGTTTTTGTCAACTGACTACGGCAGCACAACTTTTGAGGAATATAAAGAAATTGTAAACTCCGAGGAATTTGCGGAAATGAATATGTGGCCTCAGGAGGGATGCACAAGGGTGATCGGCGATACGATGGTGCTTTACCTGGATGACAGGGATATAGAGCAGTACTATGAGTGACGGGATTCAGAATCAATTGAACAACGGAAATACGGATAAGCCCTTGCGAGTGCTGCATGTTATAGGCGGACTGGGTATGGGAGGCGCAGAGAGCCGTGCCATGGACATGGTAAGGAACAGCGATCCTTCAGTTCTGCGTTATGACTTCCTGTTGTGTGAGCCGGTGGGCATATATGAACAGGAAGCAGAGAACCTAGGCTGCAACATATACAGGGTGCCGAGGTTTTTGTTTTATAATTATTTTTCCTATGTGAAGGCATTGAAAAAAATATTTTCGGAACATCCGGAGATAGATGTCGTTTTGGGGAGCATGACAAGCACGGCATCCATTTATATGCCTGTCGCAAAGAAATGCGGTGTGCCCCTGACTGTGGCCTATGCAAGGTCAGCCGGAGTGGATCCTGGAATCAAGGGGACACTTACTAAAATGCTTAGGAAAAATCTGTACAGGAAATGCGATGTCTGTGCTGCAGTTTCAGAGGAAGCAGGAAGGGCGGTATACGGAAACAAGTGGGCTGATGAAGGAAAGGTCTGGATACTTCATACCGCAAATAACCTGAAAAAATATGTTCATGATGATGAAAATGTAAAGCTCCGTGCGGAAATCCGTGAGAAATACGGACTGCAGGATAAATTTGTCATAGGCCATGTGGGACGGTTTCACTATGCAAAGAACCACCTGTTCCTTCTGGATATTTTTAAGGAGTACCTGAATAAAAATGAAAACGCCAGGCTGCTGCTTGTAGGCGACGGCGATACAAGAAAGCAGGTGGAGAAAAAAGCAGAAGATACCGGTATTTCCGATAAAGTGATCTTTGCGGGAGAGATAAGCGGACCCTCCGGTTTTTACCAGGCTTTTGACATGGTGATATTTCCTTCTTTTTATGAAGGGCTTCCGGGGATGATCGTTGAGGCAGTGTCAGCAGGACTGCCCTGTCTTATATCTGACAGCATCACAAAAGAGGTGGATGTACCGGAATATGTGGAATACTGTTCCCTGTCGGAGAGTGCTGAAACATGGGCAGGGAAGGCTGCTGAGCTTTATGAACGAGTTGTTTCCGAGCGCCCTGAGGGAAACAGACAGAACGACCTGCGAGGATATGAGAGTCTTAAGGAAATGGGGTTTGATGCCGGAGAGCAGGCCCGCATTCTGCCGGGGCTGTTCAGGGATTACATTAATGCGAGGTAAATATGTGCGGTATTTGCGGTTTTATCAGCAGGAAAAAAATATCATATGACGAACTGAAGGTCATGAATGACAGTATGGAAAAGAGGGGGCCGGATGATTCCGGTGTCGAGATTTTTTCCGGTGCTGATGGCTATAATGTGGGCCTGGCGCAGCGCCGGCTTTCCATATTCGATCTCTCCCCCCTTGGACATCAGCCTATGTCATCCCCTGACGGGCGGCTAACACTGGTTTTTAACGGTGAGATCTATAATTTCAGGGATCTCAGGGAGGAACTTTCAGAGTATACATATAAAAGCAGCGGATGCGATACGGAGGTGATCCTTGCGGCATACCTCCGCTGGGGCAAGAGTATGTTTTCCCACCTGGATGGTATGTTTGCCATAGCTCTCTATGACCGTGATACGGAGGAGCTTATATTTGCAAGGGACAGGATCGGAAAGAAGCCGCTGTATTACTATCATGAGAACGGGGATATAGTATTTGCTTCAGAGCTTAAGCCCATCATGCTTTATCCCGGCTTTAAGAAAGATATCAATACGGAAATTCTTTCAAGATACCTGTACCAGAATTATATAAATGCTCCGGACAGTATATTCAGGAATGTATATAAGCAGGAGCCCGGAACCTATTCCGTATATAAAAACGGCAGCATCAGCTCCGTAAAGTACTGGGATATAGCCGATGTATATGCAAGGAAATCAGCTGGCAAAGCACTTGATTATGATGAGTACAAAAAAGTGCTGTATGACATATTGCTTGATTCCGTAAAAAAAAGACTGTCTGCAGATGTGCCTGTGGGAACGTTTTTAAGCGGAGGTTTTGATTCATCCCTTGTTACGGCTCTTGCTGCCAAAGTGTCGGATACACCTGTTAAGACCTTCTGTATTGGCTTTGAAGAACAGAAATACAATGAGGCACCCTATGCTGCGGCTATTGCTTCATATCTGGGGACAGAACACAGCGAAACGATCATCAGTGAAAAAGACATGCTGGGGCTGGTGGATGCGCTTCCTTACGCTTTTGACGAGCCCTTTGCCGACTCATCCCAGATACCTACCATGCTGGTATCAAAGGCGGCAAGGGAAAAGGTTACAGTCATTCTGTCAGGGGACGGCGGCGACGAATTCTTCTGCGGATATGGGGACTACGACAAAGTAAGGATGGCCCAGTACCTGGACTTTCCCGGCGCAGTGGCCCATGCATTCGGAAGTATCAGCATAGGCGGGAAGAAACTGGAGAGGAAATATCCGGGAAAGATAAAAGTAATATCCGCCAACAGGGACAAGCGCAGGCAGACCCAGCTCCAGGCTGATATTGTAAGGGCTTATGCTATGCTTTTTCCGCTGGAGGACGTGGGCGTTCCCCTGGACTACATGACGGAGGATAAGTACGATACTAAAAGCTGGGTGCAGAGGAGGATGCTGCTGGATATGGATAATTATCTTCCGGGGGACATCCTCTGCAAGGTCGACAGGGCAAGCATGTACTATTCTCTGGAGGCAAGGTGTCCGATCCTGGACAGGAAGGTTATGGAATACTCTTTTTCTATACCTATGAAATATAAGTTTCATGGCAAAGAGAAAAAGTATATTTTGAAGGACATTACGTACGGGATGATCCCCCGGGAACTTTTGGACAGGCCAAAGAAAGGTTTTTCTGTTCCGCTGGATAACTGGATGAGAGGTCCGTTAAAGGAAAGACTTCTTGCGGCATCAGATGCGGACAGGCTTAAGAGTCAGGGACTTTTCGATGCTGAAAGGGTGTCCAGAACGGTAAAAAAGTATTTATCTTCATCACCCTCAGAGAAGCTTGGATATAATTCATTTGTGAGGCTGCTCTGGTCGTTTATGATATTTCAGGAATGGTACGAGGTATGGATGTGAAAAAAAAAGTTGCGATAATAGGTCCGGTCTATCCCTATAAAAGTGGGATAGCCCATTATACGGGGCTTTTATCCAAGGCACTGGAAAAGAAATTTGAGGTTGCGGTTTTTTCCTATTCCCTTCAGTATCCCAGGATAATGTTTAAGAGGGAGCAGAAGGATTATGAGAACAAGACCTTTCAGGCTGCGGATACGAGATATATCATAAATACCGCTAATCCGTTTAACTGGCCCGGCGCAAAGAAAAAGATACTGGACTGGAAGCCTGATATGCTCATAGTCCACTGGTGGCATCCCTATTTTGCTCCCTGCTACCAGGCAATCCTGTCAGGAATGAAAAAGAAATTTCCGGTGATATTCGTATGCCATAATGTACTGCCCCATGAGCGTTTTCCCATGGACAGAATGCTTACAAAGAATACTTTAAAGCTCGGTACTTTAAGCAGCGTGCATTCAAAAGAAGATGCTTCTGATCTGGAGATGCTTCTGCCCAATATGCCCTATAAGCGGACAGTGGTGCCTACATACAATGCTTTTAAGATAAAGAATATGACCAGGGAGGAAGCAAGGGGACTGCTTGGATTAAAAGAAGATGAACAGATGCTTTTGTTCTTCGGTATAGTGCGGAAGTATAAGGGCTTAAAGTATCTGATAAAAGCGGTTCCCGATATAGTAAAAAAGCTTCCTGATGCGAAGATATATGTAGTCGGAGATTTCGGCGGGCAGAAGGAAGAATATGATGCCCTTATGAAAGAATGTAATACGGAGGGCTTTATCAGGGTATATGACGAATATGTTCCGGATAATGAGATAGAGAAATTTTTTGCGGCAGCAGACCTGAATATATGTCCTTATGTCTCCGCGACACAGTCGGCTATTGTGCAGATTGCTTTCGGTTTTGGACTGCCTGTTATAGCGACGAATGTAGGAGGGCTGCCGGAAGCAGTGACAGACGGGAAAACCGGTATCATTGTGCCCTCTGAAGATGAAAAGGCCTTGGCCTCCGCAATAGTCAGATTTTTTGAGGAAGACAGGTCTGATGAATTCAGGGCAAACATAGCCGCCGAGGCGGAAAGGTTTTCCTGGGACCGCACATCCGAGATAGTGGAGGAGCTCTTTGCAGAATACGGAAAGCAGAAATGAATACGCGGTGGTGATACCGGCATATAAAGGTGCTTTTGATGATGATGAGTACTGCTGTGTGAAGGCTTTCTTTGAGGTGCTTAAGGGAAAGAAGTTTTTTGTGGTGCCGGAGGGGCTGGATTTTTCCTGGTACAGGGAGAATTTTCCGGAGGGGGGGTATAAGACCTTTCCGGATAAGTATTTTACAGGTACAAAGGGATACAATAAGCTGCTTTTGAACGAAGAATTTTATGACAGCTTTTCAGGCTTTGAATATATTCTTATAGCACAGCCGGATGCGGCAGTGTGGTCAAAGGAAGACAGGATTCCTGAATTTATAGAAAAGGGATTTGATTATATAGGAGCCCCATGGATACCGGAAAGACGCATCTGGGAATGGACGTTTCCTAAAAAGGCCGGAGGCCGGATAAAGTGCCTGAAAAAAGCCGGTCAGGGAATCACCATGGGTAACGGAGGCTTCTGCCTGCGGAATGTCGGGAAGTGTAAGGCACTGATACATGAATTCAGGTGGCGTAAGGTATACTGGTTCTTTAAGCGAAGCGAAGATATATTTTTCGGAGTCTTCGGTCCGGATAATAGGACAGGGTTTAGACCTGCGGATGTGGAAACAGGAAAGAGCTTTTCTCTTGAGTATGGCCTGAGGGACAGCGTGGTAAAGGGCAGGGCACCTTATGCGACTCATGGCTGGTCGAAGGAATTTGAAAGCTATGGTGAAATGAAGGCTTTTCTCGCAGATAACGGGATAGATATAGTATGACAATTTTGGAAAAAAAGGAAAAAGTAGTATAATTTTACAAGCTATGGATAATGCTCTGTGAAAGTGGGGGTAAATATGGGCAGTACGGTATTCGATAAGAATTCAATAGACAAGATAAGCGTTATTGTGCCGGTATATCAGGCGGAGGCAAACCTGAAAGCCTGTGTGGACAGCCTGCTGGCTCAGACATACGGGAATTTTGAGATCATACTTGTTGATGATGGATCCAGGGACGGTTCCCCTGAAATCTGTGATGAGTATTCGGAAAACGAGATGGTAAAAGTTTATCATCAGGAAAACAGAGGTGCGGCAGTTGCCAGGAATTTCGGCCTGAATAAGGCTGATGGTCTCTATGTAAGCTTTGTGGACAGTGACGATACCGTGGAGACAGAGTATCTTTCTTATCTTAAGAACCTGATCGACAGAACGGAATCCCAGATATCAGTATGTGCGCATGATGATATTTATCCTATGGGTGCAGAGGGATCAAACGAATTTAAAAAGAGCGCAAAAGGGATAACGGAAGGGCTTAAGCGCGGTATGGCGGATGCCAAGGATTATGTTAAGACAGAGGTTTTGGAAAAGCCAAAGACTTCCGACGAGATTTATTTTTACTCAGGTAATTCCGCTATGGAAGAGTTGCT
>JAEEGL010296007.1_pt1 | contig 13243 bp, 11 predicted proteins | sample 9134231 | NCBI WGS metagenome assembly JAEEGL01 (sample SAMN16246548, study PRJNA631951) | gut metagenome | biome: gut microbiome; feature: rumen; material: fiber-attached | host: Bos | place: Iran: Karaj | collected 2018-10 | reverse complement strand
TCTTCAGTATCTTATTTCTCTTGTTGTTAATAAGGAATCTTCTGAGTATATTCATGTTAAGATAGATACTGAGAACTATAGAGAAAGAAGAAAAGCTACTCTTGAGAATCTTGCTAAGAATATTTCTTACAAGGTTAGAAAGACCAGACAGTCTGTTGCTCTTGAGCCAATGAATCCTTACGAGAGAAGAATAATTCATTCAGCTCTTCAGAATGACAGATATGTTACAACTCATAGTGAAGGTGATGAGCCTTTCAGAAGAGTTGTTGTAACACTGAAGAAATAATTTTATGAATCTGCAAAATCAAGTGCATTCTTGAAATATATGTATTAGTTTGCGCTTGATTTTAAAATTCAAAATCCAAGAAATGCTTTCTTTATTCGGTATTTATAGAAGTCAGCATTTCTTGGATTTTTATTTGTTTGCTGTGTTATATTTATTGTATTGATACATATTTTTTCTCATATCTTTTTTATTTTTGTATTTATTATATTTGTAAATAGGATTTAGTGTATGGGATCAGTTCTTAATAATTTTAATGGTGATACAATTTGTGCTATTGCTACAGCTATGTCTGATGCTGGTATTGGAATAATACGAGTAAGCGGTCCGGATGCTGTAAATATTTGTGATAAGATTTATTGCTCCGCAAAGATGGAACATAATTTGAAGTTCCATAAGCCGAATACTATTGCTTATGGCTTTGCCGTAGATGTTACAAAAGATAACGAAATAACGATAATCGATGAAATCATGATTTCATTTATGAAGGCTCCTCACAGTTATACCAGAGAAGATGTTATAGAGATAAATTCTCATGGTGGTATGTTTGTGATGAATCAGATATTGCAGCTTCTTATAAGAGAGGGCTGCCGTTTAGCTGAGCCTGGTGAATTTACAAAGAGAGCTTTTTTAAATGGTCGAATAGATTTGACGAAAGCTGAAGCAATCATGGATGTGATCAGTGCACAGAATAGTTTTGCACTTGAAGCATCTAGAAAACAGCTTCAGGGAAGAATTTATTCCAAGATAAAAGAGCTTCGTGAGAAGATAATTTATCAAATGGCATATATTGAGTCAGCACTTGATGATCCTGAGAATTATGATCTGGACGGTTTTCCTGATGAATTAAAAAAAGTAATCGTTCCTATTATTGAAGAAATTCGTCACATGATTGATACTGCTGATGAAGGTAAAATTCGTAAAGATGGAATAAAAACAGTAATTGTTGGAAAACCAAATGCCGGAAAATCTTCTCTTTTAAATACATTGATTGGAGATGAAAGAGCTATTGTAACTGATATTGCTGGTACTACCAGAGATATCATTGAAGAATCCGTACGACTTGGTGATATTGTTTTACATCTCATTGATACCGCCGGTATCAGAGATACTGATGATATAATAGAGAAGATAGGTGTTGATAAAGCTAAGTCTATGGTTCAGGAAGCTGAACTTGTTCTTTATATTTTGGACTCGACTTCTGAAATTGACTCCGAGGATAAAGACATTATCGAATTATGTAAAGATAAGAAGACTATAATTCTTTTAAATAAGGATGACTTAGATAGTAATAATAAAATAACAGAAGATATTGTTCGTATGCATTTTTCATCCTCTATAAATGATAAATTACCAGTTATAAGGACTTCAATGATCAAAGGAAACGGTATTGATGAATTGAAGCAGGCTGTGTCTGATTTATTCCTAAATGGTGATATTGTTCCGAAGCAGGAATTGTATATTACTAATCTTAGACATAAAAATCTTTTACAGCAGTCCTTAAAGAGTTTGGAACTTGTAATTGATAGTGTTGATAAAAATCTTTCGGAAGATTTTTTTACAGTTGATCTTAATGATGCCTATGCAAGTCTAGGCGAAATAATTGGTGAAGAAGTTGGAGATGATCTTGTTGAAGAAATTTTCTCAAAATTCTGTATGGGTAAATAATTTATGATAGAGATAAAAGAAAAATATGATGTTGCTGTAATAGGTGCCGGTCATGCCGGATGTGAAGCTGCTCTTGCTTGTGCAAGACTTGGTCTTGAGACAATTATTTTTACTATGAGTGCTGACAATATTGCATTCATGCCATGTAATCCTCACATTGGTGGATCTTCAAAGGGACATCTTGTAAGAGAAATAGATGCTCTTGGTGGTGAAATGGGAAAAGTTATTGATAAAACTTTTCTTCAGTCCAAGATGCTTAATACATCAAAGGGGCCTGCGGTTCATTCACTAAGATGTCAGGCAGATAAAATGGAATACTCTAAGGAAATGAAAAGAGTATTGGAACATCAGGAACATTTGGTAATCAAACAGGCGGAAGTTTCTGAGATTCTTGTAGAAGATTATAAAGTTGATAATCATGAACAGGAATATTTAAAAAAAGTAGTTGGAGTAAAGATTTTTTCCGGTATTGTTTATGAGGTTAAATCTGTGATTCTTTGTACCGGTACATATTTAAAGAGTAGATGTCTAACAGGTGAAGCTATTACTTATAGTGGTCCTAATGGTCTGCAGCCATCTAATCTTTTATCTAAATCTTTAACTGATATTGGAATAGAACTTAGAAGATTTAAAACTGGGACACCTGCTCGAATGGATGGTAATTCAATTGATTATTCAAAAATGTCTGAGCAGTTTGGAGATTCTCCTGTTATTCCTTTTTCTTTTGACACAGATCCGGATAGTGTTCAGAGACCTCAGGTTTCATGCTGGTTGACATATACTAATGATAAAACACATGAAATTATACGAAATAACATTGATAGATCACCTATTTATGCTGGCATTATAGAAGGTGTAGGTCCTAGGTATTGCCCATCTATTGAAGATAAAGTTGTTAAGTTTCCTGATCACGAAAGACATCAGGTTTTTGTTGAACCAGAAGGAACTTATACTAATGAAATGTATATTGATGGAATGTCTTCTTCACTTCCTGAAGATGTTCAGATTGCAATGTACAGGACAGTGCCTGGTCTTGAAAACTGTAAGATAGTTAAAAGTGCTTATGCTATTGAGTATGATTGTCTTTGTCCGGGACAGCTTATGCCTTCATTAGAGATTAAACATATACATGGTCTTTTCAGTGCCGGTCAGTTTAATGGAAGTAGTGGTTATGAAGAAGCAGCTGCTCAGGGATTATATGCAGGTATTAATTCTGCTATGCAGATTCTTGGAAAACCCTATTTATCTATTGATAGATCTGAAGGTTATATTGGAGTTCTGGTTGATGATCTTGTTACAAAAGAAAATCTTGAACCCTATAGAATGATGACTTCAAGAGCTGAATACAGGTTGCTGCTTAGACAGGATAATGCTGATATAAGACTTAGAGCAAAAGGACATGAAGTTGGTCTTATTGATAATGAAAGATATGATCGTCTTGTTAAAAAAATAGATTTGATCACTAAAGAAGTTGAGAGACTTAAGTCTACTACAGTTGGTGCTAATTCTGAAATTCAGAAATTTATGGAGGCTAATGGCAGTTCTCCATTAAAGACTGCTACCTCTTTAGCTGAACTTATCTGTAGACCAGAGTTTTCATATGAAACTATCGCTCCTATAGATAAAGATAGAACTGTACTTTCTTCGGATGTAATAGAACAGGTTGAGATAACTATTCGTTATGAAGGATATATCATTAGACAGGAAAGACAGGTAGAACAGTTTAAAAAACTTGAGAAAAAAATTATTCCTGCTGATATAGATTATACTGATGTTTCTAGTTTACGACTTGAGGCGAGACAGAAGCTTGAAAAGTTCAGACCTACAAATATTGGTCAGGCATCAAGAATTGGTGGAGTTAATCCTGCTGATATTTCTGTACTACTAATCTATTTGGATTCTTTTTATAAAGGACAAAACAATGAGAAGTAAGTATTCAAAAATGATTGCTGATTTTGAGTTATTAGGTGTTGATATTTCAGATCAGCAGCTTATGCAATTTGATAAGTATTATGAACTCCTTATTAAATGGAATAGTGTTATGAACTTAACTGCTATTACTGAATTTGATGATGTATGTAAGCTTCATTTTGTTGACAGTGTATCTGCCTGCCAATATTTTGATTTTTCTAAATCTGATTATTCAGTTATAGATATAGGAACAGGTGCTGGTTTCCCTGGTATTCCTCTTAAAATAATTTTCCCTGATCTTCATGTTACATTGTTTGATTCTCTTAATAAGAGACTGAACTTTTTAAATGAAGTAATAGAAGAGTTGGATCTTAATGAAAAAGGTTCAATAGGAACCTTACATGGAAGAGCAGAAGATTTTGCATCAAAAAAAGAAGATTCTCTCAGGGAAACATTTGATATTGTTGTCTCCCGAGCAGTAGCTAATATGTCTACTCTTTGTGAATATTGTTTACCTTATGTAAAAGTGGGTGGTCAGTTTATTGCATATAAAAGTGAAAAAGCTGCTGAGGAATTAAAAAATGCAAAAGGAGCTATTCATCTTCTTGGTGGTAAACTTGAAAATGCATCAGAATTTACACTTCCTAATTCTAGTGTGAATAGAACCATATGTATTGTAGATAAGATAGAACCTACTTCAAAAAAGTATCCTCGCAAAGCTGGTGTTCCTTCTAAGAATCCTTTGTAATATATGTTGTGGTTATTAAAATATTATTAATTGAATGTTTCATGTGAAACATTCAATTCTAACATCTAAAAATTGTTTCACATGAAACATTGTAATACTAAATATAGTATTGTTTCATGTGAAACATTATATTTTAAACATAATTGTATAATAATGACAGAAAATACTAAGTACTATATATAGAAAAACTAATAAAAAATTCAACACAAATTCAAAAACCTGGTATTTATATAAAGAAAGTGTGATAAAATCATATTAGTGTTTTTGAATGTGGAGGAAAAATGGGAAGAATAATAGCAATAGCAAATCAAAAGGGAGGAGTCGGTAAAACAACGACTTCTATTAATTTGTCTGCAGCACTGGCTGAAAAAGGAAAAAAAGTATTGGTTATAGATACTGATCCTCAAGGAAATACTACAAGTGGACTCGGCCTTGATAAGAATGAATTAGAAAATACTGTATATGAACTTATGATAGGTGAGTGTGATACAGAAGAAGCTATTCAAAAAAATGTCTTTGATAGATTAGATATTATTCCATCAAATGTAAATCTTGCAGCTGTGGAAATAGAACTAATTGATGCTGAGCAGAAAGAGTACATATTGAAGGATGCAATTGATAAAGTAAAGAAAAAATATGACTTTATCATAATAGATTGTCCTCCATCACTTAGTATGTTAACAGTAAATGCAATGACAACAGCCAATACTGTTTTAGTTCCAATTCAGTGTGAGTATTATGCACTTGAAGGATTAAGCCAGCTCGTTCATACAGTTAATCTAGTAAAAGATAGACTTAATCCTGATCTTGAAATGGAGGGAGTAGTATTTACAATGTTCGATTCCAGAACAAATCTTTCCCTTCAGGTAGTAGAGAATGTTAAAGAGCATATTCAGGAAAATGTTTATAAGACAATTATTCCTAGAAATATAAGACTTGCTGAAGCACCAAGTTATGGACTTCCCATAAACATATATGAACCAAGGTCAGCCGGAGCAGAGGCTTATAGATTATTAGCTGATGAAGTTATAGCTAGAAAATTCTAAAATAAAAATGTTACACATGAAATAGTTGGAGGAGAAATGGCAGTAAAGAGTACAAAAAGAGGACTTGGGAAGGGACTGGATTCAATAATCCCTGCAAAAGCAAGTTCTGTAAAAGAAACAAAGATCGAAGAAAAACATATTGAAGGTCAGGTTGAGATTGTAAATATTACCAAAGTAGAACCTAATAGAAATCAGCCTAGAAAAACCTTTGATGAAGATAAACTTATTGAGTTGGCAGATTCTATCAAACAGGTAGGAATTATAAATCCTCTTATCGTAAAAGACAGAGGTGATCATTTTGAAATTATTGGTGGTGAGCGTAGATGGAGAGCTGCTAAGAAAGCAGGCCTTAAAGAAGTTCCTGTAATAATAAAAGATCTGAACGAGCAGGAAATTGCAGAAGTAGCGCTTATAGATAATATTCAGCGCGAAGATATAAATCCTATTGAAGAAGCATTAGCTTATAAAAAGCTTATTGATGAGTTTGGATATACACAGGATGTTGTAGCAGATAAGGTATCAAAGAGCAGAGTAACAATTACAAACTCTTTGAGACTATTAAAGCTTTGTGATAAGGTAAGACAGATGGTTATTGATGGCCAGTTATCAACCGGCCATGCCAGGGCACTGATTCCTGTTGAAAATATGGATGAGCAGTATGAACTTGCTCAGAAAGTTTTTGATGAAAAACTTAGTGTAAGAGAAACAGAGAAGCTGGTTAAAAATTTAGGAAAGACAACTCCTAAGAAAAACAAAGCTAAAAATCAGGAAAGCATTGATGCTATTTATGGCAGCCTTTCTGAAAAATGTAAGCAGGCCCTAGGAACTAAAGTCGAGATATCATCTAAGGGAGATGGTGTTGGATCTATACAAATAGAATTCTACAATAATGATGATCTTGAAAAGATAATCGGAAGGATTTGTAGAGAAGACTAATTATTCAAGGACATATCTTTAAAAGAAAAATCATAATAGAATTAAAACAAATTTCTAAGTTGGGGATGAGAAAATGAATAGTGGTATTTTCAGTGCAATAGGAATGTCGGGACTTGATCCTGCAATACTGTTTATAATTATGCTTGTTCTTTTGATAATAGCTTTTGTATTTATTATCATCCAGGCAAATAAATTAAGTAAGCTTCAAAAAAAATATGATAAGTTTATGCAGGGAAAAGAAGCGGAATCACTTGAAGATGAAATTGTAGGTCTATTTCATGACAATCGTCTGATCAGAACAGAGAATGAGAAAAACAGAAAAGATATTATTGAAATCAACAAGAAGCTGAATAATACTTTTCAGAAAGTTGGATTGGAAAAGTATGATGCATTTAACCAGAGTGGAGGCAGACTTAGCTTTGCACTTTGTATGTTAGATGAATTCGATAATGGATTTCTTTTAAATTCTGTTCACAACTCAGACGGAATGAATTATTCTTATGCTAAAGAGATAAATGGTGGAGTTGCAGATCTTGAATTAAGTAAGGATGAAAAGAGAGCACTCGAAAAGGCATTAAATAGTCTTAATAGATAATAACAAATGTTATTTAATTATTAGTCAAAAACAGACATCTAAAAGATGTCGAAAAAAAATATTTATTACTTGGAGGAGATCAAAATGATCGACATTAAATTTTTACGTGAAAATCCGGATGTTGTTAGAGAGAACATCAAGAAAAAATTCCAGGATGAGAAACTTTCTCTTGTAGATGAAGTTATTAAACTTGATGAGCAGAGACGTTCAAATCAGCAGGAAGCTGATGAAATAAGAGCTCATAAGAATAAGATTTCAAAAGAAATCGGTGGTCTTATGGCTCAGGGTAAAAAAGATGAAGCAATGGCTCTTAAAGACGAAGTTGCAAAGGAAGCAAAGAGACTTGAAGAGCTTGAGGAAAATCAGAAGAAGCTTGATGAAGAAGTTACAAATAAGATGATGATAATTCCTCAGATTATTGATGAGTCAGTTCCGATTGGAAAAGATGATTCTCAGAATGTTGAAATCGAGAAATTCGGAGAACCTGTTGTTCCTGATTTTGAGATTCCTTATCATACTGATATTATGGAAAGCTTTGATGGAATTGACCTTGATGCTGCAAGAAGAGTAGCAGGAAATGGATTCTATTACCTCATGGGAGATATTGCAAGACTTCATTCTGCAGTTATTTCTTATGCAAGAGACTTTATGATTGATAGAGGATTTACATACTGTGTTCCTCCTTTCATGATCCATGGAAATGTTGTTGCAGGTGTTATGAGTTTTCCTGAGATGGAAGCAATGATGTACAAGATTGAGGGTGAAGATCTTTACCTTATCGGAACAAGTGAACACTCAATGATTGGTAAGTTCATTGATCAGATCATACCTGAAGAGGAGATGCCTAAGGCACTTACAAGTTACTCTCCATGTTTCAGAAAAGAGAAGGGTGCTCATGGAATAGAAGAAAGAGGCGTTTACAGAATTCATCAGTTTGAGAAGCAGGAGATGGTTGTAATCTGTAAGCCGGAAGATTCTAAGACCTGGTATGATAAGCTCTGGAAGAACACAGTTGATCTCTTTAGATCAATGGATATTCCAGTTCGTACTCTTGAGTGTTGCTCAGGAGATCTTGCTGATCTTAAATGTAAGTCATGTGACGTAGAAGCATGGTCACCAAGACAGAAGAAATACTTTGAAGTTGGAAGCTGCTCAAATCTTGGAGATGCACAGGCTAGAAGACTTAAGATCAGAATTAAGGGCAAAGATGGTAACTACCTTGCTCATACACTTAATAACACAGTTGTTGCTCCACCTAGAATGCTTATTGCATTTTTGGAGAATAACCTTCAGGCTGATGGAAGCGTACGTATTCCTGAAGTACTTCGTCCTTACATGGGTGGAAAAGAAGTTCTTGTTCCAAAGAAAAAAGCTTGATAGATTTAGAATTATTTTGAGGTGATAATTTAGTGCATAAGTTTTTAAGAGCCGTTGGCTTTTCAAAAATTAAAGATAGAAAAGAACTGACTGCTCTTATAACTGCAAGCATTCAGGATGCCACAAAAAGAAATTATGTGACGACAAAAGAAGATGGAATAATCGCGGAGTTTTCCAGAGAATTTGCTGATGATATAGGAATCACAGTTTGCGGAGAATTTGATGAGGATGATAAGTTTATATATGAATATTATTATCCTTATCTTGTTCCATCTCGTATTAGCACCGAGGAAGACCTGAATGTTGAAAGACATGCAGCCACAATTTCCTATGAAGGTGTATGCAACGAACCAAGAATTGGTGTTACTTTAATTTTTTATCTTCAAAATATTGTTCCTTACATCAAATATGAAAATGAAGATAGATTTCCTATTAGGGGAACAACCTTAAGTCTTTCAGCGCTATCAACAAAGGGGCAGATAATGATGCCGATAGCTAAGACTGAGGAAGAAAAAGAAGTAGTAAAAAAGAAATCCAACTACAGGAATAAACTTATCAACAATGCAAGAAAAGGGGATGAAACTGCAATTGAATCTCTAACTCTTGATGATATGGACCTGTACACATCCATTTCCAAGAAGATTAGGAAACAGGATGTATATAGTCTGGTAGATTCATACTTTATGCCTTTTGGAGTAGAGTGTGATCATTATTCTGTACTTGGTGAAATCGTTGAAACCAAAAAGGTAGTTAACAGATTCACTGAAGAAGCTGTTCATATTATGAGAATCAACTGCAATGACCTGGAGTTTGATCTATGTATTAACGAAGTTGATCTTCTTGGAGAGCCGGCAGTTGGTAGAAGATTTAAAGGTAATATCTGGATGCAGGGTGTTATCAACTATCCAGATAAGAAATAATTTTTTTTAACATATTTTAATTCAAAAAAGGAGGGAAAGATAATGGCAACACCACATAACAGTGCAGAAAAAGGCGATTTTGCTAAGACCGTACTTATGCCAGGAGACCCACTTAGAGCAAAATTTATTGCAGAGAACTTTCTTACTGACGTAAAATGTGTAAACGAAGTAAGAGGAATGCTTGGATTTACAGGTAAATACGAAGGAAAAGAAGTGTCTGTAATGGGACACGGAATGGGAATTCCTTCAATTGCTATCTATACATACGAACTTTTTAATTTCTATGACGTAGATAATATCATCAGAATCGGAAGTGCAGGTGGAATGCAGGATTATGTAAATGTTAGAGATATAATCTTTGCTATAGGTGCTCACACTGATTCCAATTATGGCTTCCAGTTTGGACTTCAGGGAACATTTTGTCCAACAGCTACTTACGATATTCTTGAAAAGGCAGTTAATATCGCAAGAGAAAAGAATGTAAGATTCCATGTTGGAAACGTGCTTGCTTCAGATGTATTCTATAAGAAATGTGATGAAGGTGACAGATACAGAAATCTCGGTACTCTTGCAGTTGAGATGGAAACAGTTGCTCTTTACATGAATGCTGCAGAAGCAGGTAAAAACGCACTTACAATGCTTACAGTTTCTGATCATCTTTACAAAAAAGAAGAGCTTTCTGCACAGGAGCGCCAGACAAGCTTCACAGATATGATGGATATTGCTCTTAAGACAGCAATTCAGCTCTAAAGCGTTTTATTCGTAATTATTTTTTTGCCAACAATTATCTAAGATATAATATAACGAGATCAAGGCAGCGGGTTTAATCCACCCACTGCCTTGATTTAGATAGTTATGTGTGATAATATACTATTTGTCTTGTTTCCGTAGCTCAGCAGGATAGAGCGTTCGCCTCCTAAGCGAAAGGTCGTGCGTTCGAATCGCATCGGGAACATGCATGGAGTCTGATTTCAGACTCCTTTTTTTATGCGCAAAAATAAATAGTTTTTTGTTGGACATTTGATGGACATAGGTGTTTATACTTAATTTTGCAAGGTGCTTAAACGATTTCTTATGAGAGGGAGATTGGAATTATGAAAGGAAATTATGCAAGAAAGGGTATTACTTTAGTTTTGGCTACTATGATGGCTATGGCAGTTATGACAGGATGTGGAAATAAGAATTCAGAGCTTGTAACCATATCTGAGTCTGAAACACCAAAAACAGACTCTGTTGATGCAGGGTATATAGAAGCTCTTAAGTCGGACATTCAGGAAGATATTTTGTACACCCATGAGAATGGCTGGAGTGTAAGATATAATCCTTCCTGTATTACTGTCAATGGAGGTGGTCCTATTACAACATTTGTATATACTGCTGACTGCCCCGGAACCTGCATGATCACAGTAACTTATGATGTGAACAAGAACGGCAAAGAAGCAGCAGATGAGCTAGCTAAGAGATGGGGCGATGAGGCCGTAGTTTCAGAATGCATTTTCCCGGCAACTGAGGATGTTAACGGTTTTTATGTTGATGCCCATCCCGGACAGATTGGCCCAGGCTTTTATGAGTCTGCCTATGTAAGGGATTATCTTGACGGCTATCTTATGTTTGAATTTACAGATCATGTAAGCGGAGATGATGCAATTGATATTCCTGTATCAGATACTCTTTCTGCAATAATTGATTCACTTCAGTTCAATTAAAGAAAAGGTAAGTTCTCATGCACCAGGTATAGGTGAATGTTCTATCTATACCTGGCTTTTTTTATGATAAACTAATAAGTATGATTGAAAGAATGAATGATCCCAATACACAGACAATAGTTGTGCTTAATATTGCGCTAATATTACAGATGGCAGGAGTTGCCCTGGCGGTAGGAATAGACCCTTATATTAAAAAAGTAAATAGAATAAGGGTTTATGCCATAAATGCAATTTTATTATATTTGCTTATTGAACCGCAGATTACTCCTTTTTATGAGAATTATTTTCAGGGGAAAGTACTGGTTTTCTGGTTGACTTTTTTTTCAAGCCTGAGTTATATAATGCGTTCTATAGTACTTTATTTTTTTATCGGGCTATCAGGAAATGAGTGGGGAAAAAAATATCTGTACTGCCTGCTTGGTATTAATGCATTTTTCTGTATTACACCATTTTTTGTTCCCTGGGTATTTATGTTTACAGATACCGGCCGCTGGGTCAGAGGACCTTTAGGACCGTTACCATTTGTAATCAGTTTTATTATGCTGTTGTGGCTTGTAATAGGCGCTTTTATCAAATACACAGGGCTTAAGAAAAAAGAGAGAAGTGTACCTACGGTTATAGCTATTATCGTAACTATTTCTGTTTATCTGGATCTTCAGATGAATTTTAGTCCTGCAGTGTCTTTTTTGACAGTTGCAATGGTAGAAAGCACTGTATTTTTCTATATCTGGATGCATCTTCAGTTTGTAAGGGAACATGATAATGCACTTAAAGCTGAGCAGAGGATAAAAATCATGATGTCCCAGATCCAGCCTCACTTTTTGTTCAATGCGCTTTCAACTATTCAGGCCCTGACTGAAACCGACCCTGAAAAGGCATCAAAGGTAATAGAAGAATTTGCGGTATATCTCAGGCAGAACATAAACTCTTTAAATCAGGAGTCTCTTATTCCTGTAAAAAAAGAGATTGAACATACAAAAGCTTATTCTGACATTGAGCAGGTAAGATTTCCATCCATCAGGATTGAATATGAAATTGAGGACGAGGATTTTCTTATACCACCACTTACTATCCAGCCTATGGTTGAGAATGCCATTAGGCACGGAGTAAGAGGTAAAAAGCAAGGCTGGGTATCTATCAGTACCTATTCAGAGGAAGATTCCCATGTGATTTCAATACGTGATAACGGCAAGGGCTTTGATGTTGAAAAAATGATAGAAGATACCAAAAAGGGCGACCATATAGGTGTAAGAAATGTCAGGGACAGAATAGTAGATATGACCGGAGGAAGCTTTTCAATAGAGAGTACTGTTGGTGAGGGAACTTCTATAACCATGCGGATACCGAAAAAGTAAGAAAGTTATTTTTTGAGGAATCATATGAAAGCAATATGTGTTGATGATGAGGAACTAATTCTTGGAAGAACAGTTACCCTTGTCAAAAAATCAAATATTTTTGATGATGTTGAGGCATTCTCTGATCCTTTAGAGGCTGTAGGTTATCTTGATAAAACTCCTGTTGATCTGGCTCTTCTTGATATAGACATGCCTGAAGTTGGAGGCCTTGAACTGGCAGAGAGGCTTAAGGACAAATGTCCGGATATTAAGATCATCTTTTTGACCGGATATTCCGAATATGCCATTGATGCTTATGCAATGCATGCTACCGGGTATCTTTTGAAGCCTGTGAGCTATGAAAAGCTCTTGTCTGAGCTTAATTATGCGTTGGAAGCAAAGATTTCTGCAGCTGCTGCTAACAGTTCTGAAGGCGGTGTAGAACCTAGGGTCAAAATTGAGACCTTTGGATATTTTAATGTCCTTGTGAATGGAAAACTTGTTGTTTTTAAGCGTAGTAAGGCAAAAGAGCTGTTAGCCTGCCTTGTGGACCGTCATGGGCAGTTCGTTTCAAGAAAGGATCTCTTTTACCTAATATGGGAAGACAATGACTATGACAGGGCAAAGCAAAAGTATCTGGATACCATAATAAGGAGCCTTAAGGATACCTTGGAAGAGTATGGTATATCAGACATTTTTGAGGCTGAAAGTGGCATGAT
>JAEEGL017087802.1_pt1 | contig 13244 bp, 7 predicted proteins | sample 9134231 | NCBI WGS metagenome assembly JAEEGL01 (sample SAMN16246548, study PRJNA631951) | gut metagenome | biome: gut microbiome; feature: rumen; material: fiber-attached | host: Bos | place: Iran: Karaj | collected 2018-10 | reverse complement strand
GGCATTACAAGTGAACCAATCCGGTTTACCAAAGAACTGATTCATTCCGAAAAAGGTCTGGATATCGAGAGAAAAATCCGTGAGGCGATTGAAGCGGATACGGTGTTCTTCCATCTCCAGCCCCAGTATGACATGTCGCATAAACTCCGGGGATTCGAAGCACTTGCCCGGATGAAGGATGCGGACGGCAGTTTTATCTCTCCGGCGGATTTCATTCCGGTTGCGGAACAAAGCGGACTGGTCGACCAGATTGACATGTGCGTCTTCCGCAAGGCCGCAAAATTCCTCGAAGATGCCGAAGAAAGCGGAAATTCGAACTTCTTAATCAGTGTGAATATTTCGGTAAAACACCTTCTTAAAAACAGTTTTATCGATGACATAAAGAGCATTCTGGATACGTATAAAGTAAATCCCGGAAGGCTTGAAATCGAGATAACGGAGTCGGTAATGATTGATTCCGTGGAGCGTGCGCTTGAGCGTATCGAAGAAGTTAAGAAACTGGGTCTGATGGTTGCCATCGACGATTTCGGAACGGGATATTCATCCTTAAGTTATTTGAATAACTTCCCGTCGAACCTGTTAAAAATCGACAAGTCCTTCATTGATGCGATGGACAACGGAGAGTCTTCGAAGAAATACGTGGCTTCCATCATTTCCATCGGTCATATCCTCGGACTGGAGGTTATTTCCGAGGGCGTTGAGAGAGAGGATCAGGTGGAGACGCTCAGCGAAATCGGATGTGACTATATCCAGGGATTTGTCTGGGGACGTCCGCTTCCGCCGGAAGATGCCGCAAAACTGATTGCTTAATAAAACGTGTGGAAATGACAGCAGCCGGCAGATATTTTCGAGACACCGCAGGGGAGAGAAGATGAGAATTTTCCTAAGCAAAGAAGAAAAAGAACTCGATGCGCTTCTTGCAAAAGTGGACAATAACATGTCCAACAATTATAAGGATGCGGCACAGTCGGATTATAAGAATTTCCTGAAACGTTTTGAGGAACTGTCTGCTTCGGGGAAACTGAAAGATAAGACCATCGCATATTATCAGGGCGTGATTGCGGAGTATGCCGCGAAACTATCGAAATTTACGCATAAAGACCAGCCGACCAAATGGGGCGACTGGGAGAAAAAGTGAAAACGTAAAATCAGACCGAAGAAACCGAATAGATAAATAGAAACAGAAACAAAAAAGAAAAGAAGCAGGACTAAACCGGATGATGAACAAAGATGCGAAAATATATGTGGCGGGACACCGCGGAATGGTCGGGTCCGCTATTGTAAGGGAACTGGAAAGACAGGGATATACGAATATTATCAAAAGAACCCATGCGGAACTGGATTTAAAGCGCCAGGACGCAGTGGAAGAGTTTTTTGCCGCAGAGAAACCGGAGTATGTATTTTTAGCGGCGGCCAAGGTCGGAGGAATCGTGGCAAACGAAAGCGCGCTTGCGGATTTTATGTACGATAACATGATTCTTGAGATGAACGTGATTCATTCGGCATGGCAAAACGGCTGTAAGAAACTGGAATTCTTAGGTTCTTCCTGCATTTATCCGAGACTTGCCCCGCAGCCGATGAAGGAGGACTGCCTCCTTACATCCGCTCTCGAGAAGACCAATGAGGCCTATGCACTTGCAAAAATCTCGGGCCTGAAATACTGCGAATTCTTAAACCGCCAGTACGGAACGGATTATATTTCCGTGATGCCGACGAACCTTTACGGACCGAATGACAACTATCATCCGACGCACTCTCATGTGCTTCCGGCACTGATTCGCCGGTTCCATGAAGCAAAGGAATCAGGCCTTACGGAAGTTACCTGCTGGGGCGACGGCTCCCCCTTAAGAGAATTCCTTTATGTGGACGATCTTGCCAATCTCTGTGTTTTCCTAATGAACAACTATTCCGGCAACGAAACCGTGAATGCCGGAACCGGAAAGGAAATCACCATTAAAGAACTGACCGAACTCGTGGCGAAAGTAATCGGTTATGAAGGAACCATTCTCTGGGATACATCCAAACCGAACGGAACTCCGAGAAAACTGCTCGACGTATCCAAAGCCGAAGCACTCGGCTGGAAGTATTCGACCGAACTGGAAGAGGGCATCCGCTTAACTTACGAGGATTTCCTTCACAACCCGATGAGGGCAGAGAGATAATTCGGAATTAATCATTAAACCGCTGTAAGCGGAAATAAACGGAAAGAGTAACACCATGTTCAGATTATTAAAAAGCATAAGGAAATACTGGACTCCGAGCATCCTGACCATTTTATTTATGGTCGGTGAGGCGGCACTGGAATCCTTAATCCCATACATTACGGCGGATCTGGTCAATAACCTCGGCAACGGAGTCGTGGATATGAGCTATCTTCTCCGCGTCGGCGCTCTTTTAAGCGCTATTGCACTGGCATCCCTTTTCTGCGGCGGCATGGGCGGTTATACCTCAGCCATGGCATCTACCGGTTTTGCCAAAAATATCCGCGGAGATTTGATGCGCAAAATCCAGACTTTTACATTCCATAATATCGACAAATTCTCGACATCGTCTCTGGTTACCAGAATGACAACCGATGTATCGAATGTACAGATGGCATATATGATGATTATCCGTATTGCCGTCCGGGCACCGCTTATGCTTGCTTTTTCGATTGTCATGGCAATTATCATGGGCGGAAAACTGGCACTTGCCTTTGTCATCATCGTTCCGTTTCTGACATTCGGTCTGATTCTGATTGCGGTTTTTGCCATGCCGTCTTTTAAGAAAGTATTCAAAAGATACGATAAATTAAACGAATCCGTGGAAGAGAATGTCCGCGGCATGCGTGTTGTCAAGGGATTCTCCAGAGAGGAATACGAAAAAGAGAAATTCTTTCATGCTTCCGACAGCATCCGCAAAGAGTTTACGAGGGCGGAAAAAATCGTTTCGTTAAACGCACCGCTGATGCAGTTTTGTTTAAACTTCAACATGATTTTTGTTCTTTACATCGGCGCAAAACTGGCGATTTCCAGTCAGGGAACCGTGGTGGACGTCGGACAGGTTTCCGCAATGCTGACGTACGGTGTTCAGGTGCTGTTAAACTTAATGATGCTTTCGATGATTTTTGTCATGGTGACGATGTCTGCCGAAAGCGCAAGACGTATCGGGGAAGTGTATGCCGAAGTGCCGGACATGAAGGAAATAAAAGATCCCGTAAAGGAAGTCAAAGACGGCTCGATTATGTTTACGGACGTGTCTTTCAAGTACTCCGAAGAAGCAAAGCAGTATGCGCTTTTTGATATCGATTTAACCATTCCGAGCGGTGCCACCGTCGGAATTTTAGGAAGCACGGGTTCGAGTAAATCCTCGCTGGTACAGCTGATTCCGCGTCTTTACGATGCACAGGAAGGAATCATTAAAGTCGGCGGCGTGGATGTGAAAAATTACGACCTTGAAGTTCTCCGCGACAACGTGGCTATGGTGCTTCAGAAAAATGTTTTATTCTCCGGAACCATAAAAGAGAATCTGCAATGGGGAAATCCCAATGCAACGAACGAAGAAATCATCGAAGCCTGCAAAATGGCCTGCGCCGATGAATTCATCGAGCAGATGCCTGAGAAATACGATACCTTTATCGAGCAGGGCGGAACGAATGTCTCCGGCGGTCAGAAACAGCGTCTGTGTATTGCCAGGGCGCTTTTAAAGAAACCGAAGATTCTGATTCTGGACGATTCCACTTCCGCGGTGGATACCAAAACCGATGCAAAAATCCGGGAAGCGTTTGCAAACTATATTCCCGATACGACCAAGATTATCATTGCACAGCGTGTTGCCAGTGTGGAAAGTGCGGACATGATTATTGTTATGAATAACGGAAGCATCGAAGCAAAGGGCACACATAAAGAACTCATGGAAACAAGTGAAATTTACCGTGAGATTTACGAATCCCAGACGATGGGAGGTGAGGAATAATGCCACGTCCCGTAAAAGGCGATATTAACGCAAAACCCGCAAAACTGAATATTAAAGTACTGGGCAGAATTATAGGTTCCGTTTTTAAAGCCTATCCTGCCGGAATGGTTATTATCATTCTGACCATTCTCATGGCCGGTGCGGCAGCGGTTATTCCGGATCTGTTTATCCAGAAAATTGTTGCGCTGATTAAGACATTCAGCATATCCGGTGACTGGGCGGCAGCGCAGCCCGAGGCCCTGAAGAATGTCATATTCTTAGTAATTATCTATTCCATCGCCATCATCGGAGTGCTCGTACAGTCCCAGGTGGGTGCGGTTGTAACCCAGGGGTACTTAAATAAAATGCGTAATCAGATGTTCCGCAAAATGCAGAACCTTCCGATTAAGTTTTTTGACACCCATAAAACCGGCGATATCATGAGTTATTACACGAACGATATCGACACCCTGCGCCAGCTGGTTTCCCAGGGTCTGCCGACCTTAATCCGCTGCGGCATTATCGTTATCGGCGTTTTCATTATCATGCTTTATTTCAGCCTGTGGATGACGCTTGTGGTTATCGGCGGAATTGTCTTAATGACATTTGCGACTAAAGTTTTAAGCGGCGGTTCGGCAAAATATTTTGTCAGACAGCAGCAGGCACTCGGCAGGGAAGAAGGCTTCGTACAGGAGCATATGAACGGACAGAAAGTCGTTAAGGTTTTCAATCACGAGCAAAAGACCATCGAGGAATTCGATACATTAAACGAACAGCTTTATTCCGATGCGTTCAAGGCCAATGCCTATGCAAACGCACTCGGCCCCATTATCGGAAACATCGGCAACATCCTGTATGTCGTTGTGGCAATCGCAGGCGGCGCGATGTTAATCATGGGTGTCAAAAATGTATCCCTATCCGACATCATTCTGCCGATGATTACCGGACAGCCGGGCGGACTGCCTTTGGATATTTCCACGGTTATTCCGTTCCTTAACATGACCAAGCAGTTTACCGGAAACTTAAACCAGTTTACGCAGCAGATTAACATGGTCGTCATGGCGATGGCCGGCGGTGAGAGAATTTTTGAAATGATGGATGCCGAGCCCGAACCCGATGACGGATACGTGACACTGGTCAACGCGATAATCGATGAAAACGGCAATATTACCGAAACCAAAGAACATACCGGTGTTTGGGCATGGAAGCATCCGCACGGAGACGGCACGCTTACCTATACGAAACTCGAGGGTGATGTAAGGCTCTTTAATGTTGACTTTGAATACGAGAAAGGGCATCAGGTTCTTTACGATGTTTCGGTATATGCAAAGCCCGGTCAGAAGGTGGCATTTGTCGGTGCAACCGGCGCCGGAAAAACGACGATTACGAACTTAATCAACCGGTTTTACGATATTGCGGACGGAAAAATCCGCTACGACGGCATCAACATCAACAAGATTAAGAAATCGGATTTAAGGCGGTCACTCGGCATCGTACTCCAGGAAACGAACCTCTTTACGGGAACGGTTATGGAGAATATCCGCTACGGAAACTTAGATGCCACGGATGAGGAGTGCATGAATGCGGCGGCACTTGCGGGCGCCGATGATTTCATCCGCCGTCTTCCGGAAGGTTATGATACGATGCTTACCAATAACGGTGCGAATCTTTCCCAGGGTCAGCGGCAGTTAATTGCGATTGCACGTGCGGCTGTTGCAGATCCGCCGGTTATGATTTTGGATGAAGCAACATCCTCGATTGATACACATACGGAGGCAATCGTTCAGCGCGGTATGGACAAACTGATGGAGGGAAGAACGGTTTTTGTTATCGCACACAGGCTTTCCACGGTTAAGAATTCCAATGTCATTATGGTTCTTGACCACGGTCATATCATCGAGAAAGGAAATCATAAGGAGCTGATTGCCGAAAAGGGAACATATTATCAGCTTTACACTGGGGCGTTTGAATTAGAGTAGGACTATACGGTGCCAGGCACTTTTGGGGCAAAAGTGCCTGGCACCGGAACGAAGAAGAGGGGGATAACGGTATGGCAAGATGGATAATGGTTGTGGATGACGACATGGCGAACCTGCAGATGGCGGGAACGATTCTGTCCAAAAACAATATGCGTGTGACTGCTTTAAAATCCGGGCAGGCACTGCTTAATTATATTACGGAGCACGGTGCTCCCGATTTGATTCTTCTTGATATCATGATGCCGGAAATGGACGGTTTCGAAACCCTGAAAAATCTTCGTAAACTCGAAAAAAGCAAGGGCCTGTCCGAAACACCGGTAATTTTCCTCACCGCAGACGAAAAAACAGGAACCGAGAGCAAGGGCTTTGAGGTCGGCGTTTCCGATTTCATCAGAAAGCCTTTTAATCCCGAAGTGCTGCTTCGCCGAATCGACAATGTCATTTCGATGCAGAAGGAGATGGACAGCTTAAAGAACGAAGCGACCATTGACAAACTGACCGGTTTCTTAAATAAAGCTGCCACGAATTCCAAACTTACACAGGTCTGTCTTCTTGGCGTCGGTACGCTTATGATGATTGACCTTGATTCTTTCAAACTCGTCAATGATCTTTACGGGCATGAGATGGGCGATAAAGTGCTCATTGCTTTTGCGAACATCATCCGGGAAACACTCCCGAAAGGAAGCACATACGGACGAATCGGCGGTGACGAGTTTGTGGCATTTTCGTTCGGCACACAGGATGAGTCGGAAGTGGCGAATCTGACAGCCCTTTTAAACAAAAGGCTCGTGGATGCTGCGAAGGAGATGATGGGAGAGGATATGCAGATTCCTCTCGGAACTTCCGTCGGTGCGGTGTTTGTTCCGAAGCACGGGAATGATTATGCTTCGCTTTTAAAAGTGGCGGACAAGTGCCTTTACAATGTCAAGAAAAACGGAAAACACGGCTACAGCCTTTATTCCCCTGATGCGCTTTCGGATCAGGACGGGAATTCATCGTCCCTTAATCTTGGTTCCTTAGACGAAATTCTTTCGGAAAGAAATATTACCAATGTGGCACTGCAGCTGGATATGGATGCTTTTACGAATGTATACCGCTATGCCACCAGATATTTCATCCGTTATAATGTCAGCTCGTGTAAAATTCTCTTTACCGTCGAGCGGCCGGAGGGAATGGAGGAAGAAGAATACCGGAATTATTGTGACGATTTCGGAAATCATATCCGCGAATCGCTTCGCAAATCAGACATGCTTACCCGCTGCCGATATAACCAGTATTTTGTACTGGTTACCGACGTTCGGGAGGAATTTGTGGACCGTATCGTCGCTTCCATTATCGATTCCTTCCGCCAAAATCGTCAAAATGCACCGGGGATTACTTATGAAAGCGATTTTTCACGAAATGAAGGAGCGGCGGCACTGGATAAACAAAATGCCACGATTGCGGTTGTGGATGATGACGAAATTGTTCTTGATGCAGTCGAAAACGCATTAAACGAATACGGACTGAAAATTGTGACGTTTAAAAGCAGCAGGGATTTTATGGAATACGTCAATACGGTGGAACGGGTGCCGGATTTAATTCTTCTTGATATCCTGATGCCCGGAGCGGACGGTTTTGAAGTCGTTCGCAAAATCAGGGACATCGGAGGAGACATTGCCAGAGTGCCGGTTGTTTTTCTGACCGCCGATGTGGACGAGGAAACCGAGAGTAAGGGACTGAAAATGGGCGCGCTTGATTTTATAAGGAAACCGATTATTGCGGAAGTGCTTCGCGTTCGTGTCAATCATATTCTCGAGCTTTCCGTTTTGCGCAAACGTTACAGAGGGAAAAAATCATAATTCATAAAAAGTATAGCGGGGACAAAACATTCGTAAGGGGGGTCTTATGAATCTGAAGTCGAAAAACGAGCTGATACAGACTTCTCAGCTTATCATTCTTCTTTTCTACACGATTTTTGTGGGAATGCATATCGGAGTTACCTTTCTGTTCGGCTGGGACAAATGGATTCTGCTGCCGGTTCTTGCAGCACTTGTTGTATCGTGGGCATTTTATATCGGATCGGTTTTCAAACCGGAACAGCGTCTGTGGCTGATCGCCTCTTTCATGATGGTTACGTATTTTATATACGGAACGCATACCAGCAGTACCTATGATCTGGCCATCGTTATGGCGTGCATAATGGTTCTTTTTATCACAACGGGGATGAAGGGGACCATCCTTCTTTGCTTAATCACCTATTACATTACAATGACATACGATCTCGTTCATCTGTTAACGGACGGGGAAACCGTATTTGATTCGTTACTGATTGCACGTACCGTCATGCATTATTTTGTCATGACCATGATTACCTGGTTTTCCGTTAATGCGGTGAACAAGTGGAAACAGATGATGGATGCCTCGAAAGAAGAAATCGTCATTCTTCAGGATTCCACGGAGAGACTGAATGATTTTCTGGCTAACGTTTCCCACGAAATACGGACACCGGTGAATGCCATTATCGGACTGACCGGAATCTGCATCGACAAGGAAAAAGACCCCGAAATCGAGAAAGAGCTTGTTGCCGTGCGCACGGCCGGAAGAAAGGTTGCGAATCAGATTGACGATATTCTCGATTATACCGAAATCGACCGGAAAAGTGCCGTTAAAAACAGCGAGGATTACATGATGTCCTCGATGATGAACGATATCATGCCGGACTTACGATCCATGATGAAAGATGAAGTGGAACTGGTTATCGACATTGACAGCCGGATTCCGTCCGTTATGAATACGGATGTGGTGAAACTGAAGAAAATCATTAAGGCCCTTGTTTCAAACGGAATGAAATACACGAAAGAGGGCGGTGTATATCTAAAAATTTCTTCAGAGACACAACCCTACGGAGTGAATTTAATCATTGAGGTTTCGGATACCGGTATCGGAATGTCCGAAGAGGAACTCGAACGTGTGAAGGAAGGTTTCTTTCAGTCGGATTCCGGCAGAACGAGAAGTGCGAACGGACTGGGACTCGGACTTTCCATTGTTGCCGGATTCGTAGAACTTTTAGGCGGGTTTATGACCATGGAAAGCAGTGAGGGAGAGGGAACCACGATTCGCGTCAGTATCCCTCAGAAGGTTGTGGATGAGTCCTGCTGCCTGTCCGTTTCCGCCGAAGGCAAAGTCGTTCTTGCTTCCTATATGCATTTCGATAATCTCAACAATCCCGTTGTAAGGGAGTTTTACAATTACCAGGCACTCACCATGTCAAAGGGGCTCGGAGTCGAAATAGTCAGAATCGATAATCACGATCAGCTTTTGAAGGCGGAGAAAGAGGGAATTATAACCCATCTTTTCGTCGGTGTGCCCGAATATGCATCGGACTGGGAACTTTTGGAAAAGATGGCAAAAAATATGAAGGTCATTCTTCTCGGAGGAATTCCGGAGATGCTTTCGGATCATTCACGCTTAATTCTTATGGAGCGACCTTTCTATGCGTTTCCGGTTGTAACGCTGATTAATTCCGGAGATGAAAGAGAAGGCAGAGGAAGCAGAGTAATGAAGCTGTACGGTGTGCGTGCGCTTGTGGTAGATGACGAGCCCATGAATATCGTGGTGGCAAAGAGCATTTTCAAACGATATGAAATGGAAGTTGACAGTGCCGTTTCCGGACGCGAAGCGGTTGAGTGCTGCAGGAAAAAGAACTATGATGTGATTTTTATGGATCATATGATGAGCGGTATGGACGGTGTGGAGGCAATGAAGAAAATCCGTTCGGACGCAAAGGGCATCAATCACGATACACCCATGGTTGCGCTGACGGCCAATACCATGAGTTCGGCAAAGCAGATGTTTTATACGGAAGGATTCGAAGGTTTCGTATCCAAACCCATTGAAACAGAAGAACTCGAAAGGGTGCTTAAAAAGGTTCTTCCGAAGAATATGTTTACTTTTGCGGATGATTATGCAAAAAGGGAGGAAAGGACACAAAGCGACACGACGGAGAATACCGTCACGGGTTTTGCCCGTGTGAAGGAAGAATTAAAGAAAAACGGAGTAAATACGGAAGAGGCTTTACAATTCTTAGGCGGAGAGGATGAATTATACGAGCGTCTGCTTGAACAGTTTGCCACCGGTGTTCCGGAGAGAGTGAAGAATCTGGATTTCTTCCTTGAACAGAAGGATTTCAGAAACTATGAGGTTTTAATTCATTCAACAAAGAGCAATACAAAAATGATCGGCTTTTCGGATTTTTCCGAAGAAGCAAGGAAACTTGAAGAGGCCGCACATGAAAAGAATGAGGAATACATTCTTGCAAATCACGAAAAAGTGACGGAAATGTGCAAAGATGCGGCAGCCCTGATTTCTTCCCTGCTTGGGCTTAAGGATGTTCCCGCGGAAGACTCCGGGAAAGAAGAAGTTCTTGAGTTTGCGGCATCGGGAGATGATGAGGTTACGGAATTCCCCGTACCGGCCGGGGAGGGCGATGTCATCGAATTCAGCCCTGAAGGAGGTGATCCGTCATGATTCGCAAAATTCACGATTACTTTTATAACAATGAACTGGACATCCGGCGAAGGCTTTACACTCTGAGCGGCTTCATGACCTTATTTATTCTGATGGTTTTGGCAGCGGAAGTTTTGATTTTTACCCGCAGTATCGAACAGTTTGCCCCCATATTCGGGATTCTGGTAATCCATGCACTTATCGGTGTGGTTACCTTAAAGACCAGGCGAATTAAGACCGGTGCGGTTTTATCGAATATTCTGATGTGCTTTGTTTTCTATCCGTTTGTTTTTATAAATGGCGGCGGTGTGGAAGGAAGCGGCCCGATCTGGTTTATTTTTAATATTTTTATGATCAATATGGTTCTGGACGGGGTGTTAAGGAGTGTACTTTCCGTGCTGGAGATTCTTCTGACGATTGCAGGGTATGTGATTTCTTTCTATTTACCGGACCTGATTACACCGGTTTCCGGAGCGATGTTTTACATCATCGATATTACAACCCTGATTCTGGTTGCCACGGATATTGCCATTGTAATCAGTATGGAAAACCGCCTTAATATGCTGCAGATGGAGAAAATGAAAGAGCAGGGCGAGGAGATTCAGGGTCTGGTTGCTTCCCAGAATAAATTCTTCTCGAGCATGTCTCATGAAATCCGGACACCGATTAATACGATTATCGGCTTAAACGAAATGATTTTAAGAGAGAATATCAGTGATGAAATCGCGGAAAATGCAATCAATATCCGCTCTGCCGGAAAGATGCTTCTTAACACCATCAACGATATTCTCGATATGTCCAAGTTCCAGAGCGGGGATATGACGCTTCTTGAGGAAGAATACGAAACAGGCAGCATGCTTTCGGATATTGTCGGCATGATGTGGCTTCGCTCGAAAGAGAAAAATCTGGATTTTACGATTGACGTATCGCCCGATGTTCCCGCAAAACTCAAAGGAGATGAAGTAAGAATCAAGCAGATTCTGACGAATATTCTCAATAATGCCATTAAGTACACGAAGGAAGGATATGTAAAACTTTTCGTGGAATGTGAGAAAAAGGAAGACCGGACCGTAACCATGATCTATACGGTCAAAGATTCCGGCATGGGAATCAAGAAAGAGGACATTCCCTATCTTTTTACGGCATTCAAGCGTGTGGATGAAAGCAACACGAAACATATTGAGGGAACGGGACTGGGGCTTTCCATTGTCAAGCAGTTCGTTGATTTGATGGGCGGAACCGTAACCGTCAATTCCGTTTATACAAAAGGGTCAGCCTTTGTGGTCGAAATTCCGCAGAAGATGGTTTCGGATGAGGAAATCGGGGAATACAATTACGAAAAACGTCACAAACTCGAAAAGAGACCCGAATATAAGAAACATTTCGAGGCACCGGATGCAAAACTTCTTGTCGTGGATGACAATGACTCGAACCTTCTTGTCGTGACCAAGCTTCTTCGTGATACCAAAATGCAGATTGATACCGCAAAGAACGGACAGGAGGCGCTTGAGAGGACACTGGAGAAGCCGTATGATCTGATTTTTATGGATCATTTAATGCCGGAGATGGACGGAATCGAGGCCTTCCATGCCATCCGGAACCAGGTCGGCGGACGAAACAGGGAGACGAATATCGTCATTTTAACCGCCAATGCCGGTGCGGAGAACCGGAAACTGTATGCAACGGCCGGTTTTAACGGCTATCTGGTAAAACCGGTGACCGGTGAAGATCTTGAGGCGGAGGTTTACCGGCAGATTCCGAGGAATTTAATCAAGGTACTTGACGATACGGGAATGGAAAGTTCGGAGACGATTTCCTGGCTTAACGAAACCAGAAAGAAGAGAAGGATTGTAATAACAACCGAAAGCACCTGTGATCTGCCGAAGAAACTGATTGATAAATATAATATCGTTGTCTTTGCGTATAAGGTTAAAACCGATGAAGGAATTTTCCGTGACGGAATCGAGATTGATACGCCGGGGCTTTTGCGCTATATGGAAGATGCGACAAAGGCGGTTAATCCGGTACCCCCGAGCGTTGAAGAATACGAGAATTTCTTTGCGGGCGTTTTGGCTAATGCGAACAATGTCATTCATTTGTCCTTATCTTCCGAATTCGAAACCGGTTCCTTCCGGATTGCGAAGGAAGCGGCCGGCGCATTCGATCGTGTGACCATTGTTGACAGCAGGCACATGTCATGCAGCCAGGGTATGATGGCGATTATGGCAGCCCGTATGGCAGAAGCCGGAATGGGAGTCGGAGAGATTGTGCCTGCCCTTGAAACAAGGCTTTACAGCCGTATTCATGCCAGCTTTATGCTTGATAATTTAAGTTATCTGGCAAGATCCGGACAAATCTCAAAAGGCTATGCAAGATTTATGAATGCATTAATGCTTCACCCGATTTCGATTATGAAGAAGGGAAAAATCGTTTCAAAGAGTGTGCTTATGGGGTCCAGGGAAAGAGTCTGGAAGAAATATATCAAAAAGAGTCTTTCGGGATTCAAAGCCGACCATATGGTGCTTTTTGTCAATCATGTGGGACTTACAAAGAAGGAAATGGAATGGATCCGCTCGGAAATCGAGAAAAGGGAGAGTTTCAATGCCATTTATTTCGAACAGACTTCCCCGGTAGTTGCCATCAGCTGCGGTCCGGGATCCTTCGGAATTTCCGTTATGGAGAAGGTATAACGCCCATTTGCCTCTTTGACGGCAAAGTTTGAAAAAGGAATTGCAAAATAACGGGAAATTGATAAAATATTAGTGGGTGTGTTTATAAAAATTTAACACACATGGGGGAGTCTTTTTTAAGGGAGAAAAAGAAATGGTATTCACCTATGAACTT
>JAEEGL012052022.1_pt1 | contig 13244 bp, 7 predicted proteins | sample 9134231 | NCBI WGS metagenome assembly JAEEGL01 (sample SAMN16246548, study PRJNA631951) | gut metagenome | biome: gut microbiome; feature: rumen; material: fiber-attached | host: Bos | place: Iran: Karaj | collected 2018-10 | reverse complement strand
TTCCCTTCATGCCCTACGCCTTTCCCCGCGTCATCGTCACCGGCGCCGCCGGATTCATCGGCTCGCACATGTGCGAGCACCTGCTTGCGCGCGATGCCCAGGTTGTCGCTCTTGACGACCTTTCCACCGGCAACCTCGACAACCTTGCCGACTGCCGCAACCGCATCGACTTCACCGAGGGGACGATCACCAACGAGAACCTCGTCGACAACCTCGTCTCGCAGTCCGCAGCCGTCGTGCACCTCGCCGCGAGCGTCGGCAACCGCGTCGTCTCGCGCCAGCCGCTCCGCTCCATCCAGAACAACATCCGCGGCACGAGCGTCGTCCTGGCCGCGTGCGCCAAGTACCATCGCCCGGTAATCATCGCGTCCTCCTCCGAGGTGTACGGACGCTGCCCGACGCTTCCGTTCGTCGAATCGGCCGACGTGGTGATCGGCAACTCCTCCTCCCCGCGCTGGCTCTATGGCGCCTCCAAGCTCGCCAATGAGTTCGAGGCGTTCGCCTACGCGCGCGACATGGGACTCAAGGCCGTTGCGGCGCGCTTCTTCAACATCGCTGGCCCCCGCCAGGCCGGCCGCTACGGCATGATCCTCCCGCGCTTCGTCCGCCAGGCGCTCCTCGGCGACGACATCACCATCTACGGCGACGGCGAGCAGATCCGCTGCTTCTGCCACGTCTCGACGCTGTGCGACGCGGTGCTTGACCTTCTCGACTGCCCGGCTGCCTACGGCCAGGTCGTCAACCTTGGCAGCTCCTCTCCCGTGACGCTCCGCGAACTTGCCGAGCACGTCAAGACGCGCACCGGCTCCTCCTCGCGCATCACCTACACGCCCTTCGAGGCCGTGTACGGCAAGGACTACGAGGACATGGCGCGCCGTCGCCCCGACACCTCCAAGGCGCACGCCCTCATCGGCTTCAAAACACACTACACTCTCGACGACATCATTGATGACGTCTCCCGCTGGATGCGCGCCCACTGGGATCGCATCGCCGCCGAGCGCGACTATTAGGCGTTTTGTCTTTTCCACAGGTACTCCCATGAACGCAAAGCCCTTCACCGACCTCCCCCTCTGGCCCGACCCCGTCCACGCCCCCTTCGCGAGCCCCGACGACGCCAGCAAAACCGAACACTTCGCACCCCCCAAAGACGCCATCGACCGCCTCGCCGACGTGACCGTCCCGACGCTCTCCTTCTTCCCTGCAACCGGGGAAAACCCGCGCCCCGCCGTCCTCGTCTGCCCCGGCGGCGGCTACAGCATCCTCGCCTGGAACCACGAGGGCACCGACATCGCTGCCTGGCTCGTCGCCAACGGCATCTCCGCCTTCCTCCTCAAGTATCGTTGCCCCGGCCGCCGCGCCGCCGCGCTCGCCGACGCCGCGCGCGCCATGCGCATCATCAAGGCCAACGCCGCCGACTGGCACATCGACCCCGCGCGCATCGGCACCATCGGTTTCTCCGCCGGCGCGCACCTCTCCGTCGCCGTGAGCAACCTTCCCTCCTCCGACGCCGCCTACGCCCCCGTCGACGCGCTCGACGCCGCCGACCCGCGACCCGCGTTCAACTTCGTCATCTACCCCGCCTACCTCGACCGCCCCAACGGCGAGCCCGGCGTCGCGCCGGAAATCGCCGTCTCCGACAAGACCCCGCCCGCGTTCATCTTCCAGGCCGAGGACGACACATCGCTCGTCGGCAGCAGCTTCGCGTACGCCCAGGCGCTCCGCGCCGCCGGCGTGCGGATGGAGCTGCACATCGTCCCCAACGGCGGCCACGGCTACGGCATGCTCCACCACGGCAACCCGACCGACCACTGGCCCGAACTTGCCATGGCCTGGTTCGAGCGCGAGATCATGCGGACAGCAGCCTGGTAGCCGCGCGCCCGCCGGGAGAAGCCGAACCTCATGCCCGACCCCGCCACGGCCGTCATCCGCCGCCCGTCCGTCTCGCTCACGCGCCTCCGGCGCGACCTGCGGCTCGGCGTCAAGAACCTGCTCCTGCACAAGCTGCGCTCGTTCCTCACGATGCTCGGCCTCGTCTTCGGCGTCGGCAGCGTCATCGCCATGCTCGCCATCGGCGAGGGCGCGAGCCAGGAGGCGCTGGAGCAGATCCGCCGCCTCGGCAGCCGCAACATCATCGTCACCGCCGCCAAGCCCGCCGAGGAACAGGGCGAGGCGAACACGCGCGGGTTCCTGAGCATGTACGGTCTCCTCTACGAGGACGAGGCGCGTCTCCGCGAGACCATCCCCACCGTCGAGACCACGGTGCCCGTCAAGGCGATGCAGCGCGACGCGCGCTTCCACGAGCGGTCGATGCCGCTCCGGATCGTCGGGACGAGCGCCGCGTGGTTCGACCTCGTGCGCCGCCCCGTCGTGGCCGGCCGCGCCATGCGCCAGGAGGACGTCGACGAGGCTCGCTCTGTCGTCGTGCTCACGGAGTACGGCGCGCGCAAGCTCCTCGCGACCGAGAGCGCCATTGGCGACACGGTGCGCATGGCGGGCAACGCCTATCAGGTGATCGGCATCGTCCGCAGCGAGACGGCCGGCGAGGGGACCATGCAGACCCCCGACCAGCAGGCCGACGCCTACATCCCGATCTCCACGGCGCGCAACCACTTCGGCGACGTCTTCCACCAGCGCAAGCAGGGCTCCGTCATCCGCGAGCTCGTCGAGCTCCACCAGATCATCGTGAGCGTCGCCGACGAGAAGGACGTCGAGGCCACCGCGCGCGTCGTCGAGCGCACGCTCTCGATGTACCACAAGAAGCGCGACTACGTGGTGAGCGTCCCGCTCGCGCTCCTCCGGCAAGCCGAGGCGACGCGCCGGACGTTCTCCATCGTCCTCGGCGCCATCGCCGGCATCAGCCTGCTCGTGGGCGGCATCGGCATCATGAACATCATGCTCGCCACCGTCACGGAGCGCACTCGCGAGATCGGCATCCGGCGCGCCATCGGCGCGCGGCGCGGGCAGATCGTCATGCAGTTCCTCGTCGAGACCATGGTGCTCTCGCTCGCGGGCGGCGCCATCGGCATCGGGCTCGGTCTCTTCATCCCGTGGCTCGTGACGGTCTTCGCGAAGATGCCGACCATCGTGACGACCTCCAGCCTCGTCCTCTCGCTCGGCATCAGCGTCACCGTGGGCATCGCCTTCGGCATCTACCCGGCGATCCGCGCCTCGCGGCTCGACCCCATCGTCGCCCTGCGGCACGAGTAGGGGTGGCAAGTGGCCTCGAAGGCAGGCTCCGAACAACAGACGAGCTACGCAGAACGCTCCGCTTCATCGCCGCCTTCGGCACGTGCCGCGCACATCGCGGCGTAGCGGCCGCCGGCGGCCACGAGTTCGTCGTGCGTACCGCTCTCCACGAGCCGTCCGCCATCCATGACGAGAATGCGGTCGGCGTCGCGGATGGTCGAGAGGCGGTGCGCGATGACGAGGCATGTGCGGCCGTGCATGAGCCGCGCCATGGCCTGCTGGATGTGAAGCTCGGTGCGCGTGTCCACGCACGAGGTCGCCTCGTCGAGGATGAGGATGCGCGGATTCGCGAGCGCGGCGCGCGCGATGGAGAGCAGCTGGCACTGTCCCTGAGAAAGCGCCGTGCCGGCCTGGCTGACGTGCGTGGCGTAGCCCTCGGGCAGGCGGTCGATGAAGAGATCGGCGTTGGCGAGATGCGCGGCGGCGCGCACCTCGTCGTCCGTTGCGTCCGGGCGGCCGAAGGCGATGTTCTCGCGGATCGTGCCGCTGAAGAGGTGCGTGTCCTGGAGCACGATGGCCATGCACGAGCGGAGCGCGCGCTTGGGGATCTCGCGGATGTCGCGGCCGTCGAGCAGGATGGCGCCGGAGTCCGTCTCGAAGAAGCGCGAGAGCAGCGCGACGAGGGTTGTCTTGCCCGAGCCCGTCTCGCCGACGAGCGCGACCTTCTCGCCGGGGCGGATGCGCGCGCTGAAGCGGTCGATCACCGTCTTGCCCGGCTCGTACGCGAACGTGACGTCGCGGAACTCGATCTCGCCGCGCGCGGCGGCGGGGTCGAACGGCGCGCGACCGGCGTCCTCCTCGGTCTCCTCGCCGAGGACGCGGAAGACGCGCTCGGCGCCGGCGATGGCGGACTGGATTTCGTTGAACTGCTGCGCGAGCTCGTTCACGGGGCGCCCGAAGCTGCGCGAGTAGAGCAGGAACGTGACGACGGTGCCGACGGTGAGGTCGCCGCGTGCGGCGAGCCAGCCGCCGGCCGCCGCGACGACGATGAACGAGAGGTTGCCGACGAGGTTCATGGCCGGCCCCATGAAGCCGCCGAGCGTCTCGGCGCGGATGCCGATGCCGCGAAGGTCCTCCGCCAGCGCGGTGAACGCGCGGTCCGAGGCCCCCTCGTGCGAAAACGCCTGCACGGTCCTCAGGCCCGTGACGGTCTCCTCGACAAGCCCGTTGAGCTCGCCGAGGCGCCGCTGGCGCTCGCGGTAGAGGCGGCGCGAGATGCGCGCGATCGCGCGCCCGAGCAGGAACGTGAGCGGCAGCGTCGTGCAGGCGACGGCCGTGAGCGTCGCGTTCAGCGCGCACATGGCCGCGAAGGTCGCCACGAGCACGAGCAGGGTTTCGAGGAAGCGCGTGATGCCCTGGCCGAGCGTGTTGGCGACCATGTCCACGTCGTTGGTGAGGCGGCTCATGAACTCGCCGTGCGGAGTGCGCGAGAACGCGCCGACGGGCAGCGCCTGGATGTGCGCGAAAAGCTCGGCGCGCAAGTCGCGCACCGCGGTGTTGGAGAGGCGGTTCGTTGTGTAGCCCTGGACGAGGGCGCCGAGCTGGCTCGCGGCCAGCGCCGCGAGCCCGAGCAGGGCATACCAGGCGATCGCGCGATAGGGCGGCGGCGCTCCCGCGTCGATGGCGTCGCGGATGACATCGATGACGCGCCCGACGATGCGCGGCCCGACGAGCCCCGCCGCGACGGAGGCGGCGATGGGGATGAGGAGGAGCAGGATGCGCCCCCACTTGCCGCGCAACCGTCCCAGCAGCCGACGCAGCGTCGCCATTGGCGCGGCGGCGTGTTCGGGTTCGGGGCCCATCGGGCCATGGCGGTGGTTCATCGGGGGCATGCGAAAAGCATAGCCGATGACGGCTTGAAGAGCAATGCGGGGCTGTCGGCGCATGGACCTCTTCGCATCACCGTAGCCGCCACGGCACGTCCCCTTGCACGTGTGAAAAAAATGAACTTTCGGTTGCATTCGCGGCGCGGTTCGGGTTAGGATGGGGCGAATCGCCCGCTTTCTCGTCGCGTCGAACCGCACCCTCCCGATGAACAATGGCTGACTGGACGCCGCCCACCACCGATCTTGTAGCATGGCACCACCTGCGTGTCGAGGTGCCGTGGACCTGGGAGGTCACGGCCTATGCCATCGAGGACCGCGTCGGACGCCTCGAATTCAACGACCGCCACGGCCTCCTCGCCACCATCGGCTGGGAGCCCTGCGACCGCGAGCCCGACCGCGAGGGCACCATGCGCGTGTTCCTCCAGAACAATGTCCTCGGCAAGGACGCGGCGCGCCGCATCGAGCCCGACGACCTGGAGGTCGCGGACATCGGCCCCTTCCGCCTCGGCTGGGACCGCAAGGGCACCGGTCCCTGTCAGGCGCTCGCCTGGCACGAGGGACACCGCAAGCTCCTGCGCTGGACCTTCGAGCCCTGCGTCCGCACGGGCGGCCTGCGCTGGGACGCCGCGCTGCGGCCGATCCTCTCGACCTGGGGCTTCAACGACGGCCCCGAGACCGAGTACCGCCTCCGCGGGCTTCACTGCCGCCTTCCCGCCGGCTACGAACTGGAGGACGTCGTGGTGCTGCCCGCGAACGTCAAATTCGTCTTCGAGCACGCGGAGCACCACCGCCGCGCGATTTTCCGGCGCTGGGGCATGGACACGATGATCCTCCGGGGACTCCCGCTCGGCGCCTTTCACGCGCACATCCTCACGACCGACGGCGTGTCGGTTCTGCGCCAGGAACCCTGCACCGTGAGCGGCATGGAGGCGTGCCGAACCGAATTCGACGCCCCGCGCGAACACCACGCCGACCGCTTCATGAGCCGCCGCTGGAAGGGCGGCGAGGGGGTTGTCTGGCACGACCGGGCCGAAATGCGTCTCTACGCCTTCGAACAGGTCGGCCCCGCCAAGAGCCCGCCGCTCGACTTCGACGCGACGATCCCGGGGCGCGAGCTGGTTCGCGCCGTTTCGCGAGGCTCCGGTTTTTGACGTCCGGCGTAGTTGGCGAAACGAAAAAAAACGCCAACCGGTCCCCCGGATTGTGCAATTAACCGATTGGAGGTTTCCTGTCCAACGGGTTCTCCTCCGACAAAAGACAATCCCATGACCATCGTCGACGAGTTGCGCAAAGACCGTGAAAACGGGGCCAAACGGCTGGAAAGCGAATACCGGGCCGGGCTCATGACCCTCGCGCGGCGCTTTTGCGGCGACGAGGGCGACGCGGAGGAGCTGGTGAACCGCACCTTCGCGGCCGTCGTCAACGGCATCGACGACTATCTGGAGCAATCGGCGTTCTTCGGCTGGATGTGCCAGATCATGTCCAACCTCCATGGCATGGAGCAGCGCCGGAAGTCCCGGCAAATGGAGTGTTCGGATCCGGCCGCCGTCGATGGCGCGGCAGACGCCGAAGGGGCGGACCGCATCGTCCGGGGCGTGGACGCCTCCATCCTGCGCGACGCCATCGAGGAGCTTCCGCGGGAGGACAAGGAAGTCCTCCTGATGCACTATTTCATGGACCTGCCCGTCGCGAGGATCGCGCGCATCCTGTCCGCCCCGGAGGGGACCGTGAAATGGCGCCTCCACGGCGCCAGGCTGGCCCTGGGGGCCAAGCTCGGCGCCGTCGCGAAGAAGCCCGGCGGCAAGGCGCTGCTCATTGCGCTCGCGCTCGCCGCGCTCACCGCCGCCGGAGCGGCCACCTCCCTTGCTGTCGTACGCTTGCTGTCGCCGGCTCCTGCCGTGCCTTCCCTCACCACCGCCCCCCTCCGAGAGGGGGGTGGCGGCGGAGCCGCCGGGGGGAGTACTCCGACCGCCGCGCTGAACAGGACCGAAGGGACAGGCGAAACCAGCGCCGCAGATGCGGCTTCGGTCCCTTCTGTCCAATTCTCTTTCGAAACCGATTCACCCACCATCCAAACAACCCAAGAGGAACAATCCATGAACAACAAAACATTCCTCGCCGCCTCGGCGGCATTCGCAGTCGCGACGGGCGCGACCGTCCCGATGGCCGCCTTGGCGGACGCTCCCCGCCCGATGGCGCTTATGGTCATGATCGACGGTCTCCGCGCCGACGCCGTCGAAACGGCGTACATGCCGAACCTCGCCAAGCTGCGCGCCGGCGAGTGGCAGTCCGGCTACAACTGCGCCTGGTCGCTGGACGCCCAGATCGTCTCAGGCGCCGTCCCGGCGGCTGGTCCGAACTACGTCTCCATCGCGACCGGCGTTGGCCCGTCGAAACATGGCGTCACGAGCAACGCAAACATGGCTGGCGGCGACTACGCGACCTACCCGACATGGCTTGCAAGGGTCGTCGGTGCCGACCCCGACAAGAGCGCCCTCTTCCTCTCCACGTGGGCCAACAACGCCTCCATCGGACCGACGAACACCGTGACGACCACCGTCAACGCGAACGACGCGCAGAACGCCACCAACCTCGCCGCGACGCTCGCCTCCGCCGCCGCGCCGGACGCCACGATGTATTTCATCGAGGCGCCTGACATCGCCGCCAAGACGAGCGGCTACTTCCCGATGGGCGATTCCTTCCGCGCCGCACTTCTGGCGGCGGACGGCTACATCGGGCAGTGCCTTGACGCCATAGCGGGCCGTTCTACCTTCGCCAACGAAGACTGGCTCATCCTCGTCACGTCGGGCTACGGCGGATACGGCAAGACGCACACCGACATCGTCAATGGCAAACACGCCCACACGGTCCCGCTCATCATCGCCGGCCGAAACGTGACCGCGGGGCGCATTCCGGGCCTGCCATACAACATGGACGTCGCCGCCTCGGCGCTCGCGCATTTCGGCGTCACGGCCTCCGGCCTCGACGCTGTCGCGCGCGACAACACGGCTGTTGCTGAGCCTTCGCTCCCGCTTTCCAACGGCCTCGCCGCATACCTTCCCTTTGATTCCTCCGCCACGGAAAACGCCGTCTCCGGCTCCTCGGTCGCCCCCACGGCAAACGGCTCCGCCGTCCTTGCCGCCGGCGGGATGTTCGGCAGCTGCCTCGATTTCCCGGCAGGCACCGGCTCCCGAAACTATGTGAAGCTCGACGGTTCGGATTCCAGCTCCCTATCCTATGATAACGACACGTGCTTCGCGGCGACCATTTGGGTGAAGATGTCGCCTCCTGCCTACGACCCACCGATCTTCGCAAACAAGAACTGGACGGGAAACAGCAAGGGCTTCCTGCTTTTTGCCGGATCCAGCAGCCAGATCAAATACACCAACGTCAATGGAGGCACATCCCTCGGCGGCTTTTTGAACGCAGGGAACGGCTCAGCACGCATTGACATGGGGTGCATGGACTTCGAGGGAACCAACGACTGGACGTTCTACGCCGTCACGCGCGACGCCGCCGGCATCATCACCCTCTACCAGGGGCGGAGCGACGGGACGCTCGACTGGGTCAGCGGCGAACTCTCCGGCTCCACGATGGTTTCGGGACAACCATTCTACATTGGAAACGATGCCACTGGGAACTACTACAACGGGCAAGCCGTGCGCGCGTTTGTCGGCGAAGTTGATGACTTCGGCCTCTGGACCCGCGCCCTCTCGCACGGCGAAATCCGCCGCATCTTCTCGGCTGGCCGCGCCGGCGTCGCGCTCGGCTCCCTTGCCTCCGTTCCAGCCGGCCCCGCGACGGCGACATGGACGGGCGCGGTGTCGTCTGACCCGACCGTTGCCGGCAACTGGTCCGGCAACGCGGTTCCGGCTTTTGACACGGCGGTCACCGTGCCCGGCACGGCGACCCACGCCATCGCGATGGGCGCTGCGCTGCCGTGCAAATCCATCTTCTTCGACAACACGACACTCGGCGCCGACATCGGCGAACCCGGCCTCGACGTGACGAAGATCGTGCCCGGCTCCTCCATTGACCTGGATGGCCACATCCTTCGCCTGCGCGCCGGAACGACCTATCTGCCCCTCTCCGTCACCGACACCTCTTCGGACACCGCCCATCCCGGAGAGCTGCACCTCGACGACATGGGCCGCAGTATCACCAACACGACGATGGCGGTTTCCGGCAACCTGCGGTTCTTCAAGTCCGGCGCGGGCAAGTTCACGGCAAGCGACTCCGCGACCTACACCGGCGGCATCGCCGTCGAGGGCGGAACGCTCGTGATGGCGCGGACTGTTTCCGGCCCAATCTTCGTCGGACCGGACGCGACGCTAGACCAGTATGGCTTCAGCCTCTCCGCCAACCCCCTCACGCTCGCCGGCGGGACAATCACCAGCACGAAACAGAGTGCTGTAATCATACTTCCGTCGTCCATGACGCTTACGGCCGATTCGGCCATCGTCCACGACAACAACGGCTCCAACCACGACATTGGCGTTCCCGCGAATGCGGTTTGGAATCTCGGCGGCAGGACGCTATCCGTATCCATAGAGGGGAAAGACTGCGACTTCAACATGCAGGAAGGGTCGACGATCACCAACGGCACGCTTCGGTTCACAGCTCTGGCCACCACCTACAACCCGCAGGCAAAGGGCTGGGTCGCAATCGCCAACTTGAACGGCAGGGACGGTCTCAGCCTCGACCTCGGAAACACCATTCTGCGCATGAAGTGGATGCCGGGCGGGCAGACTACGGTCAACTCCACCGTCCGTGACTTCACCTGCAGCCCGCCGTCCGACGCCAACGTCATGAGCGCCAGGCGCATGGAGGTTTACGGCGTGTACACCCCTCCACAGAACCACATCTGCTTCAATATTGGGATGATGGACGGCTCCACGCTGGACTTGTCTGCCGAAACCGGTAGCTGGAGTTGCACCTTCAATAACAATCCGGGCACCTCTGCCGGCGGGGACGCGATTCCATGGGTGTCGTTCGCGGACAACGCGACAATCACGGTGAATCTCGCCGGACGCGCCGACCTCGAATCCATCGCCAGCGCGCACGACAATGTCGTTACATGGCATACGGCCGCAGTCCCCGCCGCCTCGACCACTTTCGTCCTCGACGCGGCGACGGCCGCCCTTCCACAGGGCTACCATCTGCGCATGACGGACGAGGGGCTCCGCCTCCTCAAGACGGATGCGTTCACGCTCATCATCCGGTAGCGCAAACGGCAATGACAACATGTCCATGAAGAACATACGGGCATTTGACATCATAGGCGCGGCAGCGGTATTCGCCGCCGCGCTCGTTCCAACCTCCCATTGCGCAACCATGGAACACACGACCCTCATCCCCCACAAGGGCGAATCGGGCGAGGCTCCCGAAAACACGATGGCGTCCTTCCGCCTCGCGGTGGATCGCGGCTTCGGGTTCGAGTGCGACATCGCCCTCTCGAAGGACGGCCGCGTCTTCACGTTCCACGACAGGGACTTTGCCCGCGCCACCGACGGCGCCGTCACGAACGAGTGCGGCGCGCTTACCTGGGACGAAATCTCTCGGATCGACATCGGCGGACACGGACGGTGGAAGGGCTCGAAGTACGCGGGGACGCGCCCTGCACTGCTGGAGGAGGTGCTGGAACTCGCGCGGGACGGCCGCATGATCTATGTCGACACCGGCGGCCCCGAAATCGTGCCCTGCGTGCGGGATGTCTTCGCCGGCCAACGCCGGGCAACACCGGCAAACACCCTGTTCCTGTCGTCCAACAAAGAGACCTGCCGCGCCTTGAAGCGGGAGCTGCCGGGGTTCAAGGTACTCTGGGTCTCCTCAAGCCGCCACTGGGAGACACAGGGCTTTCCCTGCGTCACCGCCGACGAGATGATCGCCGCGGTCCGCGAGGTCGGCGCCGACGGCGTAGACTGCCATTTCGATCCGGAAACCGTGTCGGCGGAGACCGTCGCCGCCGTCCATGAGGCCGGCTTTGAGTTCCATGTCTGGACGGTGGACAACGTCAAGGACGCCGAGACGGCGTTCCGAAACGGCGTGGACACCCTGACGACCAACTACGCCGAAAAGCTACTTCGGGCCGCACAGGCCAGCAAGGAGAAACCATGAACACCACCGCAAGATCCGCTTTCTCAATTCTCGTCTGCACACTTGTCGCGCAACCTTTGGCCCTCGCCGGAACGGACTCCCGTGCCCCAAAGGCGCTTGTCATCATGCTCGACGGTCTGCGCGGCGACACGATCGACAATGGCCTCGCCCCGAATCTGCGCCGTCTCGCCGACGGCAAGTGGCAACCCGGCTACAACGGCGCATGGACGCTCTGGGCCGGCACCGTCCGCGACGCGACCACGGAGAGTTCACCGAACCATGTGGCCATCGCCACCGGCATGACCGCCGCCAAGACCGGCATCGACTGGAACCCCGACCTCATCGCGCGCGACCTCGACGAGGCGAAGCTGCCGACTTGGCAGACGCGCCTTGTCCGCAAGCGCCCCGGCACGAAGGCGCTTTTCATAACCGCTTGGAAGACGGACCTCAACATAAGCCCTTCCCACAGCACGGTGAAGCTCATCATGGACAAGGAGGAGGAGTGCCCGAAGGACCTGGTCGAAATACTCGCCAAGCCGGACGCTCCCGACGCGATCATGTGGTATTGCGGCACCCCCGACGAGGCGGGCCACGCCCAAGGCTACTACCCGTATTCCGACCTCTACCTCAAGACGGTGCCTGAGGCCGACGGCTGGGTCGGCGACGTGCTTGCCGCCATCGCGGCGCGCCCGACGTTCGAACAGGAGGACTGGCTCATCGCCATCACGGCGGACCACGGCGGCTGGGAACGGAGCCACGGCCAGCGCAGCACCGCGTGCTACACGATCCCTCTCATCTTCGCCGGACGCCATGTCGTGCAGGGGCGGATGCCGGGCGTCCCGCGCAACTACGACATCGCGCCCACCGTGCTGACGCACTTCGGCGTGGACATCTCGGGCATCGATTTCGACGGCCGCGTTCGCGGTAACGACGCGCCGGCCGTCTATTCGGAGCGGCCCCTTTCCGACGGCCTCGCCGTCTATCTACCCTTCGACGGCGACGCCGCCAACAAGGGGGCGTCCGATGTGGCGGCGGAGCTGCGCGGCGCCGCCGCGACAATCGCCGATGGCGCTTCTGGCGGCGCCCTGCGCGTCTCGCCCTCGGCGGATGCCGCGGGAAGTGTTCTCCTGAAGGGATCGGAGCAACTTCAATTCGAGAACGGTAACGAGTTCACGTTCGCCGCCTGGGTGCGCGTCCCAGGACCGCAGACGGGCAATCCCGTCGTCTTTGCGAACAAGGACTGGCGCGACGGAACCAATCCGGGCGTCGCATTCGCCGCCTCGCAGGGCGTTGACATGTCGCGGGTCTATCCGGGTCACTACGACTACAAGAAGCGCGGCAACCACAAGGACTTCATGTTCAACTGCGGCCGCGAGGGCGGCAAGCGCGAAGACCTTGGCGTCTTCAAGCCGGTCCACGGGCAGTGGGCCTTCTACGCCGCGACGCGCGGCCCCGACGGCGTGGCGCGCTTCTATCAAGGAAGCCCCGACGGCACTCTCTACTGCGTCGCCGACGATCTCTCCGACATCGCCTTCGGGACGGGCTTGCCATTCTCCATCGGCCAGGACGGCACCGGGGCATTCCCCGACGCATTCGTCGGCGACATCGACGAGTTCGCCATCTGGACCCGCGCCCTCGACCACGACGACGTGCGGCGGGTTTTTGAGAACGGGATTCGGTGAAGCATCCATTCGCCATTCGGAATTTGCTTCTTTCCGTTGCGGCTGTGTTGGACGCCGCCTGCGCAGCCGCGATGGACGCCACGCTTTCTCCGGGCGGCGTTGTGCGCCTTGCCATCGGCAACCGTGAATACCGCATCGAGCCGCTGGCGCTTCTGGAGGACTGGACGTCGACGAAACCATTGGGCGGCCATGAGGTTACGCCAACCGGAACGGTTGAAATGGCCATGACTGCCGACGGCCGTCCCATTCTGGACGCCGCCGTCACGTTGCGCCAGCGGGACGATGGCCGCGTGGAACTCGGCTGCCGCTTCACGGCCCGCGAGGACATCTCGACGCAGGCGCTCGGCTTGTTGCTGAAGCTCGACGCCGCCGACGCCAATGGCCACACATGGCG
>JAEEGL011566671.1_pt1 | contig 13244 bp, 17 predicted proteins | sample 9134231 | NCBI WGS metagenome assembly JAEEGL01 (sample SAMN16246548, study PRJNA631951) | gut metagenome | biome: gut microbiome; feature: rumen; material: fiber-attached | host: Bos | place: Iran: Karaj | collected 2018-10 | reverse complement strand
ATATACTTGAATGGTTCTGCTCACAGTAGAACCAGTGTATAAATCAAGTCCACCTAGACTAGTTGCTGCGGTTGATAAGTGCACATAGGTTCGTATTTGCCTAATTCCGCTATCAGACTAATCGTCTGTTGAATCTAGCCCAGATATTGATATATATTGGCCACTACTTGCAAAATGTAAATCAATCTATTGCTATTGTGCATTATTAACAATAGTAACTAATCTAACAGTTCCACTAAATGGTAAATTGCTATTTGTCTAAGTGAGAAATTGCAACCATCCGTTCGTTGTAACAGTATATGTTGCAACTAACGGCATATCTAATACTGGTATACGCGCGGGATCAAATGTACCACTTGTAATTTTAGTAGCACTTAAATTAGGTATTCTTGCTGTACCTAAAACGCCATCATTTATTTTACTTGCATTTAAATTTGGAATATCGTCAGCAACTAATGTACGGAAACTTGGTAGTGCTGCGTTTCCACTTCCTGGGCCTGCAAGTACTGTATTTGCATTTTTATTTCCATATGGATTTTTTGTATCACCATATGCAGTTGCTAAACTAATTGTAGTATTTAAAGTAGAAGTCGCGGCAGTATTAACACTAGATACTACAGGACTAGTTGCTTGTACCTAAACACTAGTTACTGCACTACCCCAACTTAATGAGCCAGCGCTGCTACCAGCTTTAAGAAATTTACCGTTATTACCTGTGCCAGTTGCCGGTACATGTAAATTTCCATCTCCTCCAGCATGCGCTATAGTATATGTTCCAGTGCTTGTGGTAGCTGTATCGCTGCCGCCAGTAATTGGAGAAGTTGTTTTAATTGTAATAGAGGTGACTCCAGAAGATGTAACATATCCTGGGCCATTAGTAAACTGATTTAAATTAGTTGGGAAATCACTAATATCTGCCTTTGTTAATGCTCTCCATGTTGGAGCACCAGCGCTTGTTGGAGCAATCAAAGCATATCTGGCTGTTTTACTTCCACTTAAAATTAAATCAGTTGTATAGGTTGTATCTGTAACGCGCAAACTTCCTTGCACGACAGTATCCTTTAATTGAGCCATGAGTTCGCGCCTCCTTATTAAATTCAGTAATAAGGGGTAGCACCGCTTGCCCCTTATTGATTTAGCAAATGGTCGGCGCGAGGCAGCGACCCTTTACTATTATTATTATATCATGAAAGGTATGAGATTGTCAAATATTAGAGTTCGATAATTTGCAAACCAGTCCAAATTTTATTTTTTGTATTTTTTGCTATTGGAGATGTAAATGTAACATTGTCTATACGCAGATAAACATCGTTGAAGCCAGTTGTTGTTACAGTGCCAGTTGGTCCCCATCCAGGAATACCGTTTTGATATACAGAATAACTACCAACCGCACCCCACCAGTTGCCACTTGTGCCATTATTAGCGCATAAATATGTTGAACCATTCTTAAAATATAATCCGCCCCATGCTGCTGGACTAGAACTATATCCGCTTGTAGTAATTTTTGTAATATTAGCCACTGCAACATTCGCGTATGTGGCTGTCATTGGATTATATTGTTGTATCCATCGTAGTTTCCATTCATCTGAAGTAGCTGTAAATTTCCCTTTAATCATAATTTCCCATTTATCTAAGTAATTTGCTAATTCTACATTGAACCATCTATTTTCATCTATATAAACAGAATGAGCAAAATCATTACTTGATGAGAATGAACCTGCGCCAGGATTATTATGATGAAATACTCGTATCCAACAACTACCATCTGGTTCTATATATAAATTTGGGTCATATTTTAAAAATGACATTCCATTAAATTCAGAAAATGTAGAACATTTTAATATTCCTGTCTTTGTAATTTCATTCTAATTATTTTCATTTAATTCAAATGAATGAATATTATTTTTATTATCGACTTTCGCTCCAACTTCATACAACTGACGAATGGCGTCGGCATCTAAAGCAGTAGCATATATTCTAATATCGCTTAACAACCCATTCCAATATGGAGAATTGGGTGTAGTAGTACTGGTTTTTGCTTCGCACCCTATAAAAATACCATTACTAGAATAATAATATATAGGGGTTTTTTCTGCATAGGCTTCATTAGTTGTTTCTAAAACTCCATCTAAATAAATTTTTGTGCGGTAGCCATCGTAGGTACCAACAAAATGATGCCAGCCCGTTAATGTTGATAAGGCCGTAGTTCCAAGCGCTGATTTATATGTATTTGATGATGTCCCAGTTCCACAGGCAAAATTCATATAACCGCTATTTGCACGCTCAAAATTCCACCCACCTGATTCAGTACAGCTAATCGGGCGCCCACAACTACCCCATGCCGTTGCTTTACCCCACCATGATACTGTTATTGCGTCTCTTACTTTTCCATATTTAAATGCTCGAATATATTGACTAGACCCACTTACAAATTGCATTGAATTTGAATATCGAATTGTATCATTTGATATTGTTGGGCTATTTATAGCCTCTCCGTTACCATTATAGCCGCTACTATCTTGTATAATATTATCGTTTATACTATCAAGTTTATAATGACATACTAATCCCTAGCTAATCTCCCTTACTTCTGCGGCAGAAAGGCAGTGGTCATAAATACGAAAGTCGTTTAAACGACCATTTAATGCGGTGGTGCCAGTTCTATTGTCTCTTCCTAAATAAAATTGTCCTGCGGTTTTATTTTTCGCGGCTAAAGTTCCACTCCAAGAATCAGTGGATAAAATACCATTTCTATAAATGTTTAAAATTGAACCACTATAAGTAATTACAATATGAGTCCAGCCCTATGCTGTAACATAAGAGGTAGAATTAAAATTTTTATCTGGGCTACCATTCCAATAGAATCTTACTCCATGCGAAGTGGTTAATTCTATATTAAACCCAATTGCCCCACTTAAACCATAATCACCAAATATAATTGCGCGAGTAGCATCGTTATGATATACCCAAAAGCATATTGAAAATTGCTATGAGCCGCCTTTAAATATATTATATAATGTATTTCCAGATAAAGAAATAAAATCATCTGATCCATCAAAAGAATAGCATGATCCGATTTTCCCAGATGTATTTACTGTAGCTCCCGAGACTGTAGCCGTAACCTCTGAGCACCCCTAATTATGTAAATCCCCATTAAGCGGCAACCATACCTTTAATCCCATCCCTTTTCCTCCTTCTTTAGCCGCTCTTCTGCTGCTAACTATCTATATCTTTCTCTTCTTTTTATCTATTCTTTATCTTTCTTATGAAATGCTGCCTAATCTAATGCTTCTTTTTCGGCAAGTCTAAATGATATCACACCATTTTGCCATATAAAATTCTATCTAGTATAATCAAATAATACGTCTTCTAATTCTCCATCCTTATACAATGTCGCAAAAGAGAGGTTCTAGTCCGATAACTAAAAGTATATCGGACTAGTTTCATCACTTTTTAGCTCGAATGTACTAGGATTAACTCGTTTTAAGTTTATAATTGTAGACCCATCAGCTAATTGTAATGTATACATTTATTTACCTCCCTTATTTAAAAACAAATTCAATCGCTAAATCTGTATCATTCCATTGTAATAATGCTTTTTCTGCAGGAGTTGCCGCAGTATCATGAATAGAATATTTTAATGCACTTAGTTCTCCAGCAGCTTCAGTAACGTATACACCAGTGTCATATGTGTCACCAGACGTAGTTGATGTTGCAGATGTAGTACCAGTGACATAATACTTTGTTGTTGTGCCTAGAGTATGAGTTGCTGCATTATTTGTATTGTTGTCAGCAGGTGTTTTGAATATTACACTTTGTCCACCTACGGTTAATGTATATGTAGTTGCTGCAGCGAGATTAACCGTTGCAGTTCCCGTTTGAGTAATTGTTGGTTTTGCACCTGCGGATAACCCTGATGCAGTAGTTGCTGTCGCTGCGTTTCCAGTACAAGAACCAGATGAACCAGAACAATTACCTGTTACATTTCCGGAAAAACCAGATGCAGTAACAGTACCTGCAAATGTTGTGTTACCTGTATTATAATTAATTGTAACTGACGTTTGCGTATATGTATTCTATTTTGCAGTAGTCCAGTTATTTCTAAAATATAAATTACCGCCTTCATTAGCAATTTGCCATGAAGCATTAGAACCACGCCATAATTCTAATGATACATTACCATTGCTAGCGTTTTTACCAGAATCTATAACTAATCCACCAGATTCACATTCTGTAGAAGATGCATTAGGAGCAATACGCAATTGTCCCATTTGTGAGCTTAACGACATGCGGGCTGTTGGAGGAACAGTATTCGCAGAAGCTGCGCCGTTGGCACATGCTTCCCAAACCCAACCATAATTTGCAGAGTTTTCGATTAAACTACGTAATGCCCAAGAAGTAACTTTACCAAGTGAACTTGGCTTGCCACCCGTAGGAGCGGTTCCATTGGTGACATCTGACATATAAGTAAACCATGTAGTATATGTATCTCTATAGAAACTAATACGTCCATATGCTGAATTACCATATCTATTTAAACGTAATTGCCCTGCTAATTGTAAATTTCCATTATCGTCAATTGTAGCAGTACTATTCTATACTTGACCAGCAGTACCATCAAATCGTACTATTGCATTATCTGTAGTACTAGATTTTGCCGCAATAAAATAACTATCTGCGTGCTTACCAGAAGCGCCACCACCTAATGCAGTCCATGCTTCAGAAGCAGTTGTTTTTCCTGTGCCACCATGGTCTATAGCAATGGTGCCTGTAACATTTGTAGCGTTACCTGTAACTGTACCAGTAAGATTAGCAGTGATACCACCTGGTACTGTCATTGCACCAGTGGATGGATTAATAGTTGCTATATTTGCTGCTGTTCCTGGAATAATTCCATATACAGTTGTAGTACCTGAAGTAATATTAGTTGCAATAGTTCTACTTGCGATTAATGGAAGTTCACTATTTGTATTTTCAGCATAAATACGAACCGCGGTATCTGTGTTAGCAATATACTAAGGAGCTGCCCACTAGCCATCTTCACGTAAGAATTTTGTACTAGTAGTTTGAGAACTAATAGCAGCTATAAATACAGGACCTTTTCCTATTTTACCACTTGCACTACTATCTCCTACAATAAGATAATCATTGTTAGCAAGAGTAATTGCCGTGGTAATACAACCACCATTTGTTAAATTTCCATGACCATGATCACTTGCAGAAGCACCTACATTTGCGGCGGTTGGAGTACTCCATTCACCTTTTTTATTTAACCATGAAGTAGTAGTAGATGTATCCATTTCTGCACCAGTAGTAATAACATTATCAGTACCGACAATAACTAATTTTTTCTTACCCGCAGTTCCAATTTTACCATCTGTAGTAATATTACCATGCCCATGATTACCAATAGATACCTAATTAGAACCCGTTCCCGTAGGTAAGCGTGCAAAAGCAACAGTACCACTACTAATATTAGAGCCATTTAAACTAGTTAAAGCAGATCCATTTCCTTCTATTGAATTGACTACTAAATTACCACTATTATCTTTAAAATATGCACGTTCAGTCCATGTTGCTGCATCTGTCGCAGACTAAAAACTTAATTTTCCAGATGTAACCAATATTCTCCAATCTGTTAATGTGCTATTTCTAGTAAATAAAAGAGCCGGAGAATCACCAGAAGCCGCGTTTAATTCCCAATTACTCTAAATTTTATTAGGAATAGTGAAACTTAATTCACCCGCACCATTTACTGACTATGCGGTATATTTTAATCCATCCCACGTTCCTGTGGTATGATAATAATCTGTAAAAATTGCATTTGCAGGAACATCTTTATTAACAGTATGTCCATTTACTGTTCCCGCATCACCCTATGTATTTGTAATATATAAAGCATTGGGATCATATTTATGTCCACCAATTGTTGTATTATGATTTGCAGTGATTGTAGCATACTATGCATCTGTTAAGTATACTACTTTACTTAAATAGTCTGGCACTTAGATCCCTCCTTTATACTAATTTACGATTAGTTGCATTTGTACAATCAACTAATTTTTGCATTTCTCCTAAGAAACTCCATCCATCTACACTTAAATGACCTTTTGGTGCCCGATATACATCAATAACAAATTGTGCGCGCACATCTGTTAATGCATTATAAAAAGTAGAAGTAAGATTAGTTGTGTTACCACGAATTAAAATACTAGGACTTTTTATAATAAGTCTGTTACTACTAGATACCGAAGGAGCCTATGGTACTTGTAAAACCCCATAAGTTAAACCGGTATTTAATGATAAAGCAGAAGCGGAAGACCAAATTAACGCGCGTGAAATATAAGTACCTGGTAACGTCTAACTTCTAGTTGTAAATGCTTGATTATTTACAATCGTTCTAAATTCATTAGTAGGAATATTAAATATATAGTAAATCATACTAGCAATCTAATATTCTTCTCTACCTTTTGCTATTGTATCAATACTATAAACTGGAATTGTAAGAACTCGTTGTAAAATTAAATAGTCATAATTAATTAAATCAATTAATTCTCCAAGATTTGGATCCCCGGCTGTACTATTTGTCGTTAAACGTGCGCCAGCGGCGATCGGAGTTCTAGAAGTAGTATCGTATGGCTACGTAATAGTCATTCCCGCGTCTTCAACGCCCATGTAATCATCTGAATAACTTTTTATTAATTGAGCATCTGGACGTAATACACTTGGTACTAAACTTGGACCAACAGATACAGTAACTGGAGAATATGCTTGTCCAGCAGGGGCGGTATAAGTAGTCCCATCGGTAGTAATAGTTAAAGGAGATACTACAACATTGGACTAATTAACAACATTATTAAAACCAACAACTTTATCACCTAAATATACTGCCACTTAGCTCACCCCTGTTAAATCTAATATTTCAATTTTATAAGTTGTACTTAAATCTGGTATATCACTTGCTACTAATGTATGCCAACTTGCCGTACCAGATGAACCGCCATATTGTAAAAACTGTCCTGTAGAACCGCCTGTTGGAATATGTTTATTTCCAGCGGTATCTGGATGTGTATAATTATTATATGTTGGTAATTTACGAGTTTTAATATTTGTAATTACACCATTGGCATCTTGCGAGAAACTATAAATAAATGTAGTAGAAGTATTACTTCCATCTGCAGTGCCCGTGCTATTAGTAAATGCTGTTTGTTTTAATTTATAAGAACCTTCATCACCTAATTCTACCCAATTAGATCCAGCAGCATTACTTCCTTTTACATAAGCATATTCTTTATTTGAAACTGTAATTACGTCACCATTATTATAAGTAGAATATGTTGTACTATCCGTTGCAGTAGGCAATGAAGATTTTGTACCAACATATTTTAATGCGCTAGCTAGTCCTAAATCACTTGCTGTAACACTCACGGATGCGCCAGAATGTCCATTAACACTAGTTATTGGAGTAATTGTACTAGAACCTAATGTAATTACACCTGATGCAATTTTATAACGATCATCATGATTATGATTTACTGTTGTTGATAGACTTAAATCTCCCTATCCTAAACTTACATTACCAGTAACGGCTCCAGTTAAAGTAATTTTAGTTGGTTTACCAGTTATATCTCCCCAGGCATAATGATCGGTAAATACGGCATCAGCCGGTACAGATTTACCAATAGTATATGAAATTGCCGTTGCTGTTCCATCTTCTGCGATATATACTGGCTTATTTGTATCCCCGACTTTAGAATATGCTGCAGCAGCATGCACCGCTTTTTGCCAATCAAACCATGTATTACTACTACTATTATTACTTGTTCTATAATATAATACATTTCCGGGTGCGGTTGCACTACCGCTAGCTGTGCCTCCACCATTATGTAAATAGATTTGACTGGCCCAATCTGTTGTAGTGTTTCCAGTATGCTTTCTATATGACATTACTAATAATTGTCCATAACCATATCCTTTTGGGCCATTAGTAGCAGAACCTGATGTAATATTATATACACCAGTATTAACAATTGTATTAATATCATTTGCGCCGCCAGCCGCCGGTACATAAGCTAATGCCGGGATATCCGCTGCGACTAATGCTCTAAAGCTAGGCACTCCATTAGCATTACTTGGTGCAGCCAGTACATAATTCTTTGTTTTACTTCCATATGGATTTTTAGTATCTCCATATGCATCTTTAAGAGAAATAGTTGTACTCGCGCTTGAACCCATCTAAGCAGTAGAAGTACTAGATTGTACAGGAGATGTCGCTCCTATTGTAACAGAAGTAATACCCGAGCTAGTTACATAAGAATTAGTATCTAATGTCCAAGTATTTGCCGCTGTTTTCTTTAATAATCCTGTATTGCCAGATAAATTTTCTATAGCTTGTAAATCTGTTGCGTTAGTGACACCAGACAATGGAACTGAGTCTGCTTTTATAGCATGTGGTAAATATTCTTGAAATCTTCCATCATGATACCAATAGAGTTTATTTTCTGTTACTAAGTTAACCTAATAACCGCTAGCAGCATAACTACCATTATAATATGCTGGTCCTATAAGCCAATATACATAATCATTATTAGAAGTTGGAATATCCTATGTCCAAGCACGCTAATAACTAGTATTATTATGTGTTACTGTTATTGGAGCGAGATAAAATAGTCCATCTTCACCAATGATACCGCGGAAATATAAAGGTTTGCGCGCGACAATACCTAATTCTGAAGTGGTTGTTTTATGTAGATATACATTATCTGTATATCTCAAATCCACCGCATAAAAAAATTCTGCTGGAGAAAAATCTAAATTAGCATTTTGAGCATAATTGGTCCAGCTATTAGTAAACCATAATCCTTTCTCCCAAGCAAATCCTGCTGTATTATAAATTCTTGTAGTACTAAGATTTGTTGTTGAGGATGTATATCCTGGTTGATATAATGAAATACCTTGAACCTTTTGATTCTAATCATAACCAAATAATGTATATGCTGCTAATCTAAAATCTGAACCATTTATTGAATAACCAGAGTGTGAGTAATCACGACCAGTAGTATCATTATCACCAGTCTCCTATAATCCATTACTAGTAGAATTAATATCCGAACGCGCATATCCAGTAATAGTTTCATTTCTATATGATTTTATATCTTCAAAAAAAGATGTTGTACAATTAATTGTTTCAATAATATCTACTTTTACTGTTTTTTGTACTGTTGTATCTCCATATGAACTAGCTATTCTAAAACCAACTTCATGTGGATAACTTAAACTTGAGCCACGATATAAACAATGATAATAAATAGGGTATGTTACCAAACTATTATAGCAATGATAACTATAAAGTGCCTAACTTCTACCACTCATACTACAATCATAAATAGCATTATAATCATTATGGCCAGAAACAGTAAAAGTTAATCTATATTTTACTTCCCAAATGATATCATAAGTGTCTGGCGTAATACTAAAAACTGTCTAAAAATAATTATCTCCTGATGATGGATTACTATATAATTTTGTAACATATGTTTTACTATACATTGGTTTAATATTACCAGATAAAACATATCCGGCACTAGTAGCATATGCACTATTTGTGGTTAACCAACTTGTTCCATCATAAGTTAATGTTAATATTTCATCACTATGCCATCCAAAGTTTCCATCAATATCTTTTAAAGTACTGGAGAAAACCATGGGTTTTGCTCCAGTACTCTAAATATTTAATGTTGGATTTGTAACTGTATTTCCATTTTTAAATTTAACATGAACAGTGACTCCTTCATATAATTTGAAGTCTGTCATGTCTACAACTTTTGCTGGCTCTGTCGCGGCGGTTTCACAGTACCCATAAGCGGATGAAGCTATAGCCCTTTCTGTGCCGCTTACATTTATTTTTTCTATAACACCGCTTACTTTACTTGCCATTTAATCACCGCCTTATGTATTATCAACGCTAACACCAGTACTAACACTAGTTGTACCATAATATAAGGATTTAATATATAATATAGCATTTGTAACTACTCCTAATGTCGATGCACTTCCAGAAGCATTTCCAACAGCATCGTCATGAGCACTTGTATCTGTATATTTTAATTTTAAACTAGTAAGGGCATTAGCTGATCCAGTACTCTTATATTTATTACTCTTGATAGTAATAACTTTACTACCATCCGAACTAACTGTTGCTCCACCACTGCCTACTAATTGTATAGTAGATTTTTTCGCGTCATTATCATATAAATGAATATATGGATTTGTAGCAGTCGCATCAGAGGCTGCACCGCCAGAAGTGGCATTTACCCATAATGCCGCAAATTTTTTATTCTATACATTACTCCATTCAATGGTAGAAGCTGCTACATTAGTTAGACCACTACCGTCACCAGAAAACTTAGTTGCTGTGATTGTGCCTGTAGAAGGCTATACATAAATCGCTGCGACTCTATTTACAGTAGTAGCGGTAGTACTACTATTTTCTGTTGTTTTATACGCAGATACTAGTAAAGGATAAGTATTAGTATCGGTTGTGCCCAAAACATTTTGTGTTACTTTTGTATCTGCCGCAGCGATGGTTAATTGATTTGCTGCACCGGTTAGAGTAATATTACTTCCCTATACAAAACTAACAACGTTTTGTGCAGTACCTTCACTTACTTTATAAGTAATTTTCTTATTAGTAGAATCCCACTATAAAGATGTTACTTGAGCATGATTAGTTACACTACCTAATCCTACATCGGCTTTAGCTAACGCTAAAGCGGTTTTTATTGTGCTAATAGTTACTACATCAGAAGTTGAACCATTAATTGTCTTTGTTAATTTATTATTGGTTCCGTCCCAAGCAACATTAGTTACTGCCGCAGACTTTAATGCATAAGCAGATTCATCACCTAAAAGTTCCCAAGCAGAACCTGCCCATACATATTCAGCATCGCCAGATAATACTACATCACCCAAAACAAATCCAGTTGTTTTACTTAAACTTCCAGTAGATTTTGCCGTTAAGGTTGATGTCGTCGCTCCGTCTGATAATGTAGTAGACGTAACGCCAATAAAATTCATTGCACGAGCAATGCCTAAATCAGATAATTCAAAAGTTTCACCTAAATGCTTAGTTACTGTGCCAATTTTGATCCAGTCATTTGCTAGCATGGCATTAGTAACTCCACCCTAGGCTATACCAATCGTACCACTAGTCGTAATTGCACCACTATTTGTAATACTAGTTGTTAAGCCACCATTTGCTGTTACTCCAACAGAAGTAACAGTGCCTGCTTTACCAGTAAATGTAATTTTACCATTTGCGCCAGCACCAATCGTAATACCACCCGCGCCTTCTAATTGATGGTAGTTACGTACTGTACTATTTTCTATTAAATTTAAATATACTCCAGTAGTAGACGCTGTAACTGTTTCATCAGCAGTATCTGTAGCTGCATTACCAACAATTAAATTAGCGGTATAATGCGATTCTGAAGTATAGGAAGGTGCGGCCCAAGTTCCATCTTCACGTAAGAATTTAGTAGTTTGAGACTGACTTGATACTGCGGCACCTTTTGGTGCTAAACCAGCAGTACTTGAAGACACAGTTGGAATGGCTTTTTTAGTTGCACTAATTTTACCAATTGAATTTTGACTTACTGTGTCAATAAATGTAAAAGCAGTAGAATTACCACCAGAGGTTGGGTCAGTTGTAGCTAAAGAACCAGCAGTGACTAAACCACCTGTTGTAGTATATACAGCCTGATCTGCTGCTGTACCAATTTTACCTGCTGTTGTAATATTTCCATAATTTGCTTGAGAATTAGTATTATAACCAGAATCTCTTACCCAACTTACGCCATCATATGTTAAAGCAACAATTGCTCCTGCATGCCATCCATTAGTTTCAGAATTATTACCGGCTGCATCAGATCCATATAATACAATTGGGATAGCAGTATTTGCTGCTGAATCCCCACCACTAATTGTTAATGTTGGACTCGAGCTGGCAGTATTAGCATTTACAAATCTAACATGAATAGTTAAACCTGTTACTAATGAAATACCGTCTATATTTATTACTTTTGCCGCCTCGTTTGCTGCAGTTTCACATTCAGCATATGCGGTTGAACCTATATTATATACCTAACCCGCAACGTTAACTTGCTCAATAATTTTAGCCATTTATATCACCTACCTTATGGATTAGGTTCTGGAGAAGGAGTAACTACAGGAACTACTACTGTAGTAGGACTCTATGTAAGTGTTGGTTTAGTACCTGCACTCCAACCAGAAGCAGATCCAACAGTTACTGGTGTAGAATTAATAACTGTAGGAGTGTTTGTGGTCCAAGAACCAATTGCGTCGAATTGTACTGCTGTACCCAAGGTAGTATCTTGTCCAATACTGATATTAAGAATACCTGCCGTAACTGAAGCTGTCGTTGCAGTACCAGCTTGAGTAACATTCGGCACAGTAATTTGCTATGGAGTAAGTTCAGCCGCCACACCAGCTGTAGTGACTGAAACATTAGAAACTGGTGTATCGGTTACCGTTAATGCTGGTAAAGTTCCATCATTCCAACTTGTTACTTCATCAATTACATCAGTGGTTTGGCTTGTTTGTAATACATAACTTCCTTCATCACCTAATTCAATCCAAGTAGAGCCATTATATACATATTCTTTGTCATTTGGTCCTAGTACTACATCACCAGATTCATAAGTGCCTGTAGCTGGAGGAATCTAATTAACTGCGCCTTTAAAATGCATAGCACCAGTTAATCCACTCAATCCCGCGGTTTTATCTAATACATAATTAACTACCGCGGTTGCAGTTGGAATATTATTATTAGTAGTAGTATGATCTGCATCTACTAATGAATTTACTGTATCTTTTTCAGCAGCGGTGCCTACGTCTGCTTCACCCAATACTCTATTTGTAGAAGCATTATATGCTGTTTTAAATACATATTCTGTATTTGTATCAACGTTATCATTTACGACCCAATTTTGATTTTCGTCAAGAGTAAAACTAATTATTGTGTTAGCTGGACAAGTAAAATTACCAACGACATTTTGTGGTGTTACTAATGTGCCAACTAATAATTGTGCATTTGATGTAACGGTATTACCATTTATAAATTTAATATGAATAGTAGTACCTCGAATAAGATTATCATAGCTTGTATTAACATAATCTCCCGTAATTAAATTTTCTGAACCATTGGTTGCTGCAGTTATATCTTT
>JAEEGL011534196.1_pt1 | contig 13244 bp, 13 predicted proteins | sample 9134231 | NCBI WGS metagenome assembly JAEEGL01 (sample SAMN16246548, study PRJNA631951) | gut metagenome | biome: gut microbiome; feature: rumen; material: fiber-attached | host: Bos | place: Iran: Karaj | collected 2018-10 | reverse complement strand
TCTCTATCTTTTAATTTTGAAAGATTTTCATCATCTTCTATTATATTTTCTACATCAATATTTTCTAACTTTCCTGAAACAAAAATATCTATTTTGCATGTATCTATTAAATTTAGATAATATTCATATAAATTTTGAGCATTTATATTTTCTAAATCTTCTACATAACCATATTTATATAACCCTTGAGGCTTATCTTCGTACATTTCTTCAACACATCTAAATAATGCATATCTTGCCTTGTTATCCTTTTTTGCTTCTATTATTTGCTTAACATTTTCTTTTTCTTGATTAATGTATTCTTCATTAAACTCACCATTTTGAGTCAATGGATTAAACACAATTTCAGATAAAATCTCTATGCTTTGTTTTAACATGTTTTCCCCATTTTGTGGAAGAAATTCATCATTTATAGATTCTATATAAAACTTCAAAACGTGATTTTTTCCAAGCTTATCTAATCCGCAGTTAAATTCTGCACCATACATTTCTTCTAATTTTTTACTTATTTCTTCTTGTGTTTTAAATTGTTCGCATCCTCTTCTTAAAACTGATACTAACAATGAATTCTTTGTAACATTTTCTCTTGTTAATGGTATGCTTAAAAACATAGCTATTAAGTTTGTTTTGAATTTATTTGTATTAATTGTGTGTAATTTTATTCCTTGTTTCATTCTTTTACTTCCTTTTGTTAAATTTAGACTTTTGTGGTAGGATTTGCCTATAAACCTTTACATCTTGTCTTATTATACTACATTTTAAATTTATTATACAAGTGCTTTGTTTTATTAATCTTTTAAAATAATAATAGTAAAAAAAATAGCCTAAACTTAGACTAATTCTTTTTTAGGTTCTATAATAAATGTTGGGGTGGTTAGAAACTACTTCAACATTTTTTTATAAAAATATAGCACTTATCGAAAATACCTGATAAAATGTAATCGCTAAAAAACTATTTTAAGGAGGTATTGATAAGTGCAAAATAATTATATCAAAGATTTATTAAATTTTAAAGATGTTGTAGTAAAAAAAAATTAAAAATTTAAAGGACTCTGTTGAAATTTATGTAGAATTCCCCAAAACTACTCAATATTGTCCAAATTTCTTACTCTGATATTTCAAAATTCTCTATCGTAAAACTGTCAAACTTATTTAATAGCTTATCAGCTATATCTTGTTTTGCTTTTATCTTTATAATCCCAAACTTGTTAAACATATTATCAAAATTGGTTCCATCATTTATTTTAAATTTATTGCTCATATTTAAATTTTTCAAACTATTGCATGTATTAAACATTCCTGACATATTAGTAACATTATCTGTTTCAAATCCGCTTACGTCTAAATTTGTTAACTGATAACACCATCCAAACATACCACTCATATCTGTAACATTACTTGTATTCCATTTTTCTACATTTAGTTTTTTTACAACTTGACACTCATAAAACATGCTTGACATATTGGTGACTTTGCTTGTATTAAAATTTTTTACATTCAATTCTAAAACGCTTCGACATCTATTAAACATGTTTGACATATTTGTAACATTACTTGTATCAAATCCACTTACATCTAATTTTTTTAATTTAGTACAACAATAAAACATATTATTCATATCTGTTACTTTACTAGTATTAAATTTACTAACGTCTAAATTTTCTAAACTAGTACAGCTTCCGAACATTTGATTCATTTTTGTGACATTGTTTGTATCAAAACTGCTTACATCTAAACTACTTATTTTAGTACATTCAACAAACATGCTAGTCATATTAGTTACTTTTTCAGTATTAAATTCACTTACATCGATATTTTCTAAATTTCTACATCGATTAAATAAACTATCCATATTTGTTACATTATCTGTATCCCATTTACTTACATCAAGATTTGTAAGATTTTGACATAAATAAAACATTGAACTCATACTAGTAACATTTTCAGTATGAAAATTTTCTATATTTTCAAATTCTGTTAGATTTTCACAATTAGAAAACATTGAATCTGTACGTGTTGGTGCAATTTTTTCTTCTATAATAACTTTTTTTACTGATTTTTGGTTAGCATCTCCTGCAGTATTCCAATTATTTTTTATTGATTTACTATTTGCATATAAATTATATCCCTGTTTTTGAGTCGCTCTTAGATATAAAGTTCCATTATCATCCAATTTAGCATATACACTAGTTGGAGCCACTTCTTCATATTGTTCTATATTGCCATTTGGATTTAATTTATAATTTCTATTTGTATTATTAAATTTTATTTTAAAGTTTCTTCCACTTTTTTTCACAGTAACATTTTTATCTTTAAATGCTTCTTGCAATTCTAATTCTTCTATATTTCCATATTTATTATTAGAACTTGATTGTAATGCAGCAAGTACAATCATTTCTTTTTCTTGCGAGATATCTGTTAATTGCTTTGCTTCTCCTGCTTTTGTCAATAAACCATTATCACCAGATAACATTGATATAGAAATTCCGTGCTAAAATGAGTAAAACTATGACTGTGATAACTAATGCAATTAAGGTAATACCAGAACTTTTATTATTTTTTGTTCTACTTTTTTTCAATTGTTTTCTTTCCATCTTCTTCCTCTTTCTTGTCTTTGGTTAATAGACATATAGATATATTAATAACTATCAAAATTATATAAATTTATTATTTATTTGTCAATACTCTAAAATGCCCGCGTGTGTGTGTACAGTCTCAAAGGGTTTGAAGTTGTAAATATACGTTATATCTGAAACTAGCTTCTCTCTAAGTCTTTTTGCCTTAAATTCTTGATTGAGTAAATTTGGTTTGTTAGTATCATCAACTTTACTTTTAGCTGGTCCTGGATTGTATTTTCTTACAATTACTGAACGAATACCTAGTATCTTCATTCTTCTTGCTACTCTTTTTTGGCTTACCTTAATTCCGTCTTTTTCTAGTTCTTTTTGGATTTTTGGTGATCCATATCTTCCTTTGGATTGATTATATTTTTCAAGTATTACTTTATCTAGTTTTTTATTGTTTTCAACATATCTATTTGTTCTTTCTTGTTTATGGTAATAGTATACTGAACGGGGTACTTTCAGTACTTTACACAATATTCTAATATTATACTCGTTTTTATTTTCTTCAATAAATTTTATCCTATCTTCTATTTTTGCGTGAATATGGCAACCGCTTTTTTTAATATTTCATATTTAGAGTTAATAGTCAATATTTAGTCGACACTTTTTAAGATTTTTGTTCGACACTTTTTAATATTTTTAATCGACACTTTTCAAGAGAAATGCATTGTTTCACATCAATTGTAACACTACAACAGGATTTAAAAGTTTAAAAAATGCCCTATTTAAAAACTAAAAAAGCAAAAAAATAAGAACTATTTGATAAATAAAACTTATTAATTAGCTCTTATTTTTTATATAATTATTCTACTATTTTTCCTCCACCAAGAACAATATCATCAATATAAAAAACTGCTGATTGACCCGGTGTTATTGCTTTTTGTGGCTCATCAAATAAAACCTTTATATTTGTTCCTTCTTGTATTATTTTTGCTTTTGCTTCTTTTGAAGAATATCTTGTTTTTACTGTCACTTCCATCCACTCGTTTATTTCGTCAACAAGTAATAAATTAATATCTGAAACAGTTATTTCTTTTTTATATAATTCCGCTTCTTCTCCAACTATTACTTCATTTCTTAAAGGATTAAAACCTAGAACAAATAGTGGTACAGGATTTGAAATTCCAAGTCCTTTTCTTTGCCCTATTGTGTAATTATATAATCCTGTATGTTTTCCTAAAATATCGCCTTTACTATTGACAATATTTCCTTCTTTTGGTTTTATGTCCGAATTATTTTCTAAAAACTTTTTGTAATTTCCATCTGGTATAAAACAAATATCTTCGCTATCGGGCTTATTTGCTACTTTTAAATTGTTTTCTGAAGCAATTTTTCTTATTTCATCTTTACTTTCAAAATCGCTTAGTGGAAATACTACATGCTCTATCAAGTCTTTTGGAATATTCCATAATACATAGCTTTGATCTTTTTTACCAGCATTTGATTTTTTTAAAACCCATCTACCATATTTTTCGCTATACTCTGTTTTTGCATAATGCCCTGTTGCTATATATTCGCATCCCATTTCTTTTGCTTTTTCATACATTATACCAAACTTCATATATTTGTTACATTCTATACATGGATTTGGAGTTTTACAATTTGCATAACAATTTATAAAATCATCAATTACATATTTTTTAAATTCATTTTTGTAATTAAATGTGAAATGTGGAATTCCTATTTGGTTACAAACATTTTTGGCATCTATATATGTATTTATGTTGCAACAGCTACTACCTGCAAATAGTTCTAACGTTGCTCCTACAACGTCATATCCTTCTTTTTTTAGTAGTAGTGCTGATACAGAGCTATCTACTCCTCCACTCATTCCTAATAGTACTTTTTTCATTTATTTTTACCTTTCTTTTCCCTTTTTGATGTGAACCAATAATTTTTACTTATTTCATATATTTCTTAAACATTTCATAAGCCTTATTCAATGCTTCTACTAATTTTTCTACATCTTCTTTTGTATTATATAAATAAAATGAAGCTCTACATGTTGAATCTATTCCCAAATATCTCATAAGTGGCTGTGCACAATGATTTCCTGAACGTACACATACTCCATAAGTATCTAAAATACTTGCAACATCATGTGGATGTACTCCTTTTATATTAAATGAAATTACTGATGAATGATTTTGTTTATTTGGTGTAATATATAATTCAAGAAAATCCAATTTTGAAAGTTCTTCTCTCGCATAGTTTACAACCTCATCTTCTATTTGAGCAATTCTTTCATAACCTATATTTTCTATATAATCAATTGCTGCAGCAAGTCCAATTACGCCTTCAATATTTTGTGTTCCTGCTTCAAATTTATTTGGAAGTGGTGCAAATGTAGTTTCTTGTTCATAAACATATTCTATCATATCTCCACCCATTAAAAATGGTGTCATATCATTTAATAATTGTTTTTTTCCATATAATACTCCAATTCCAAGTGGTGCAAGCATTTTATGTCCTGAAAATACAAGAAAATCACAATCTAAATCTTGAACGTCTATTTTCATGTGAGGAATACTTTGACTGCTATCCACAATTACTATTGCACCTTTTTTGTGAGCTTGTTTTATAATTTTCTTTACATTATTTATTGTTCCTAAAACATTTGAAACATGTGTAATTCCAACTATTTTTGTTTTATCTGTAATTTTGCTTTCTATTTCTTCATCAGATATTTCAAACTCATCATTTATATACATATAGTTTAGTTTAGCACCTGTTGTCTTTGCGACTTTTTGCCAAGGAACTAAATTTGAATGATGTTCCATAATAGATAAAACTATTTCGTCATCTTTTTTTAAATTTTCCATTCCATAAGAATATGCAATTAAATTTAAACTTTCTGTTGCATTTTTTGAAAATATTACTTGCTCTGCAGATGGTGAATTTATAAACCTTGCAACTTTTTCTCTTGCCTCTTCATACTTTGCAGTTGCTTCTACACTTAAACTATATGCACCTCTATGCACATTGGCATTGGTGGTTTTATAATATTCATCAATTGCATTTATTACTTGCTCAGGCTTTTGAGTGGTGGCTCCACTATCTAAATATGTAATTTGTTTTTCATTTAATATTGGAAAATCTTTTTTAAAATTCATTTTTTTCTCCTAACAAATATATTTTTCAACTTTTTTAATCTAATCTCTTATCTATCTCCTCAACAATTTCTTGTTTCAACTCCTCATCTTTTATAGTTTCCAAAATCTTATTAAACTTAGCTTTAACAATAAGTTTCATTGCATCTTTCTCTGAAAGTCCTCTACTCATAATATAAAACAATTTATCATCTTCAATTTTTCCTGCTGCAGAGCTATGGTTTCCTTCAACATCTTCTTCTGTACAAAGTAACATTGGAAGTGCTTTTGATTTAGCTTTGTCTGATAAAAGCATACAGAATTCATTTTCATCTCCTTTTGCTTTTTTACTTCCTTTTTTAAAATCTATTGTTCCTTTAAAATTCTTTTTAGCTTCATCTTTTAAAGCTCCTTGAACTTCAATATTTGTTTCTGTGTTTTCTCCAAAAAGTTCAGCAATATAGTTAATATCAAAAACTTGATTTCCAGCTCCTAAATATATTGTATTAATATTTGCTTTTGCTCCATTCTCTTTTATATTAGAATAATAATTTGTAATGCTTGTCTTTCCTCCAAAATCTACAATTGTGTAATCAACTCTTGCATTTTCTTCTAAACTGTTTTCTATACTTAATAAATTATTTGATTTACTATTTAGCATATTTACTACTACAATATTTGTTTTTGAATTTGCCTTAGCATTTACTCTAATAATACCATTATGATAACATTCAAAGTTATCATCAGACATATATTTTATATATATAGTAGTTTTAGATTTGGTATTTGCATCAATCTCGATATTTTCAATTAAATCGTGGTTTTCTTCATTAAAATTAAAATCTAAATATAATAATCCAGTCTTAGTCTCGCTAATTTTAATATTTTGATTTCCTTTTTCAAATATTTGACTTTCTAATCCATTACCATACTTTAATGGAATTTTACTTACTTTATCAGAAATATTAAAATTTGAAGTATCTCCTGAAATTGTTAGCCCTCCAAATTCCTCTATTTTGTTTGGAAATTCTAAATCTAATTCTATATTATTTATTTTATAATTTTTTGATGTTCTTATTGGTGTTTGGTTTAAAATCATATTTTTATTTTACTAACATAAAGTTAGCTTCCTTTCTATAAATTTTACATAATTTGATTTTTACTTTCTTTCGTGATATAATGTGATGTATTATAAATACTTAATAAGTAATGTTGTAAAAGGAGGAAAGAAAAATGATAGATATAGTTGCTTTTATAGTATGTATTCTTATAATGATATTATGTCTTGCAAGCATGAAATACCATTTCATATCCTCCCGGGGATATAAAATACTTGGTATAATAGGCGCAATATGTGTACTTATACTACTAGTTAAGTAACCCTTGTCTGCCACCCCTAGTGCCCTGCACCAGGGGTGAGCATTTTTTAAACTATCGCCTTATTTAAAATCATCTTAAAATCCTTTCTTTTATTGATTTTTCTTGCTTTTTATGGTATAATATAAATTGTAACAGTTCATTTTATCTTAAATTAAGGAGGCTTTATGCAAAACAACAGAGATGACAGGTATGTGACCAAATTTTTAATTATTGTAGCTCTTGTAGTACTCTTCATATACATGTGGATCTTTTCAGAGCTATTTTACATCCCGTTACCATAGGTCTTCTTTAGACTCACTTGAAATTTAAGTGAGTCTTTTACTTTCTATTTAAGTCATTTCTTTTTTATAGTGTAATTTAAAATACAACTTAAAATTTATCCTATACTGCCTTCTAATTCCAAATTAATCAAATTATTCATTTCAACTGCATATTCTAGTGGAAGTTCTTTTGAAATTGGATATGCAAATCCTCTTACTATCATTGCTTTTGCATCTTCTTCAGAAATTCCTCTAGACATTAAATAAAATATTGTTTTATCACTTATTTTTCCTATTTTAGCTTCATGAGAGAATTCTATTTCATCATTTCTAATGTCATTTACAGGAATTGTATCAGACCTTGAAATATCATCTAACATAAGTGATTCACATGATACTGAGCATTTTGAATTTTTTGCATTTTCATTTACTCTAACAAGTGCTCTATATGTGCATACTCCACCATTTTTTGATATAGATTTTGAATTTACAACTGATGAAGTATTTGGCGCATTATGAACAACTTTAAATCCTGTATCTAAATTTTGACCTTTACCTGCAAACGAAATTCCTGTATATTCTGTTTTTGAGCCTTCTCCATTTAAAACACTCATTGGATAAAGCATTGAAATTTTTGATCCAAATGAACCAGATACCCAATCTATTTGAGCATTTTTTCCAACTATTGCTCTTTTGGTATTCAAGTTTAGCATATTTTTTGACCAGTTTTCTATTGTTGAATATCTTAAATAACTGTTATCTTTTACATATAGTTCTACACAACCAGCATGAAGATTTACTTTATTATATTTTGGTGCAGAACATCCTTCTATAAAGTGAAGTGAAGCTCCTTCTTCTACTATAATTAGAGTATGTTCAAATTGTCCAGATTCTGGTGAATTTAGTCTAAAATATGATTGCAATGGAATATCTACTTTTATTCCTTTTGGAACATAAACAAAAGAACCTCCAGACCATACTGCTGCATGAAGTGCTACAAATTTATGATCTGACATTGGAACACATTTCATAAAATGTTCTTTTACAATTTCTGGATATTCTCTTACTGCTGTTTCCATATCTGTATATATTACACCTTGTTTTACAAGTTCTTGCTTTATGCTATGATATACAACTTCTGAGTCATATTGAGCTCCTACTCCCGCCAAAGATTTCTTTTCAGCTTCAGGAATTCCAAGTCTATCAAATGTGTTCTTTATATCTTCAGGAACATCGTCCCAATTGCTATTTAATTTAGATTTTGGTCTTACATAAGTTGCAATTTCATCCATATTTAGTTCAGATAAATCAGGTCCCCATGTAGGAAGTTCCAATTTATTATATGTTTCTAAAGCTTTGAGTCTTATTTCTAACATCCAATCAGGTTCATTTTTTTGTTTTGAGATTTCTTCTATTATCTCTTTTGTTAAACCCTTTTGGATTTTAAAATCATATTCGTCTTTATTTTTTATATCATAAATATTTCTATTTATTTCGTCTAAATTTGTTTTCATTTTAGTTCCTTTATTCTTTATTTAGGTTTTTTGGTACCTATAACCTATTATTTTTGTTAAATGTTGTATTTTTTCGTATTTTGTGATATAATTATCTATACCTGTAGGACAAGTTTCTTTTCATTAAAGGAGGAAAAAGCAATGACATTCTTATTTATTCTTTTGCTAATACTAGCAGAACCCGAGGCAGCATTAGTTTTTTTGTTTTTATTATTGCTTATTCTTAACTTCTAAGGAGGGCTTATGAAATCTAACTCTCCTGTTTCTCCAATCATTTGAATAACTGATTGGAGATTTTTTATATTCCTATTTTATATATTTTGCATATCCGTTTTCTTCAATCTCTTTTGCAAGTTCACTTGTTCCAGTTGCAACAATTTTTCCATTAACTAAAATATGCACATAATCAACATCAAGCTCTTTTAAAATCTTTGTGCCATGTGTAATTATTAAAGTAGCGTTATTTTCATTACTAAACATTTTTATTCCTTTTGAAACAATTCTTATTGCATCTACATCAAGACCTGAATCAGTTTCATCTAATATTGCAAGCTTTGGCTCTAATGTAAGCATTTGAAGAATTTCAGTTTTCTTCTTTTCTCCTCCAGAAAATCCTACATTTAAATTTCTATTTATGTAGCTTGAATTCATTTTTAATTCTTGCATATTTTTCTCTATTTCTTCTTTAAACTTAAATATTTTTACAGGTTCACCTGTAGTTTTATTTTTAGCATATTTCAAGAAATTCATTACAGAGATGCCTGGTATTTCTTCAGGAGATTGAAATGACATAAATACACCTTTTCTTGCTATTTCATCTGTTTTTAAATCATTTATTTTTTCTCCTTCAAAACATATTTCTCCTTCTGTTATTTTGTATTCAGGATTATTTAATATAACATTTGCTGTAGTTGACTTTCCTGAACCATTTGGTCCCATTATTACATGTGTTTCTCCTTTATTTATAGTTAAATCTAATCCTTTTAATATTTCTTTGTCTCCCGCATTTGCATGTAAATTTGTTATTTTTAATAATTCTTTCATTCTGATTATTCCTTTCATTTTTTATATCTTTCTCACATTTTCCGTTGTTCAATAATTAGTCTTTTGGCTAGGCAAAATTCATTTGAAAGGCAAGGGCGCATACTCTTTGTATGTAACCGCGTTTCCAATGAATTTTAACGACGCCAAAAGCTAATTATTGGGCAACATTTCTCCTAGCACAATCAATACAATGTTCGTTGTTTATATCATACCCACAATCCAAGCTATATAGACCTAACTCTTTATGAACATATTTAGCAAGTTTATTTAGTGTAGTATCTCTTATAACCATCTTCATTTCTTTCGCCTCTTCTTCTGCTATGCTTTTTTCTTCGCCTAATATATCTTTTAAAAATATAAACACAATATCATTTGCCTCAAGTATTTTTTTTGCAAGTTTTGTTCCTTCTTCTGTTAATTCAATTTTGCCATAAGGTTCATATTTTATAAGTCCTTGTTCCGTAAGCAATTTTAAAGATTTATTTACACTTGCTTTAGTACAATTCATTTTTTCTGCTATGTTTGTTACTCGAGGTTGCTTATCTTGTTTTTGAATTATATATATAGTTTTTAAATATTCTTCTAATGATTTTGATATCATATTCTTTACCTTTCTTGAAATATATTTTTATACAAAAAATTATAATGTTAACCACAGTTAACATTATACTATACAATTCTATATTTTGTCAACGCTTTTCTAATTTTTTCATTCCAAATATGATTACTATTTTATTAAAATATACAAAAAACTTCAACAATAATGTATTTTAAAATTGTTGAAGCTTTTAATAATAATATAATTATTATAAATATAAATAATAAAACTTTTGAACTAAAACATTTTATAAATATTTGAATTAAAACTATAATTGTTTTAAAAATTGTTCTAAATCTATATCTGCCTGTTCTAAAATTCCTTTTAAAGTTCCTTTTGCAACTTCATCATGCATTGGTATAATAAATATCTTTCCATTTTTATAATTAATATATTTTGCATGGCTACCTTTCTGGGAACATTTTTCAAATCCTAATTTTCTCATTGCCTTAATTATTTTGTTTGGTGGCAATACAGGATATTTTGAGCTCATATTGCCACCTCCAATGTCGTAACAAATATTTCTTTTGGTTTTACTGGTTTTTCATTCTGCAAAAATAATTCCAAGGCTTCCTTCAAATTTTCTAGCGCTTCTTCTACTGTTTTTCCTTGTGAAGTAACACTATTGTCAATACATTTTGCAATATACCAGTTTTCTTCTTTTTGTATAATTACATTAAAAATAATACTCATATAGAACTCCTTTCTAGTCTATATTATATATTATTTTTTTATATTTTGCAATCATTTTTTACTAACTCTTTAAACTTATCTCCTTTTTCTTCAAAGTTTTTAAAGAAACCATAACTTGCTGCAGCAGGAGATATTAAACATATCTTTCCTTTTTCAGTTAACCTCTTTGATGCAACAACTGCTTCCTCTAAAGTTTCTACCTTGTAGGTTTTATCAGATTTCATTAATTTTGCTATGTCATACCCAGTTTTTGGCATGCAAATAATGTTTTTTATATTACAATTATCTAAAAACAAAACAAAGTCTGTATAGTCTAATCCTCTATCCATTCCTCCAATTATTAAAGTATCTACATCTTTTAAAGCTTTTACCGCTTCTATAGTGGCATCTGGTATAGTTGCAATGCAATTATCATAAAACTTTATTCCATCATATTCTCCAACAAATTCAAGTCTATGTGGTAATGTTTTAAACTCTGCTATACTTTTTATAGTTCTATTTAAATCTAGCTTTAATATTTCAGAAACACCAAGTACAAGCATAATATTCTTTAAATTATATTCACCTATTAAATTTCTTGGACTATTTATATCATATATTTCAGCATTATTAATTATAACTTTGTCATTCTTTATTGATATATCTTTATTTTCTTTCATGCTTACTTTATATACTTTAGATTTTACATTTTCTATAAATGGTTTTAAATTCTCATTATCGTAATCATATATTAAATAGTCATTTTCATTTTGATATGTAAATATATTGCATTTTGCTTTTGCATAGTCATTATATGAATTATAATGATCCAAATGCTCTGGATAAAGATTTGTTACTATAGAAATATTTGGAGATACATTCATAAATTCAAGCTGATGTGAAGACATTTCAAGCACTATATATGTATCTTGTTCAATTTCTTCTAAAAAGTCAAATGCTGGTTTTCCTATATTTCCTAAAAATACAGTTTTTACATTTTGATCTTGCAATACTTTATAAATTAATGAGCTTGTAGTACTTTTACCTTTTGTTCCTGTTACACCAATAGAAGTATTATCAAAAAATTCTAATAAAAGTTCTAATTGTGACTTGATTTTATCTTTAAAAGAACTTATATCCATTCCTACAAATGCAATTCCTGGTGTTTTCATTATTATGTCATAGTTTTCTAAGCCTTGTAGATAATTTTCTCCACTTATACATTCTACATTTTTATCTTCTTCTAAATATTCAAATTCCTTAAAAAAATCTTTTTTTACATCTGCAATAAATATTTTTTTATTTTTTAAATATTTTCTTATAAACTTATATGTTGACTGCCCTTCTCTTCCAAAACCAGCTATAAGTATTTTTTTATCTTCAAAAAAATTAATTAAATCTTTTAGCAATTAAAAAACCTCTTTTCTTAACATATCATTTTGTTCTTCATTTAAATTATTTTCTGTATTATATCTAAGTGTTATATCTTTTGATGTATCTGCTAATTCAAAATTATCTTTATAATATTTTAATAAATATGGAAGTTCTCCTTTTTCTTTTATAATATTTTCAATTGTTTTGCTTATTGCAAAATTTACTTCTTCAAATGTTCCTACACAATCAAATGGCTTAGTCTCTCCATTTCCTGTTAGTTCTAAAAAAGTGTTTAACAATTTTTTATTTTCAAACATATCTTCACCAAAAATATCAACCAATTTTTTCTTGTATAAAAATGGACTTAAAATTGTGTATGCAAATAAACACTTAGCACAATTGCAACACCATTTCCATTCCTTTTCTTTGCTTCCTACATTACAGCTTTTAAATGTTTTATGGTATTTTTCATGTTTAGAAAATATCTTTGCAATCTGAAGTTCATTCAATGGTCTTAAAAAACTGAAATATTTAACTGGTGCTTTTAAGTATTTATTTGAATATTCTTCAAAGTCTTTTTCAAATTCAAAACTTTTTGAATATTGATGATTTACTTTTTCACCGATTACATTTGATTCATTTGCGCTATTTTCATTTGATAAGGCTATATATTTTTTAGATAAAAGATA
>JAEEGL011461856.1_pt1 | contig 13244 bp, 11 predicted proteins | sample 9134231 | NCBI WGS metagenome assembly JAEEGL01 (sample SAMN16246548, study PRJNA631951) | gut metagenome | biome: gut microbiome; feature: rumen; material: fiber-attached | host: Bos | place: Iran: Karaj | collected 2018-10 | reverse complement strand
CGCCGAGAAGATCGCGGAGATTCCGCTGACCGTGCCGCCGTAATAGTGAACGCCGTCCAGCGCCCTGTTGATCGTTCTGCCGGTCGTAGCTGATGCAAGCAGGAGGAGGACATTTTTCCCCTGCACCATCATGAGCTGGTTCTCCCTGAAGATCATCTGGCCTGCCAGATCGTATTCAGGAGTCGCGATATAGATCGTTTTATGCGCGTTCATGGAAAGAACGCCGTGCTTGCTCAGTTCGTCTGCCAGATAGGCGCCGATGACTTCTGTCCCGTCCATGCAGAGGATCGTATCCACCGTTGTCGTTGCATAATATGCTTCCGCGAGCTGTGATGCAACGGCTTTTGCTTCATTCTGTCTGGTCTTCATCGTGGTCATATCAACATAATAATTGATATGTGAGTTAGGCGTTACGAAATGACCAGGTATTACCTTGAGCACTACATCACTGTTGCGGTTAGACTGCATTTTGATATAAGACTGCATATATACCCCCCTTTAAACTGCCCTGACAATACATATATACTATTTTAACTTTCAATCCATGTACGGGCAAGCGTTTCAGAAACCGGCCAGGATCCTTCTGATCATCTGCTGGTGGCGCGTCACCTGGTCGATGCAGTCCATAGTGATATCACATCCCACATCGAAGTATGCTCTCTGTCCCTCATACTCACTGTCGATGAACCCGTTCCATCCTTCTTCATGCAGGACACGCAGGGGATTCTCATAATCGATCGCCGGTTCTTCTCCCGCATCGTTCATTTCATAGAACTTTCCGTGTACGGCATGGATATACGGAACGATCTCCCTGATGAATTCAGGGTCGTCATAGGTCAGATTCTGCAATCTCCGGGCTGCCCTTAACTCCACGTCCGAACCGCCGAGTTTTACGATCTCGTCTTCGGTCAGATCCTGCCCCGCTTTATGTGCCTCGTCCATTTTGAAAAGGATCTCTTCCTTCGCGCCCTGCCTGCACATCAGATGGATCTCCGAAAGGGACAGGCCCTTTGTGAAGATACCGAAGTCAAGAACGAACCCGGCTCCTTTGCTGTTCTTCTTTTCGATCGCCTCGATGTAGTCCTGCGTCCACCATGTATGGATCCCCCTGGGAGCATGGATCTCGACATCGATCGTGATCCCCAGATCTTCCGCAAGATCAAAGCATTCCGCCATAGCGTCAATATCATCGCGGGGGATGATCGCAGTCCGGAAGGACTTAAACCCGAGTTTCGCGCAGTTCTCCATTTCACGGCGGGTGCAGATCGCGCGCTCCCTGACCGTCTGGTGCCGGTTGGAATACATTGAGATCGGCAGCCCTCCCCCATAGATCGTCGGCACCGTATCATACTTTGCCATCAGGTCTTTCCACCACGCGGCGACCTCGCCATTGACGACCGAACCGTTTTCACGGTATCCCGGCAGCGGGGTCTCATCCATGATGATCTCCACGCCTTTTGCGCCTACCTTCTCCGCGACTGCGGCAACAGCCTCTTCCAGCGTCATTCTGCCAAGGAACAGTTCTTCCTGAAAACTGTATATCGAAACACCTAAACTGATAGCCATGATAACCTCCATTCATGCAAGTCCGGATGCAGCTGTGCCGGATCAGATCTCAAATTCCTGCGAAACATCGGCGACAAAGCCGTCCGGCGCATAAATAACGTCTATCGAAGGTTTGACGCGCAGTGTGTGCCTGCCTGCCGAAAGCCCCCCTTCTTTGTAGACCCTGACCCGGAGAGGCTCCATGTACTCCCAGTAGAACAGCGTGACCGTAATGATCTCGGGCAGACGGAATTCTTCACCGCTGACAGCGAATACACTGATATCCTCCGCCGGGACCTCCTCCCCGTCCATCCAGACTTTGATATACTTTACCTGGCTGAACGGTACGCCCTGGTAATACGGGATGCGCAGCCTGAACTCATACCCGGATGTTTTTCCGTCATTTTCAAAATTGACACATCTGTCTGTTGCGAAAATATACTTGTCATTCATGATCTGGCTTTCCCCCAATCATCTGTGCCGGGCATCCCTTAAATCTTTCGGATGTGACCGGTCAAAAGGCCTTTGCGACTTACTTACAGTTTAGAACACCGGCGGACTTAAGGGCAATCCGTGTATTCATACTCCTTTGAAATAAAACTCCAGTTTCAGGTCCTGTTCCTTCGGGAGAAGGTATTCCGGATGGGTCTGCGCTCCCCAGCTGTCGTCCCCGCCCACGCCCATCTGGGCGAGAGCGGCACGGATGACCGTATGACGGCTCTTGGGCAGTTCATGCGCGTGTGAAGCGCATTCCAGTTCATGCGGGGTGTACGGCAGAGCGCTGACAGAAAGTCCCTGCGGGTCTGTCTCAGCCCTGAAGAATACCATTCCCCGCCCGTACAGGTCGAGTGCCTTAAGCCAGCGTACTCCGCATTTATTGCCGCTTTCCTGCGGTACCAGGTATTTTGCCATATTATTCGCGACAGTCTTCTCGTAAATACCCAGCCGGCCTCCCCGCTGCCTGTCCGCATATGTTTCTTCGGGGCCCAGACCGTACCATTCTATCCTGTCCAGTTCCGGTGTAAGGCAGAACATCATGCCGAATTCCGGCATATCCGGAAGGCCTTTGACAGCCTGGTAATCCAATTCCGTCCTGACCGTACCGTCCGCAAATATCTCATAGCAGACTTCACATGTGCTTTCCGGCTGCGTCGGCAGGTAGTATCTGTACCGGATCTCCACACTGCCGTCTTTCTCCTGCACCTGCGGCATCAGTGTCCGGATCATCTCCCCGAACGAAAGTCCGGCCGCTGCCTCCGGGATCTTCCAGGGTTTTGCCGACAGGTACATGCTGGCAATCTTCCACTGCGCGTACCTCTGCGGCATAAGATTTCCTTTATCGTTGTCAGTGGGCGCCCTCCAGAAATTGGGTACCGGTGACGATTCAAGGAGCTCGCGTCCGTTATATACATACGATATGAGGCCGGGATACAAGAGTGAAAACATGGCGCTGAACGCATCTCCCCGGACACCGATGTTGTACCTTCCGTGGACCACCGTCAGTTTTCCGCTCCGGAAAGAACTGCTTTCATCCTGCTGCCGTTCCTGTTTTCTGAAAACATACTGGCCGAAAGCCGTCTCATGGCCTTTATCCGCCCATATAGTCTTATCCTTCAGAACGAATGAGACCGTCACCGCATATTCGGCCGGCGCGGCTCCCATATCCTGATCTGCTTTTTCAAGCTGCTCCTTTTTCCGCAGTATCTTTACCGGCAGGTCAAATCTTTTCTCTGAAAGAGGTTCCACGGCAGCCGCTGTCATGCAGCATAAGGCTTCCCTCCCGTCCTTAAGAAGTGTGACCTTCATATCAAACCGGTCCGTATTGGTGAACAGGTGCCGGTTTTTAACGGTAAAGCCCCCATCCTCATCAAAGACGATGTCGGTATACTGGTAATTGAACTTTACTTCCTGCATCTTAGGCGACGGTTCATGATCCGCACCGTACGCGATTCCGTTGCCGCTGAAGGAAAAATCCGTCGGTCTTTCCCCGAAATCACCTCCGTATGCCTGGAACCACCTGCCGTTCCTGTCCTTTTTCCAGAGAGACTGGTCCGCCCAGTCCCAGATAAACCCGCCCTGGTAGCGGGGCTGTCTTTTTTCCAGATCCGTGTACTTATGCATGCCGCCGCAGGAATTGCCCATGGCATGTGTGTATTCACAGCAGATGAACGGCTTTTCCGTATTCTCATCCAGAAACTCTTCGATCTCGGCTGCCGGTGTATACATCTGGCTTTCCATATCGCTGGTATCCGGATATCTTCTGTCGAAATGTATTCCTTCATAGTGGACAAGCCTGAAAGGATCGAGGTTTCTGAAAAGCATGCTCATGTCATGGATGACTTTTCCGCCGAAGGACTCGTTGCCCAAAGACCACATCAGGATGCACGGGTGGTTCTTGTCCCTCTGATAGATCGAATTGACCCTGTCGAAAAGGAGTGGCGCATATTCTTCATGATCACCCGGGAGGATATGCTCCGGGCCGGCCAGGCCTTTTGTAACGGCATCCCAGGTCTCATGGGTCTCCATATTGCATTCATCGATAACGTAGAGGCCGTACCTGTCGCACAGTGCGTACAGCAGGGAATCATTCGGATAATGTGATGTCCGGACCGCATTGATGTTGTTCCGTTTCATCGTAATGATATCCTCTTCCAAAAGCTGCGGATCCGGTACCCTTCCGGTTAGGGAATTGAATTCATGGCGGTTGACGCCATGGAAAACGATCCTTTTCCCGTTCAGCATCATCAGTCCGTCTTTCATTTCAAAACGTCTGAACCCGACATGCTGCGGGATCACTTCCGTCAGCCGGCCGTCTTCATCGCTCACCTGCACGATGAGACTGTACAGCACGGGATCTTCCGCGCTCCATAAATGAGGATCCTCCACAGCCATCTGCAGGCTGATTTGTCCGGCTTCGGCGTCGATCTGCATTCCGGCTGTCTCCAAAGGCCGGCCTTCAGGATCATATAACGTACAGCTTATATTCCCCGTCCCCCTGCCCGCAGCTTCTATCCTGAACGTCCAGGAACAGTCTTCATACCCGGCGCCGTCTGCAGAGCCCTCCGCGGGATACGCGGTGACCGAAAGGTCCGTCACTGCCGTACGGGGCAGTTTGTAAAGGAATACACTCCGGAATATGCCGGAAAACCTGTAATAATCCTGATCCTCGAACCAGCTGCCCGGCGTCCATTTGAACACCCGCACCGCCAGGCGGTTTTCGCCTTCTTTCAGGGCTCCTGTCAGGTCAAAATCAGAAGGAGAAAAACTGTCCTCGCTGTAACCGATATACTGTCCGTTCAGCCATAGGGCAAAACCGCTCGCCACGCCCTGAAAAGAAATACAGACCTTTTCCCCGTCTTTGGCAGTCAGCCTTTCAGGGAGCATAAAATCCGTCACATAATCGGCTACTGGATTGAAATACTCCGGCACCGCGCCATCTTCCAGTTCTTCCATGCCGTCCCACGGGTACTGGATATTGATATACGCAGGCCTGTCATAACCTTCCAGCTGGATATGGGCCGGCACGCGGATCGTATCCCAGCCGGTAATATCATGATCCGGCTCGTAAAACCCTTCCGGCGCCTCTTTCAGATTCCGGGCATAATGGAATTTCCAGATCCCGTCCAGGCTCATTTTAAGGCCGGACTCACCTGTCTCCATTTCATCCCTGTTCCTGTACGCAATGTGATCCGAGTGCGCGGGAAGCCGTCCTTCGGCGAACACCCGCACATCCTTTACGGTATCTTCATAACTGAACCCCGTCATACCTTCCCCCTTAGGTGTGATTCCGGCAGGAAAGCAGGTAGGCCATTACGTGCACGGCCTGCTGGAACCTTCCCGTCCGTATCATTTCTTCTATTTCCGTCGCAGAATACTTCCTGACATTCAGAAATTCCGTGACATCCAGATCCTGATCTTTGCTTTTTCGGCAGTTCCTGGCCTCAAATACAAAAGCATAATTATCAGCCAGCGTCGCATTGGAAGGGACCGTGATCAGATGGCGCCACTGCCCGGATTCATAGCCCGTCTCTTCCCGGAGTTCCCTTTTCGCCGCCGCGAGGGCATCTTCTGAAAGGTCTTTATCTCCTTTCGGGCCATACTCTTTACCGTCTTTGCGCTCGATCCCGCCTGCAGGGAACTCCGTCGTCACTTCTTCTATTCCCTGGCGGAACTGCCTGACGCACAGATAATTCCCTTCTTCATCAGAAGCAACGATCACAACATAATCCCTGCGGCTGTAGCTGTAAAAAGGTTCAAATACAGACCCGTCCGGGAAACGGTATTTCAGGCGCCTGAAGTCGATCCATTCATCCTGCACCAGATGTTCTGTGCCCAGTTTTTCCCATCGAAGGTCTTTTTCATCATTGAAACGGTCCAATTATCCGGTCTCCTTATCCATGATCTTCCGATCCTTTAAAAAAACAGCTGCGTCCCGGTCAACATAGCGGAACACAGCTGTCTTTATTCAGTTTACTGACTGATGACCCTTATTACTTGTCAAATTCAACAGCGATACCCTTCTCGGAAGACTCGAAGCAGGCTTCCATCAGGCGAAGGACACGGACTGTCTGCTCAGGCTTGCAGATGAGCTCTGCGCCGTTGTTGATGGCATCAACAAGATTGAGATACAGCTCGTTGCGGTTGACAGTAACGGGCGGGCAGGCTGTCGTCGTCACGGAATCGGTACTGCGGTCCGCCATGGTCTTTGTAAGGCCTTCGCCTGCGAGGATGGGCTTTAAGTTCTCATCTTCGAACTTGGTCAGTACGGACATGCTGCCCTGCATATCTGACCAGTCCTTAATGGTAACAGTACCCTTTTCACCGCACATATACCACAGAGGAAGTTTCTCAAAGTTCCATGTGCTGACTTCGACATGCCATTCGGGGCCGTTTTCGAAAACGAAAATGCCGGTAAAGCCGTCATCGCACTCATCATGGGTCGCATAACGGGTACGGCAGAAAACGGTCTTCAGCTTGTAGCCTTCCATCATGTACAGCATGCGGTCCAGAAGGTGGATGCCCCAGTCATACATCATACCGCCGCCGCGTGCTTTTTCGTGGCGCCAGTCTCCGGGGATACCGTTCGAGCCGTGTACACGGGATTCGATATCGAACACTTCACCGATGAGCTTCTTCTCAAAGATCTCTTTGATCGTAACAAAGTCATAGTCCCAGCGGCGGTTCTGGCGAGGGTAGAAGACCATTCCGGTCTCTTTCGCGACTTCAATGACATCCAGCATATCCTGGGATGAAAGCATCGCGGGCTTTTCGCAGAGAACGTGCTTGCCGGCTCTCATTGCCTTAATGGCATGGCCCTTATGCAGGTCATTGGGAAGAGCGATCAGGATGATATCAACATCGGGATCCGCCAGCATATCATCATAGTCTTTGTAGCAGTGGAAGCCATGGGAAGCAGCCCACTCCATACGCGCAGGGTCGATATCGTAGATACCCGCCAGTTCAAGCTTGCCGTCAAGGGGCTCGGTAACGACCTGGCCTGCCATATAGGCATTATAAACTGTGATACCGGCATCTTCGGCATAGGCACCCATTCCGGTTATCGCGCACACATGTCCTGTTCCCATTCCGCCGCAGCCTACCACCGCGATCTTAAGAGGCAATTTCATTGCTTCGCTCCTTTCTTGGTCCGACCAAATTCATTCTCCCTTTATCATCTGCTGAAACAGGCCAGATCCCGGTTTCAGCACAGATTATTACATTTTGATTTTACTATACCCGGTGCGTCAGCATCAAGCCCGGCTGCATGCTCAAAACAGTCCAAGCTGCATGCACGCATAGTATATCCCGTCATCGCAGACGTCTTTGGTGATAAGATCTGCTTTTTCCTTCAGTTCGTCCGCAGCGTTGCCCATGGCCACGCATGTCCATTCATCGACAAACATCGATAGATCGTTCAGGGCATCGCCAAACACGATAACATCCTTATAGTCTGCTCCCATGAAGTCCATCATCTTCCGGATCCCGTATGCCTTGTCACAAGGTTCCACGAAAATGTATTCTCTGTGGAACCGGCACCACGGCAGTTTCTTCAGCATATCCAGTTTTTCTTCCTCATGTTCGTAACAGGCGACAAAGACTTTATATATATCTGCATAATCCTCAGGATCGAGTCCCGGAACTACATCGATGCTCATATATGTGTCGTGCGTAAATTCATAAAATGAACTGTCCGGGGCCTTCCTGATGCTGGAATTATCCACCTGAATGGCCCAGGGAAAGCCTTTTTCACGGCACTCCCTGATAAGATCGATACAGTCCTGCCTGTCCAGCGGCATAATGCCGATCAGTTTATCATTGACCGTCAGTCCGTACCCGCCGTCGGATACCATATTGCGGAAGCCGAGTTCCCGCATGACATCAACAGCCATCGCCTGTGCCCTGCCAGTGGAAATGCATAAAAAATGCCCGGCAGATCTGAGCTTATTCAGGGCGGTCTTTGTCGATTCGGGGATATACATCTTCTCATATCCGCCGGCAGCCAGCGTCCCGTCTATATCAAAGAACAAATACCTTTTTCTCATTCTTTTTTCTTTCTATAATGACAGTATGAATACCGTTTATCCGCATTTCGGAACCATCCACATAATATGCATGCTCCTGACCGTCTTTACTGTATACCTGCTTTCAGGGCTCTTCCTGCGCATGGGAACAGGTGTCAGGCAGCTTTGCCTGAAGGTCATACCGGTCATGATGGTGTTCATGGAGATCATCAAAGACCTGTACCTGATAAAAACAGGCCGCTTTGGGATCGGCTATCTCCCGCTGCACCTGTGCAGTCTCGGTATAGTCGTCTTCCTGTTCGCGGCCTTTCTCAGATCCTGTAAATGGAAGCAGATATTCGGGGAGATCGCTCTCGTCCTTATTCTGCCCGGTTCTCTGTGTGCTGTCCTGTTTCCGGACTGGAATGTTTATCCTGTATTCAGTTTCTTAAATGTGTACAGCTGGATCTGGCATATGCTGCTCGTGCTGTATCCGGTACTTCTGTTCAGGGCAGGCCTGGTCCGTCCGGATATCCGGCACATGCATTACAGCATACTTTTTCTCTGTGCTGTCGTCCCGCCGGTATATCTGTTCGACAGGCATTTCAACTGCAACTACATGTTCGTCAACTGGCCGCCGGCAAATACGCCTCTGTACCTGTTCAGCCAATATATGGGCGTTCCCGGATATCTTGCGGGTTATGCCGCCCTGGTGTTTCTCATACTGCCGGCTGTATATCTGGTCCTTTATCTGATCCGTCCGGCCCGTTCCGCAGCAAAGGGACTCTGATCAGTTATTCTCCTTCAAACTGCGCGCAGGAATACACGTTGTAATCCTTCAGTACTTCTCTTCCCTTCAGGTCTACCAGTTCCAGCAGGACAGCGATCCCCGCGACTTCCCCGCCGAGTTTCTCGACCAGTTTCGCCATCGCTTTCAGCGTTCCGCCCGTTGCCAGAAGATCGTCCACAAGTATCACCTTCTGTCCGGGTTTGATTGCATCTTTATGGATCTCCAGCGTGGCTACGCCGTATTCCAGATCGTAATCTACCGAGACCGTTTCTGCAGGCAGTTTGCCCTTTTTACGGGCCAGTGTCATGGCTTTTCCCATGTTATAGGCGATGGGAGCCGCAAAGAGGAAACCTCTCGATTCAGCACCGAGGAGCATGTCAAATTCAACGTCCGCAAGGCTTTCCTGCATCATATCGATCGCCAGTTTAAACCCCTCCGGATTCTGGATGACCGTTGTAATGTCACGGAAAAGTATTCCCTCTTTGGGGAAATCAGGTATCGTTCTGATGTAATCCTTAATATCTTTCATTTTTCCTCCATCCGGGCCTTTCAGAAGTCCCGTGCCGTTTACTGTGACCTGTTTCAGTTTCCGAACATTACGGAAAGCCCGTTATAAAGATATTCCTTGGTCGCATCAAAATCATGTTCCCCGCCGTCTTTGCGGTAATACACGATATGCTGGGGCGTAAAGAAATCTTTCTGCCATGTCAGCGGCTCCATCAGCATGCTGACATAAGATTCCATTGTATCCTGCGTACCTGTGCAGACATAAATGAAATAACCTCTCTCATTCAAGTCGTTTTCCGTGATCAGCTCTTTCAGCCTGTTGATCGTGTCATCCACATCATAGGCGTCGTATGCGCCGCTGTAGGTCCAGCATGGGCCACTCATCGGCAGGAAATATCTGACATAGTCATAGTTATAGCAGAACTGGTTCCACGTCGTGACGCCGCCCAGCGAAAAGCCGCCGAATCCCCTGTGATCACGGGAGGCTTTCAGTTCCTCATCGGATCCGGATCCGCCCCAGGTATTATATTCGGCCTCAACAGCAGGCATCAGATCATTCACGAATTCCTGATGGAACTTGCCCAATTCCACGAGCGACCAGTCATAACCCGTCGGTTCGTTGTAGCGGTCATAGGTTGCTGAAACAATAATCATGCGCGGGATATCCCCGTTCATCATCATATTATCCAGCATGTTCTTGGCGCGGCCGTCGTCGTTATAAAACAGGTCTTCCGCTTTGGTATCGATCCCGTGCATAAAGTAGAATGTGTCATACAGAACATCTTTATCGTCCTGATCATACCCGCAGGGGAGATAGACGAACGCGGGTTTCGTGAGCTTTTCCCCGTTGCCTGTGACATAATCCTTCGTTTCATATTCGAAACGGACGACCGTTCCGGGATAATAGGACGGCTCAAAATAGGATTCCGGAACCGCCTCGGTCCAGCCCCATTGATCGATATTGATCACCCGGTCTACCGCCGCGGATGCGGTAAAAGCTGACGGCTGGCCGGCTTCTTCTGCGGCAGGCTCCTTTTTCTCTTCTTTTGCCTCTTCCGGCTCCTCCGCAGTTTCCGCTGTTTCTTCAGGGACTTCTTTAGCCTGCGCTTCATTTTCAACCGCTTCTGCTGGCTCCTGAACTGCCGGCGCCTCTTCCGCAGGCTCCTCTTCAACCAGTTCAGGAATGGCTTCCACAACAGCCTCTGTTTCCTCACTGTCAGCTGCCGGCAGAGCAGCATCATTCCCTCCGCATGCACTGAAGATCATGGCACTCAGCAGCAGTCCTGTAACGAAAAATGATCTCTTCAACGATAAAACCTCCCGCTTAATACAGTATTATTCACACAACTGTCTTACTTCAGTAATATCTGCACCAAATAATAAGATACCACTTTGTCCGGATAAAGAAAAACCCTGCAGGGATTTTTGTTATCCCTGCAGGGTCCTTACTCTTTCCAAATAAACCGGAAACTGCTGTTATACGATCAGCATCCTGCGTTTCTTGGTATTTCCTCCGAATACGGCGATCTTTTCCACCGAATCATCGAACTGGTCCATGATCGGGGGCATATAGGACGATGTATAGCCATAACGGATCGCGATATCATGGTAGCCCTGCGCAAGTCCGCCGGGTTTCTTGACACGCACCGTTGCCGGCACTGTCATCTCCCACATATGTACATTGTCTTTGGCCATCTCTTCCGGTGTATACTCGACTCCGTTGATGATCCATGTGATGTTCCCCGACTCGGCAAGGATCTCTTCTCCGTCTACGATAACGCGGCCTACCCTCAGCTGGCTCAGCCATACGCCCCTGTAGTAAGAAAGACGGTGACGGAACTCAAAGCCGATCGCGTTCCCTTCTTCATCATAGATGTTGCGGAAACCACGGTACTGAATATATTCTTTCTCATTCATATCTTTTGCTTCCTCCTGCTCATCAATATCCGAGAATGTTCTTCATCAGGATCTGATGCTGGTGCATCGCTTCTGACAATGCGTTCTCGTCGCCTCTGTCACGGCCTTCATATTCCGCTACCATCCAGCCGTCCCAGCCGTTCTCGACAAGGATAGGAAGGATCTTATCGTAAGGAATGTTGTATTCCTTGAACATCAGCTTCGATTCCGGATCAGGATCAGGGATCATCCTTGAGAATTTCGCGTGGATACAGTGTACATACGGCAGCAGCGGTATGATCTCTTCCGGTTTCGAGCCTCTCAGTTCGGCACCGGGGCCAAGGAACATCCCGTCGAAGTTATCGGTGAATACCGACAGGTCGATGTTCAGTCCGAACGCCTTGGAGTTGCGGCTGTCGATATACTCTACATAGTCCTGGATCATCTTATGCTCCAGCAGCGTGGGCAGGTGGATCTCGGGAAGCATGATCACACCGTACTCTTCCGCGATCGGGGATGCTTCATCGATGACTTCGCGCCAGTTTTCCACAGGTGTAAGGATATCGTCGATAACACCCATCTTGGTGCGCAGGCAGTGGAAGCCGAGCTTATTCGCGATCTTGAAATCCTGGGTCAGAAGGTCAACGCTCTCCTTGACGGTAAGGGGTCTGTCCTTGAACATCCTGGTGTCGATCCAGTGTCCGTATTCAGCCGGTACGATCTCGTACTTGTCCAGCAGGCGGTACCATTCTTCCACGAACTCATCCGTCATGTTCGGATAGCCGGGGATATGGGAATTGCCGAGGATCTCGACGCCATGGGCGCCCATATCCTGCATTTCCATAAAGCAGTCTTCCAGGGTCATGCCCAGCTGGATTATTTCTGTGTAACTGTACAGTGAGACGCCGCGCTTGGGTCCCTTGGGTGGTACATATTTCATAACAATGTCTCCTTATTTAAGAACACTTTACTTTGTTACCTGTTTCATAAAAGCGTGTACGCTTTGCTGAAGAAAGTGATCATTCTCCTGTTGCCGCGATCCACGCGTTCAGCTGGTCTTCATATGCCTGAAGATAGCTGTCAACGTCTGCAGCATTCAGCTGCGAAAGGTATTTATCATAAACTTCGTCTGTCCACATACCGCCGCAGAGCTGGCCTCTGAATTCATCGTCGATCGCGTTAAGGGCGGACATCGCGTTTGCAAGTTCGGACTGGTCGACCGCGAATCCGAGGTAAGGAGAGATCGGGGCAGCCTTAAGATTTTCATATGCTTCCGCACGGAAGTCCGCACCCTGGCCTTCCCAAGGCAGGCAGTTGAAATAGTTGCCTACCACGAAGTCCGAATTGTGGAATCCGACAGTCATGGCATCTACGCCGTCGGGATAGGTCGCTTCGCCATCCTTTACGACATAGTCGGATCCTTCAACACCGAAGGTAAGGATATTCTCAAGATCAGGATTGGTATAGAATTCGTTGATCCAGCGCATTGCCGCTTCAGGCTCATCACTCTTTACAGGGATGCCGCAGCCGAACTTATTGACAGACGTCGATGTCAGAATATCCTGGCAGATCTTTACACACGTTACAGGATAGTTGACCAACTGCTGTTTTGCGATCTCAACGCCGATCTCCGATACCTGGATCGACGAGAAGGTAACGCCGTTCTTCATCAGGGTATCCTGAGAATCGTTTGTATTAAAGATGGAGTCCTTGTTGATCCAGTCATTGTCATACCATTTTTTGACCATGGTATATTCTTTCTTCTTGTTTTCATTCAGAGGCAGAAGTGTGATATGGCCGTCCTGGTTGTCGATGATACGGAGCGAATCGCCAAGGTTATCGAACTGTATCACGTCCGCGAAAGCATCTTCCGCAAAGACATCGCCGACAGTCGTCATAATGACCTGGTTGGATCCTGCGCAGACAGGCGAAATGTTGGGGATATTCTCCTTCACTGCAGCCATGATCTCTTCATACTCTGTCCAGGTCTTCATATTCTGCGCTTT
>JAEEGL010246825.1_pt1 | contig 13244 bp, 11 predicted proteins | sample 9134231 | NCBI WGS metagenome assembly JAEEGL01 (sample SAMN16246548, study PRJNA631951) | gut metagenome | biome: gut microbiome; feature: rumen; material: fiber-attached | host: Bos | place: Iran: Karaj | collected 2018-10 | reverse complement strand
TGCGGTTCGAGTAAAGCGCGTCCGACCGTTTCAAAGCGCGTGATCGGTCCCTGCACCAGAAGCGGGAAAAACGAGGTAAACAGCGCGAGCTTCAGGGGGTTTTTCTCCGCCGGGATCGTTTCGCGGTATACGTCAAGCAGGTACCCGACCGTGGAAAACGTATAGAACGAAATGCCCATCGTGAGCGCAAGATCCTGCCCGAACGCGCGCGTACCGAACAGCGCCGCGGAGAAGCGCCCGATCATCGCGCCGTATTTCAGCACGAACAGGATGCCGAAATTGACGGCGAGACACGCGATCAGAACGAGCCGCCGGCGGTTTTCGAACCGCAGGCGCGTCTGTTTCCGTTCCTCCTTCGTGTGCGTTTCCTTCATGGCGGCAAGCGTCTCGCGCTGACGGGAATACAGCGCGTCGATCGCGCGCGACGCCGCGTACACCGTGCCGATCGTCACGGCCATGAAGACCGCGCCGAGAACTCCCGCAGCGCAGACGAAAACCGCGTTGAAGAGCAAAAGCACGATCCATTGGATCCGTTTCGGCACCAGAAAGTACACGGGCACGAGTACTGCCAGAAACAGAAGAAACACCCACGACGTGAACAGCATCAGTCGTCCTGCTCCGAGATTTTTTCGATCAGCGTATAAAGCGCCTTTGCGGAATTGAAGTGTTCCGGAACGATATCCCTTGCCGGGATCACGACGTCGAACTCCTCCTCGATCCGCGTGATCAGCATCACGATATCGAACGAGGAAAGAACGCCGCCGTCGACGAGACGCGTCTCCGTCTCAAAGTCCGTTTCGGGATGCAGCTCCCTTAAAATATCCAGCAGCTTTTCCATAGCCCCTCCTATCGGTACAGCATTGCACACGCCGCCTTCCGGTCGGTCTTGCCGTTTTCGGTCAGCGGCAGCGCGTCGACGCGCACGGTCCGCTTCGGCAGCAGGTATTCGGGGAGTTTTTTGCGCAGCGCCGCAAGCAGCTCCGCCTTTTCCGCAGCGCCGGCATACACCAGTCCCAATACGCTTCGCCCGCAGTCGAATACCGCGCAGGCGGCATCGATCCCCTCGACGGTCTTTGCCGCCGCTTCCAGCTCGCCGAGCTCGATGCGGTGCCCCATATGCTTGATCTGATCGTCTTTGCGGCCGAGAAACTCCAGCTCGCCGCGGTCGTTGATCCGTCCGAGATCGCCGGTGCGGTACACCGTTTCCGGATAGTCGGGATTCAGCGGATTCTGCACGAACGCCGCCGCGGTGCGTTCGGGATCGCGGAAATAGCCGTGACATACCGCCGTTCCGCGGATCAAAATCTCGCCCTCGTTCGCGCGGTTTCCGTTTTCGTCGATCAGAAAGAGTTCGGTATTGTCGAATGCATGCCCGATCGGAATCCGGTCGCCGTCCGAAAAATCGCGGTCGACCTCGTAGAAGCAGGACATACCCGTGCATTCGGTCGGTCCGTACAGATTGAGATATCGCGCGGGAACATGGTCGCGCCAGATTTTAAGCTGCTTCGGCGGCATGACCTCGCTGCCGAACGCAACGGTCTTCAGATACTGCGGCACGACTGCGTCGAACGTATGCAGCGCGGAGATCAGCGTCAGCGCGGGAACCACCCAGCACAGCGTCGTGACGCGGTGCGCGTTCAGAAACTCCGTCAGCGGGACCGGCGTCAGAAACAGTTTTTTCGGGATCAGTACCACACCCGCGCCGCAGCGCAGTGCGGACAGGATATCTTTCAGACACGCATCCACATACAGCGGCGCCTGCATGCCGAACACGTCGGTCTCGCCGGCGCGGAGCGTTTTTGTAATCTGCTCCGCATAATCGAGCACCGCGCGGTGCACACCCACGACGCCCTTCGGCGCGCCGGTGCTGCCGCTTGTAAATACGAGATACGCCGGATCGGAATCGAGCATCGCCCGTTCCGCCGCTTCCAGCGCATCGGGATCGACCGGTTTTGAAAGGATCGCGTTTGCGTCGAGCCGTTCGCCCGCAAACCCGCAGGAGGAGAGCAGCGGATCGGCGGAGCCGTCCGCGATTGCAAACCGCGGCTGCACCCGTTCGACGATGGACCGGATGCGCGCCTCACCCATTTCGGCGTCGACCGGCACATAGAAGCAGTTCGCCTTCCACACGCCGAAAAACGCGGCGATCATCGCCCCGCCGCGGCGCATGAACACCAGCACCGGCTCGCGGTTCGCCCGCCGGCTTAAAAGCGCGCTGCCGATTGCGTCGGACCGCGCAGCGGCGTCCGCAAACGTCAGCGTTTCCGACTCATCCCAAAACATCATCTGATCCGGACGCAGCGCCGCCTGTTTTTTCAGATCGTCAAGCACCGATTTCATGATCCGTTTCCTCCGTTGTACGGCTCCGTCGCAACCGGCGGGTACAGCGTTTTGTCGTAACGCCAGTAGGATTTGCTGATCCGGCGCGTCTGCGCGTCCGTCCACATAAAGCAGCGCTTCTTCCCCGACCATGCGTTGCAGGCGTCGAAGTGATACCAGCCCGTGCCGATATTGACGAACATCCAGTAATGATGCGAGGTCTCGCTCATCCGCTGTACGGCGACGACCTGCGCGTCCGTCTGCTCAAGCAGCAGGCGCGCCGCGGCATAGGCGGTGAAGCAGTCGCCCCTGCCGGTCGTCAGCCCGCGGACCGCTTCGCCGCGCCAGTCCCATTTGTTCGACCGGGCGCTGTAGCGCAAATTTTTGAAGATGTAGTTATAGATCGCTTCGATCTGCTCGGCAAGCGTCATATCGTCGGTCAGGATCTTCGCGATGTATTTGTCCGCGACCTCCTGCGCGCGCTGTTCGTCGACCTGCGGCGTCACAAACCGGAAGAACACCGTCTTGCGCGCCGTATTGCCCGCCTTGTCCGTTGCGGTATAGAACACGGGATAATCCCCGGACTTTTCGCTGTTGACCTTCGAGGCGTCGACCTGCACGTCGACTTCGCCGTCGCATTCGTCCCATGCATAGACCTCGGCAAAGTACGCGACCGGCTCGCCGGTATAGCAGTAGCGGTCGTGCACGCCGTACAGATGCGGCGGTTCGGTATCGGCGACCAGCTTCAGCGTGAAGGTCTTTTCGCTGCGGTTGCCGCTCGAATCGGTCGCGGCGACCGTCACCTCCTGTTTTTCCTTCGTCCAGTCCGGCTTCGAAACGAAGCTGATCTCCGTTTCCGTCGGGTCCGTAACGCTCACAAGCGCCGCCGCGTCGACCGGCGTGTTCAGATACCGTTTGGCGTTGACCGTTTTGATCTCGGGCGGCGTCGTGTCGCGGACCTCGACCAGCGCGAGGTTGCGCTTTCCGTCGATCGTGACCGCAAGCACATGCAGGCCGGGATCGTCCGGGATGAACGGATCCAGCGACGCTTCGGTATACGTCCCCTCTTCGAGAAGTTCGGAAATATCGAGCTGCGCGGTGCGCGCCTCGATCTCGACCGGCTTTACGTTTGTAAACAGCAGCGTCGCGTACACCGTCGTTTCATTGCCGCCGCGGTCGGTCAGGACTACGCCGACCGTCTGCGAATCCAGACTGTCGGGATCCGGCTCCGAAAGGAACGACGCGGTCACCTCGGTCTCGTCGACGATGCCGGTCACAAGCTGTTCCGGACGGATCTGTTCGCCCGGCGCGGCGATGAACGTGACGCCCTCGCCCTGCGGCGGGACCGTGTCGCGCACGATAAGACGGCTTTCTGCTTCGATCCCGTCCGTCGTGATGCGGATCGGGTATTCGCCCGGCTCACGCAGCATGGCGTCGGTGATCGGCGAAAGCGTTATGTCGGCATATGCGCCGACCAGAAACGCGTCCGCGTCCGGCGCGGGACCGCCCGCCTCCGCGATCACCTCGTCCCTGACGGTACGCACATGCACCGTTGAGAAGACGCGCGAGCTGTTTCCGCTCGCATCCTCCAGAAGAATGACCGCTTCGTAATCGCCGACGGCGTCGAAATCCGGCCTGGATTCATATGTGACCTTGACAACGCTGCCGTCGCGCAGGTTCCGGATCAGCCGGTCCGGCGAAAGCGCCTTCCCCGCGGGAACGGTCGTATCGATTCCCGCCGCAGCCGGCGGCTGCGTGTCACGGACCTTCAGGACCGCCGGAACGGTGCGTCCGTCCGCATAGACGCGCACCGGATAATTGCCCGCGGACGTATAGTGCGCCTCCGGCGCGGACAGGTATTCCGCATCGGAAAAATCCTTTCTCAGAAATGCGTCGACCTCGGGCGAATCCTCGCCCAGCTCGATCGTCACGGACGGACGGACGCCGCCGTAAGCGACGCAGAGCAGCACAAACGAAACGGCGAGCGCAAGCGCAAAGACCGGCAGGATCCCTGTCAGTACGGAACGCCACAGCGAATGCCGCTGCGTTTGAATTTCCCCCGTCTCCCTTTGCTTCATGCCCGCATTTCCCTTGAAAAAACCTCTCCGTATGCCGTTAAAAGCCGTTTGTAAAGCGTTTCCGCCCTGCCGCCGACCGGCACGCCGTCGACGGTTTCTGCGCGGCGGACGCCGAGCGTGCTGGATGTGATCAGCACCTCGTCCGCGTTTGTCAATTCTTTCGTTGTAAACGGACGCTCCGCGACCGGAACACCGTTTTCACGGCATAGATCGAGGAGGATCCTGCGCGTAACGCCCGGCAGGATCCGGTTGTCCGTCGGATGCGTGATCAACGCGCCATCCTGCAGGATGTGAACGTTCGTATGCGATCCCTCGGTCACAAAACCGCTGCGCACAAAGACCGCCTCGTCCGCGCCGCTGCGCTTTGCGTGCTCGTTTGCAAGGATGTTCGGGATCAGGTTCAGCGTCTTTACGTTGCACATCGCATAGCGGACGTCCTCCGTCGTGACGAGACGCAGCGTCCGTTCCGGCGGCAGAAGCGTTTTCGGCGTCACCGTGACCAGAAGATTCGGCTCGCCACTCCCGGGAAACGCGTGCGTCCGCGGCGCCGTTGCGCGGGACGCCTGCCAGTAGAGTACCTCGCACGGCTCGTCCGCCGCCTGAAGGCACCCGGTCAGGATCGCTTTCAGCGCGGCGCGATCCTCGGAAAACGGGATCTCGAGCGCTCTTAAACTGTTGTAAAATCGGTCGAAATGCGCGTCCAGCGCGAACACGCGCGTGCCGAACGCGACACACGCCTCGTAACAGCCGTCGCCGAAATACACAGCGCGGTCGTTCATCGGGACCGACATTTCATCGGGTTTCCCGAGCATTCCGTTGTACCAACCGATCGCGGGCATCGACCGCCCTCCTTTGCCACAGAATCATTCAATATATCATACCGCTTTTTCATGCTTCGTTCAAGAGAAAAGATGTAAAATCGGTGTTACACTGCATCTTTGGAACCGGTCGCTTCTTCCATGCTTGCAAAATCGCACTGCGCCCGCTATAATATATTTAATATATTGTCCGGCGCCGGACGGAAAGGAGGTTCTCGGTGAAACGCCGTTCGATGTCCGCCGCACAGATCGTTCCGCTCGGATTCCTGTTTCTGATCGCGATCGGGACCGGTCTTCTGATGCTCCCGTTTGCAACGGCGGACGGAACGTCCGCATCCTTTCTGACTGCGCTGTTCACCTCGACGACCTCCGTCTGCGTGACCGGTCTTGTCGTCGCCGACACGTTCTCCTTCTGGTCCGGCTTCGGAAAGGCCGTGATCCTTCTGCTCATCCAGGCAGGCGGCCTCGGGATCGTCGCCGTGTCCTCTTCCCTGTTCCTTCTGCTGCGCAAATCCTTCACGATCCGCAACCGCGCGATCCTGCGCGACGCGTTCGATCTGGACTCGCTGCAGGGCGTGCTCCGTTTTTTGCGAAAGGTCATCCTCGGCGTGCTTCTCATCGAGGGCGTCGGCACGATTCTCTATGCTTTCGCATTCGTTCCGGAATACGGCTTTTTCCGCGGGCTCTGGTACGCGCTGTTTCACTCGGTTTCGGCATTCTGCAACGCCGGTCTCGATCTGATCGGTCCGGACAGTCTGCTGCCGTATCAAAACAGCGTTTATGTGCTGACCGTTACGATGCTTCTGATCGTCGTCGGCGGTCTCGGTTACATCGTGTGGTTCGATTCGTATACGACCGCAAAAAGAGCCGCAAAGTGCCGGTTCGGCGTCCGCTGGTTTTTCCGGCACCTTGGGGAACACACCAAGCTCGTTCTGTGGGCGACTCTCATTCTGATCGTTCTCGGCGCCGCGGGAACGCTGCTTCTGGAATACCGGAACGACGCGACGCTCGGCGCGCTGCCGTGGAGTGGAAAGATCCTGAATGCCGTATTCCAGTCGGTCACCTACCGTACTGCCGGCTTTTCCGCGATCCCGCAGAGCGCTCTTTCCGACGGCTCCGTACTGTTCGGCAGCGTCCTGATGTTCATCGGCGGCTCCCCGATGGGAACGGCGGGTGGCATCAAGACTGCCACGATCGCCGTTCTGCTTCTGAGCGCGCTGTCCTTCGTGCGCGGACGTCCGGAGCCCGCAGCGTTCCGGCGCAGCATCCCGTCCGTGCTGGTGCGTAAAGCGGCGGCGATCCTGTTCTTCAGCTTAACGCTGTCTCTGCTCTCGTCCGTTCTGCTCGCCGCCGTCGACGGCGTACCGATGGCAGATGCCGTTTTCGAGGTGTTCAGCGCGACCGGAACGGTCGGTCTGTCCCGCGGACTCACGCCCCATCTGTCCGTCTTCGGACGGATCCTGATCATTCTCTGCATGTTCCTCGGGAGAATCGGACCGATCTCGTTCGCCCTGTTCTTCCATACGGATCTGTCCGGCGGAAAGAGCATTCACTTTGCGCTGGGACGCTATTATGTCGGTTAAAAGGAGGCACTTATGAAAAAATCGATCGCTGTACTGGGGATGGGACGGTTCGGGCAGTTTCTGACCGCGGAGCTGAGCCGGAACGGCGCGGACGTTCTAATCGCCGATAACGATGATGAAACCATCCGCAAATTTGCAAATCAGGTAAGCTGTGCGGTCAGGGCGGACCTCAGCGATCCGGAGGTCATCCGGGGACTGGGACTGTCCGGCGTGGATACCGTGATCGTTTCCATGGGCAGCAGTCTGGACGCCAGCATCATGTGCGTCATGGTCGCGAAGGAGCTCGGCGTGCGGTATGTGATCGCAAAGGCCGCCTCTCTGCGGATGGGCGATATCCTGCGCCGCGTCGGTGCGGACGGGATCATCTATCCCGAAAAAGAGAGCGCGGAAATGACCGCGCGGCGGCTGCTGTCTTCCGATTTCCTCGAGTTTTTCAACCTCGGATCGGATCTCTGCGTTTTCAGCATGAAGCCGAAAAAGGAATGGATCGGCAAAACGCTGCGCGAGCTCAAGCTGCGCGACCGTTACCAGCTCAATATCATGGCGATCCGCGAGAACGGCCGCACCAGCGCGACAATGAATCCCGATCAGGTCCTGCTCGCCGGCGCCGAGATTTTCGCAGTAGCGGAGCGGAAAGCGCTGGATCACATTTTGCATTGAATCCAAAATAAAAAAAGACCGTCCGACGACGGTCTTTTTTGTATGTTATTTCGAACGATGCCGGTAGGTCAGCGGACTGAACAGCATGATGATCGGGAACAGTTCCAATCTGCCCGCAAGCATCTCAAACGAGAGAAGGACCTTCGACGCGCTGCTGTAGAAGCCGTAGTTTTCGGCCGGACCGACGAGGGCGAGTCCCGGACCGATGTTGGAAAGGCACGCGAGCGTCGCGGTGAAGTTCGTCACGAAATCCTGCTCGCCGAGCGACAGCAGAAGCACGCCGAGCGCAAGGCAAGCGATATACATCACGAAAAAGATCAGCGTTGCGCGGATCAGATCCGGCTGGATCGGCTTGCCTTCCATGCGGACGACCGTGACCGCGCGCGGGTGCAGGAGCTTCCGGACCTCCTGCCGCGCGGATTTGAACAGGATCACAACGCGGCTGATCTTCAGACCGCCGCCGGTCGAACCCGCACACGCGCCGAATACCATCAGAAGCAGCAGGATCATCTTGGAAAAGCTCGGCCACCGGTCGAAATTGACCGTCGCGTATCCGGTTGTCGTAATGATCGACGAGACCTGGAAATAGGCGTCCCGCAATGTCACCCCGAAGCTCTTTGCCGCCGAAAGCGTGTTGATCGTGATAAGCACGACCGCCGTAACAATGATGCCGAGATACGTATGCAGCTCCTCGGATTTCACCGCGTTCTTCCATCTCCCGATCAGGATCAGATGGTACAAGCTGAAGTTGACGCCGAACAGCAGCATGAACGTTGACAGCACAACGTGGATATACGTACTGTCGTACGCCTTGATTCCTGCGTCCCGGACGGAAAATCCGCCGGTGCCCGCTGCGCCGAACGCGTGGCAGATCGACTCGAACAGCGGCATGCCGCCCGCCCACAGCAGGATGATCAGAACAAGCGTCAGAACGGTGTAGACCGCATAGAGGATCTTCGCGGTATCGCGCATGCGCGGCACGAGCTTGCCGACCACCGGTCCCGGGACCTCGGCGCGCATCAGATGCATCGAGCGCTCCTCGCTCATCGGCATGACCGCCAGAACGAACACCAGCACGCCCATGCCGCCCACCCAATGGCTGAAGCTGCGCCAGAAGAGAATGCAGTGCGGAAGCTGTTCGACCGTCTCGAGGATCGACGCGCCGGTCGTGGTGAAGCCGGAAACGATCTCAAAAAGGCAGTCCCAGAACGTTTCGAATCCGCCGCAGAGCCACAGCGGCACCGCGCCGAAAAGGGACATCAGCACCCACGCCGCAGCAACGGTCAAAAACCCTTCCCGCGCGTAGATTGCGGTGTCCTTCGGTTTTTTGAGTCCGAACAGTCCCAGAAGCGCCAGCGCGCCGATCGCCGGAAGGAAACACCAGGTGATCGCCTCGCGATAGATGATCCCGACCAGCACGGACGGCAGCATCAGAAGCGCTTCCAGAAACAGAATGCGGCCCAGCAGGAAAACGACCATGCGGCGGTTCATTTCGTTTCCTCCATGATATCGCCGAGATCGTTCATCAGGCGCTGCGCCGTCACGACGAGCACGACATCGCCCGCCTGAATGCTGTCGGCGCCGCCGGGGATGATCGCCTTGCCGTTGCGCACGAGACACGCGATCAGCAGATGCTTTTTCGTTTTCAGATCCTTCAGCGGAATGTCGAGCAGATTGCCGTTCTCGGGGCTTGCCAGAAACTCCAGCACCTCGATCGAACCGTCCGCGATCTTATAGAGTCCGCGGATTTTACCCTGATCGCCGCTCGCTTCACGGGCGCGGACGTAACGCAGGATCTGATTCGTCGCAACGCGTTTCGGCGAGATGACAGAATCCAGCGCCGTCTCCCTGACGAGACTTTCGAGCCCGTCGTTGTTGACCTTTGCGATGACCTTCGACACGTTGCGGCGCTTTGCGTACAGCGCGGAAAGCACATTGCCTTCGTCCAGTCCGGTCAGCGCGACGAACGCATCGGCGCGCTCAATGCCCTCCTCCTGCATCAGGTCGTGATCGGTGATATCGCCGTTGATAACGACCGCTTCGGGCAGGAGTTCCGCGATCTGATGCGCGGCATCCTTGCTGCGCTCGATGATCTTGACCGAAATATTGCTTCTCAAAAGCTCCTGCGCAAGGTAGTAGCTGATGCGGCTGCCGCCGCCCAGAATGACAGAACGGATCGGCGCCGCCAGCACGCCCGCCTTGCGGAGCGCCTTTGCGACCTCACGCGGCGCGCCGGTTACATACAGCACGTCGCCGCCGGCGAGCGTGAATCCGCCGGACGGGATCGTAAACGCACCGTCGCGCTCAACCGCGCAGATCAGGACCTTCACGCCGAGCTTCTGCGGCAATTCGAAAAGCGGAATGCCGGAAAGGACGCTCTTTTCGGGAAGCTTGCAGGTGACCAGTTCCACGTGCCCGCGCGCGAACAGCTCGATGTGCATCGCCGCCGGGAACCGAAGCACGCGCGCAATCTCCTCCGCCGCCTGCCGGTCCGGATTGACCGTCATCGAAAGCCCGAGATCGTCGGAGATGCGGTACATGTTGTTCGCGTATTCGGGATCGCGGACGCGCGCGATCGTATGCTTTGCACCGATCTTATGCGCGATCAGGCAGGACAGAAGGTTGATCTCATCGCTTTGCGTCACCGCAAGCAGCAGGTCCGCCTCCTTTGCTCCGGCTTCCTCCAGCACGGAAAAGACCGCGCCGTTTCCGACGTAGCCGATGACGTCCTGCGTATTGCTGATCTGCTCGATGACCGACTCGCTCCGGTCGATGACGGTAACGCGATGTCCCTCCGCAACAAGCTGTACTGCGAGCGTCGATCCCATTTTGCCGCAGCCGACGATCATGATCTGCATAAAAACTCCTCCGCGTATTGCAATAATAAAATATTATATCATTATACGGCGCAAAAAGCAAGAATTCCCTGCGGTTGCCCGTCTTCCTCCGATTTTCTGCATTTGGGGGCTTGTGGTTCCCGAAAAAGTGTGCTAATATAAATCGATTATCCGAGAAGGAGACTTCCATGAAAAAACTGATTTCGTTATTGATCGCATTGATCCTTCTGATCGCGGTCGCCGGATGCGCACGCGGACAGCAGACCGTTACCCATCGCGGCGAGCTGTCGGTTGCATACGACCGGGAGAGCACGAAGGAGCTTCTGACTTATTTCCAGGCAAACCAGGACTGCATCGTGACCGGTGTGCTCCTCGACGCGGAAACCGATTATGAAACGCTTCCGGCCAAGGCGTCCGTCGCGCTTCTCAAGGACGAAGCCGTCGCAGAGCAGCTCAAGGCAGCCGGCTGGACCGAAACGGAGAACTGGACCGACGCGCAGAAGAAGACCAATGAAGGCATGTTCAACTTCATCGTTCTGACCGCGCCCGACCGCACCGACAGCGCCAAGAAGACGGAAAAACTGCTGACGGACTGGCTCGTCGGCGACGGTGCATACGAAAAGACGATCACCACCGCGTCCGGCGGATGCAGCTGCAAGCGCACGCAGACGACCGTCACCTATACGAGCGACGCGCCCGAGCTCTTCAAGAGCGGACAGTTCTCGGATTGATCCCGTCCGTAACGCAGAAATACAAATGATCCCGGAATGTTCCGGGATCATTTTTTATGCAGACTTTTACAGCGGCGCGACGATTTCGGATACCGCGACGAGCACGGCTTTGCCCCGCAGCGCGATCCGCCCGCTGCCGAGCGGCTCGCAGAAAAGCTCTCCCCCGCGCGGCGACGCCTGATATGCGCGGATCACCTTTTTGTCGAGGACCTTCGCCCAGTAATCGCCGATCTGACAGTGCGCCGATCCGCAGACCGGATCCTCCGGCACGGCGGTCTCCGGCGTAAAGCTCCGCGATACGCAGTCGTATTCTTTGCCCTTCGCCGTGGCGTTCCAGATGCGTCCGGGCAGCTGTTTCAGCAGTTCGTAATCGGGCGCAAGTCCGCGGACGATCTCTTCATCCGCAAACACGCAGTTGAGATCGAGTCCGAGGATCGCATGAACGGGACGCGCGCCGAACGCCCGCGCCATTTCGCCGGTCACCGGTATCTCTTTCAGTTCATACGTCGGGAAATTCAGTTCGTACAGGTCGCCCGCCCGCTTCACGGAAAGATCGCCGCTCATCGAGGTATAGCGCACCTCGTCCGCGCCCTTTTCATAGAAGTTCAGGATCACGAACGACGCCGCCAGCGTCGCATGACCGCAAAGTTCCTCCTCCATGCTCGGCGTGAACCAGCGGAGGCGATACCGTTCGCCCTCCTTTACCGCAAAAGCGGTTTCGGCAAGGTTGTTCTCCGCCGCGATCGCCTGCATCGTCTCATCGGGCAGCCACCGGTCCGTGACAAGAACCGCCGCGGAATTGCCGTGAAACGGCTGATCCGTAAATGCGTCGACGATGTATTGCTTCATATGCCCTCTCTGATTCTTTACAGCGGTTTTTTCGACGGCAGACCTGCCTTGCGCGGGTAGATCGACGGAGTTGGTGCGTTTTTGGTGCAGATTACCAGTGTGCGCGCGCCGTAGTCCGAGGTAAGCGGGACCGTTTCGCAGCTTGCATGCAGAAGATGCAGGGCGCTCTTTGCGGTTTTGAGCTCCTCACTTGCGTCGCCCTTATAGCAGTACGCCTTGCCGCCGACTTTCAAAAGCGGTACGGTGAGCTCCAGAAGCACCGGAAGAGAAGCGACCGCGCGGGAAACCGTCGCGTCGAACCGTCCGCGAACGTTCGGATCGCGCCCGAAGTCCTCCGCCCGCGCGTGCACGCATTCCGCCGATAATCCGAGCGTTTTCAGCACTTCCTCAAGGAACGTGATGCGCTTATTGAGCGAATCGACGAGCGTGATCTTTAGGGTCGGATTCATAATGAGCAGCGGGATCGCGGGAAAGCCCGCCCCGGTGCCGACGTCCGCGACCTTCGCGCCGTCACGGAGATACGGCAGCGCCGCGAGCGAATCGTAAAAGTGTTTTTTTACAACCTCCTCCGGCTCGGTGATCGCGGTCAGATTCATCCGCGTGTTCCAGTCGATCAGCAGGTCATAATATGCGACAAATTTGTCGCATGCTTCCTCGCTGAGATTCGGGATCGTTTGGTTCAGCAGTTCACGCATGGGGAACCCCTCTCTTCAGAAATACCAGCAGCACACCGACGTCCGCGGGCGACACACCGGAGATGCGCGACGCCTGCCCGAGGTTCATCGGACGCTGTGCGTTCAGCTTCTGCCGCGCTTCGAGCCGCAGCCCGTCGAGCGTCATGTAGTCAAAGTCCTTCGGCAGCGGCAGCTCCTCCATCGCGCGGAAACGCCGCACCTGCTCGGTCTGTTTTTCGATATAGCCGTCGTAGTGCGCCATGACGTCGACCTGCTCCTCCACCGCCGGATCGAGCGGCTCGAGGCAGTCAAAGAGGTTCAGCAGGTCGGTATAGCGCACGTTCGGACGCTTCAGCAGATCGAAGAGCTTTGCGCCGGAGGTCGGGACGCTTTCGCCGATGGATTCGAGATAGACGCGCAGGGCGTCGCTCGGCGGCACATGCGTGCCGAGGCGTTCCATGGCGCGTGCGATGCCCTCTTTTTTCCGCTGCAAAACCGCATAACGTTCGTCGGTAATCAAGCCGAGCCGCCTTGCGCGCTCGGTCAGGCGAAGGTCTGCGTTGTCCTGACGGAGCAGCAGGCGGTATTCGCACCGGCTCGTCATCATGCGGTACGGCTCCGGCGTGCCCTTGGTGGCAAGATCGTCGACGAGCACGCCGATATAGGCGTCGCTTCTGCCGAGGAAGAACGGCTCC
>JAEEGL015768844.1_pt1 | contig 13245 bp, 4 predicted proteins | sample 9134231 | NCBI WGS metagenome assembly JAEEGL01 (sample SAMN16246548, study PRJNA631951) | gut metagenome | biome: gut microbiome; feature: rumen; material: fiber-attached | host: Bos | place: Iran: Karaj | collected 2018-10 | reverse complement strand
TTGTCATGCCATCATGTACTTTCTCGACGGCCTGTTCCAAAGTTATGAGTTTATTCATAAGTGTTTATGTTTTGGAATATATTAGTTAATTTCTTTAATCTGCAAAGATAATGAAAAATAATGAGAAAACCACCCTTTCCCGACCCTTTTTTTATTAGTAGATAATAATTCAATGCTTTTTTGTATCTTTGCAGTGCACGACGACAACTGTGCTACAGACTTCAACAGCCATCTAACCCCATACAATCATAAAAACTATGACAGCGATTGGCACACTACTACTTTTTGGCGCAGCTATTGCCCTGATGATTGTGGCGATAGCGCGGTTCAAGATTCACCCATTCTTGTCGATATTGGGCACCGCCCTACTGCTGGCAATCTTGCTGGGCATTCCTCTGGTAAGGATTCCCGATGTGCTGGGCAAAGGTTTCTCCAGCATTTTCACAGGCATCGGCCTTGTGATCATCTTCGGCATGCTCATCGGCAACATTCTGGAGCGCACCGGCGGTGCCGTGGCACTGGCGCGTGCCGTGGAGCGCGTAGTGGGCAAGCGGCATCCGCGACTTGCCATGATGCTCATCGGGTGGATTGTGTCGATACCCGTGTTCTGTGACAGTGGCTTTGTGCTCGTGAGCCCCGTTGGCAAATCGCTGGCAAGGCGGTCGGGCGCATCGCCTGCTGCACTCATGCTGGCACTGGCTGCCGGCCTGTTTGCCTCGCATGTGTTCATCCCTCCCACTCCGGGACCCATAGCTGCGGCAGGCATGATGGGGTTGGAAAACAACCTGTTGCTAATCATCGGGTTGGGTGCAGTCATCTCGCTGCTGTCGCTCGTTCCCGCCTACTTTTTTGCTGGGTGGGTGGGCAAGCGCATCACCACCACTGAGCCCCTGAGCGAAATCACCGATACTGAGAAAGAAACCCGCTGCAATGCTGCCATGTCGTTCCTGCCCATTGTGGTTCCCATTGTGCTCATGGCACTGGGCAGCGTGGCGTCGCTCGTGAGCCTGCCGCCTACCCTATCAGACGCCTTCACCTTCCTGGGCAAACCCACCATCGCCCTGATGATAGCACTGCTATGTTGCATTCCTTTGCTGATGAAGCAGAAGATGACCGGCAAGTTCTACGACATCACCCAGAAGGCCCTGATGACAGCAGGGCCCATCATCTTCATCACTGCTGCCGGCAGCGTGCTGGGCAATGTGATTGTGGAAAGCGGATTCGTTGATATCATCAAGGATTTCGGCGACTCGCTCAAGACTCTGGGCGTACTCTTCCCCTTTATCATAGCGGCCATCTTGAAGTCGGCACAAGGCTCGTCGACGGTGGCAATCACTACCACAGCAAGCATGATGGGCATGTTCAGCGACTCGGGCTCGATGATGAGCGCATTGGGTTTCACAAGCCCGCTTGCCGCCGCCCTTGTGGTGATGGCAATTGGCGCCGGTGCCATGACCGTTTCGCATGCCAACGACAGCTACTTCTGGGTAGTCACAGGCTTTGGCGGCATCAAGGCGCGCGACGGCTATCGCTCCATGACGCTCATGACGCTCATTATGGGCCTCACCGCCATCGCCCTCATAGCGCTGGCAGCAGCCATTCTTCTCTAACTCTATTTCTGAAATATTTTCCCTAAATCGGGGTCAATCCGCGTCATTCGACGGCTTGATCTTGAACTGGACATGCGCCGACTTGTGCAGGATGTAGATGACTATGGCCTCGATCACATAGGCTACGAGATAACTATACCAGATGGCTTTGGGCGCCCACTGCGACATGGCCCACAGTACAGGAATCACCGTGAGCGACAAGGCCAGCGAGATGAACAGCGCCATCTTATGATAGCTGTAGAGCTTGTAGATGATCATGAGCACATAGATGTAACAGAAGGGGATGAAACTCAAGGCGAAAACGCGCAGTACATGGTTGCTCTCGGCAAGCATGGCGGGCTCATCACAGCCAAACAGATGAGCGATGCCTTGCGGATAAATCCAGACCAAAGTACAGGTAACTATCATAGCAATGGTAATAAAACGCAGGCCCTTGTCGATGACCGCCTTGATGCCGCCATTGTCGCCCTTTCCCACCTGAATGGCACCCAACGACTGCAAGGTTTGGCAAGTACCCGAAAGGAAGAGGTTATAGACCGTCAACAGGTTCATGCACAATGCAAAGACGAACATACCGGTGCGACCTGTAGTGGAGAGGACTATCTTATTGGCGCTGAATAATAGCAGGGTAAGGCAGATTGAGGCCAACGCCAAAGGCGCGCCTTGCGACACGATGCGTTTCCATGAAGCCCAGAGCGACCCTCCACCAAACTGGAATTTGAGGCGACGGTTCTCGGGTTTGCGCCAATGAGTCAGCAAGATGGCGATGCCCACGAGATGCCCCACAACCGTGGCGGCACTCGAACCCGTGATGCCCCAGTCAAAGAACTTGATGAACACGATGTCGAGGGTCAGGTTCACGACATTATCGATAATTACAGCAGTCGACACCAGTTTGGGACTGCCGTCAACGCCCACCATGGTCGACAATCCCCACATAACGATGAACGCGGGGTTGCCGATGAGCAGCACCTGCATGTAGTCTTCGGCAAGCGGCAAGATGTGCTCGTTGTCACACAGCATGTGCGCCGTCTGCAAGGGGAAGATGAGACCGCCCACAATGGCAAGCACCACGCCCAAGCCTGCGCTCAAGGTAAGGGCCCGTGTGAAGTATCGCCGAGCATCGTCGATGTTGTTCTTGCCCAAGGCATAGGCCACCAGCATTCCCGCACCGGCATTGATGAGCAGATGCAGGGTAAATATGAACTGGACAATGGGCGTCGACAGACTGATGGCACTCACGCCATCCTCGCTGATGAGGTTACCCACAATGATGCCATCGACCACATTACCCAGGCACCCCGAGAGCGCCACCAGAATGTAGGCCCACAGGTACCCATAAAACTGTTTTTGTATACTTTTTTCACCCATAAGTTACTTAAAATTTCATTGATATAAAAACAACTCTTTCTTCCATAGTTTAGAAAGGAATAGTTTGGCAGGCCATATCTCGATGCCGTCAACAAGCCGCGGGAAAGTCTCTTGAGACACCACATAACATTTTACATCGGGATGCTCATCGGCAAAAACAAATATACTTGAAAAATTTATTTTGAAAAAAATTTTTGCCAAGAAAAAATGATTTAATATTTGCTAATTAGGCATTTATCTTGTGAGAATTAGAAACAACACTCCTGATTTACAATGCAAATTAGGAATATTACTCCTGATTTACAACCATTTTAAGCATTATTACGTAACGAAGACACAAACGAAATGTGTTGATTGTTATAGTGATTTTCAGAATCATGAATGCCCCCACTAGTCCCATTAACTTATGGGGGCATTACACAATAACTTCATTTGGTTAGTGATACTAACCGACTCATTGCCTTACTTGAGTATTACAGGTCGAAGAAGCCGAGGCCGCCGATGGCGGTGAGCATGCGCTCCACATAGTCCCACGAGGTGGGCGACCAGGCGAAGCCCAGGCGGTAGAGCACCTGAGTCGTGATGTCGTTGTCACGGCTCACATCGGTGGTCTTCTGGCCGTGTGCCAGATCTTGGTAAGCGAGCAGACTTGCCATCTGATTGGCCTTGTCGGGATCAGCCTTCGCATCTTCCATCGCTTGCTCGAAGTCTTCCTGCTCCACAAACTTGATGCCCTCGCCCACGCTGGTGAGTCCCATGAGCACATCGCCCAGGAGCTGAGTGTGAATATTGTAGGGGTGGAACACACAGCAGGCATCGGGCGTTGTCGCCAGCATCACAATGGCATGCGCCACCTCGTTGATGGGCGAGAACTCAACCCGCATATTGCGCATAGCGAAGGGACAGCAGCCCAACATATTGAACACCTTGATGCGACCCATGAAGGAGTTGGTGGCAAAGTTGGCCTGGAATTCGCCGTCGGTGCTTCGCGCAGCCAGGTTACCCACTCGCATAATCTTGGCCCTGAGCCCCTTGCGGGCAGCTGCATCAAGAATGAGCCGCTCGGCCATGAACTTGGAGTAGATATACTTGTTGCCCAGGAATTGACCCATATAGAGGCGTTGCTCGGTGAACACATCAGGCTTGGGGTCGCCCGTCCACAAGCCACGCGTACTGGCCGTGGAAACATGCACAAGGCGTGCGCCCTTGCTCAAGCAGAAGTCAACGCAACGCTGAGCTCCACCAATGTTCACATCCTCAATCTCGGTGCCCTCGCTGAAGTGCTTCACGATGGCGGCACAGTTGAACACGGTGTCGATATTCAAGTCCTCGCCAAAGTCACTCGTCACATCGCCCACCACAATGTGCAGACGCTTGCCGAAGAGTTCCTTGAAGGCATTGGCAAAGTAGTAGTAGAGCAGCGTGCGCAGGCGGTTCTCGGCCTTCTCGGCATCTTTGCCCCTGACGAGGCAATAGATGTTGGTGGCATCGCTGTCGATGAGTTCGCGCAAGATGTGAATGCCCAGATAACCCGTGGCACCCGTGAGCAGCACATTGCCCAGCGGCTTGCACTCGCCCTTGCGGTAGGCATCGAGTGTGTTGCCGGCCAGCAGCTGGTTGATGGGCTCGTAGTCGAAGTTTGCCACCTCGTCGGCATCATCGTTCAGACCCTCACCAGTAATGAGGCGTGCCAGTTTGCGCGGTGTGGGATTGGTGAACACATCGCCGTAGGCCACATGCATTCCGGCCTTGTCGGCCTCGATGATGACGCGGGTCACCACCAGCGAGGTACCGCCCAGTTCAAAGAAGTTGTCGGTAGCCCCCACCCTATCCATCTGCAGGATGTCGGCAAAGATGTTGCAGAAGGAGCGCTCGGTGTCGTTGGCAGGTTCCTCGTAGGCCGAGGTAACCGCCAGTTCAGGTTCGGGCAGCGCCTTCACATCGGTCTTGCCGTTGGGGGTCATGGGCATCTTGTCGAGTTGACGATAAGCGGTGGGCACCATGTATTGTGTGAGGCTCTTCGAAATCTCAGCCTTGAGATCCTCGGGTGCAATCACGCGGTCGGCAGTGTAGTAGGCGCACAGATGCTCCTTGCCGCCAATCTTGCGAATCATGATCACCACCTTGCCCATGCCATCAACCTTGAGCATCACATTCTCGATTTCGCCCAGCTCAATGCGCAAGCCGCGCAACTTGATCTGGTGGTCGGTACGGCCCAGAATCACCACATCGCCATCGGGCAACCACTTAGCGTAGTCGCCTGATTTATAGATGCGTGTACCATGATAGTCAACAAAGCGTTCGCGAGTCATCTCGTCGAGATTATTATAGCCGCGAGCCACGCCACGGCCACCAATATAGAGTTCGCCGACCACGCCCACGGGCAATTCGTTGCCATCGGCATCAACGATAAACTCCTTGACATTCAACTGCGGCTTGCCCACGGTGACCATAGTGGCATTGGTGAGTTCCTTGTTGTTAGAGGCCACAGTAATCTCGGTGGGGCCATAGCAGTTCATGATGCGGGCCTTTGTGATGCCACGCAACTGCTCGAGCAACTGGTCGGAGAACTTCTCGCCGCCAGCACGCACAATGGCGATATTGGCAATTGCCTTGGCAAAGTCGTCGCTGGTGAGCCATGTCAACCAGCGTGAGGGTGTGCCCGAAACCATGTCGATATGCTGCTCGGTGATGAGCTGTGCCAGGTCGAGCGGGTTGTTGGCCTGCTCCTCGGTGGCGACGATGAGCGTCTTGCCATTGAAATAAGCCATACCGATGTCTTGCAGAGCAGCATCGAACGAGATGGTGGTGACGCTGAGCACCCGGGTGGCATCGGTCATCACAGCATTGGCAAACACATTGGCGGGATGGCCATAGAGGTAGTTGCAGATACCCTCGTGACGCAACATCACACCTTTAGGACGGCCCGTAGAGCCACTGGTGTAGATGAGATAAGCCAAGTCGTCGGGCGTAATCTCGGGTTTGCGATAAGGTGCCTGCGAAGCGATGAGTTCTTCCACATCGATGGCTTTCTCGGGCGGTACAGTGTCCATGCGGTCGGCCGTGGTAATGATGTAGCGGGCCTCGCTGTCCTCAAGAATAAGTTTGATGCGGTCGGCGGGATACTCAGGATCGCAAGGTATGTAGGCAGCACCCGACTTGAGCACGCCAAACAGCGCGAGAATCAAGCGGCTGGTGCGTGGCAAGAGCAGCGCCACACGGTCACGCTCCTTCACACCACGCTGCTGCAAGGCGGCAGCAATGCGTGTGGTTACCTCGTCCATCTCGGCATAGGTGTAGCGGACATCGATACCCACCAGTGCCTCGTGGTCGGGCTGCGTAGCAGCAAAGTGCCCTATGCAGTCATGGAACAGCGAGAAGGGAGCATCGCCTGTTGCCACCTGACGCAGGCTGGCAAGTTCTTTTTCCTGCTCAGCGCTCACGATCGAGAGGGTTCTCACCCGTTCGTTGGGCATCGAAAGCATGCGATTGACTACTGCCACAATGCTTTGTGCCATAGCATCGGCCAGGCGTGCCGAGTAGAGCGAATCGTCGTACTGCACCACTACGCCACCGGTTTCAATCGTGATATTGATCTTGAATTTGGGAACATTGAGTTCGAGCGGTTCTTGAGCGATGTTCTCGCCATTGACGGTGTACTGCGAGAGCACGCCCACCTGATAAGCATAAGCAATGGCAGGATGGAAACCATAGTCGGCGGCAATGCGGGCAAACGGATAGTCCTCATGCTGCAGCGTCTGGTTGAAGTTGTCGCTCACCTCGCGCAGGAAGTCGGTCACCGTCACATCTTTGATATCAATGGCAAGGGGCAGTGTGTTGACAAACATGCCCACAGTATCGGCAATCTTCAGGTTAGAGCGGCCGCTACTCACCGTGCACAAATACACCTCGCGGTTGTTGGTGTAGCGCGAAACCACATAGGATGTGGCAGCGAGGAACACATGTGCGGGAGTAATCTCGTGACTGCGGGCAAACGCATTCACCGCATCATGGTCGACAGCACACACGGCCTCGCCAATGAAGCCTTGTTCATCGGTCTTGGGCAAGTCGGCAGGAATCTCGCTGGCGCCCTCGCAAGTGCACAGTCGCTCGGCAAAGAATTGCTGCGACTGTTTGAATTGCTCCGATTCCTCGGCGGCACGCTGGTCGCTGACGAATTGCAGGTAAGAATAGGTTTCGGCCGTTGCTTTTTCACCTTCGAGCACCGCACTAATCTGGCGAATGAGCAAGTCGGCCGATGCTCCATCGAAAATCAGATGATGCACATCGAGCAGCAGGTGCACGCCCTGCGGAGTAGTCACCACTTCAAAGCGATACAAGGGCGGTTTCTGCAGGTTGAAGGGCCTTACAAACTCATTCTTGTAGGTCTGTAGTTCTTCATCGGTCATCGATGTGAGCAGTACCTCTATGGGAGCAGCATCGGCAGTAGTCTGCATGATAGTATCGCCCTCGGTAACGAAGTGCACATTCAACACGGGATGACACTGCGCCACCTGCTTCACCACATCGGCAAGCCGCTCAGCGGTCACGCCCTGCGGATAGGAGAGCAGACAAGGAATATTGTAAATGGTCGAAGCCGGATTCTTTAGGCACTCGAAGTAGACACCCATCTGGGCATAAGAGAGCGGAACCGCAGTCTTTTCCTCTGCCTTAGTTTCTGCAGCAACAGCCGGAGCCATTTCGCCAGCCATCATCAGCTTGAGAATCTCGTTCTCGATGGTTTGCAATGTTCCGGTCTTGACGAGCGACTTGGAGTCGAGCGCCACGCCAAAGCGCTTGTTCACCTGCACAGCAAGCCTGATTGATGATATGGAGGTCAATCCCGCATAACCCAGCGGAGTGGTAATGCCAAACTCGGCATGCCCCACAATGCCTTCGATCATCTCGTGCAATTCTTGCTCGAGCACATTCATCGGCACATTGCTTTCCTCAATGGTTTCTGATTTCTTCTCGGGTTTGGGCAGGGCGCGCTTGTTCACCTTCTGGTTCTGATTGAGCGGGATAGCGTCAATCTGCATCGTCACGGCTGGCACCATGTAAGGTGGTTTCTCTTCCATGATGAAGTTGTTGAGCGCATCGATGTCGATGGTCTCGTCGCTCACAATGTAGGCAGCCACAAACTTGCCGCCACCCTCTTCGTCAAAGGCCTGCACAGTGGCATCCTTGATGCCCGGGAACTGGCGGATAATGCTTTCTACCTCCTTGAGCTCGATGCGGAAACCGCGAATCTTCACCTGACCGTCGCGACGCCCCACAAATTCAATGTCGCCGCTGGGCAAATAGCGTACGATGTCGCCCGTGCGGTACACCCTGTTGTATTTCTCATCGCTGTTAAACGGGTTGGGGATAAACGCCTCGGCAGTCTTCTCGGGACGGTTCAGGTAACCGCGTGTCACTTGCGGGCCTGCCACCCATAGTTCGCCGGCGGCACCCACAGGCAGGCGATGACCATGCTTGTCGGTGATGTAGCACTTGATGTTGCGCTGAGCCTTGCCAATGGGTATGTTCTTGATCTCTTCGTTTACGAAAAAGTTCGTTACATAGCAGATGGTTTCTGATGGACCATAGCCATTAGAGAGCGAGTAGGTGGTTGGTGGCTTGAGCGTGGAAAGTTTCTCGCCACCTGTGAGCAGGTGCTTCAGCGATTTGTTCTCGAAGTTGGTGGCAAACTGATAGGCCACCTGAGTGGTCATGAACACATGAGTAATGCCCTTTTGCTCGAAAAACTCGCTGAGTGCCATCAGGTCGAGACGAATCTCCTCTGGAATGATGTACAGCTGTGCACCAATGGTGAGCGTCGCATAAATTTCCATCAACGAGGCATCAAAGCCAAAACTTGCATAGGCTGCAACACGACTCGAAGCGGTAATCTCTTGCGTGTGCTGATGCATGTTGCAGAAAGCCACCACATTGCAATGCTCAATTTGGCAACCCTTAGGCACACCTGTCGAACCCGATGTATAAAGCAGGCTGAACAGGCTGTGGGGCGTTGGGCCCTCGGGAATTTCCTTTGCCTCAGGCAGATTGGGCAAGTCGCGAGTGAGAATCACCTCGCCCTGGTAGCCGTCGACGAGCCCTATCAAACTCTCATCGGCAATCAGTATTTGTGCCTTGGCGTCGCTCATCATGAATTCGAGGCGCTCCTTGGGATACGATGGGTCGAGTGGCTGGTAACCACATCCGGCCTTGAGCACACCCAGCGATGCGATAGCCATCCACTCACAGCGCGGAATGAGTATCGAAACCACATCCTCGGCACCTAAACCACGGCTGGCGATATATGCCGCTATGCGGTCGCTATAATCATCAAGCTGGGCATAAGTATAGGTCTTATCGTTATAGACTACGGCAATCTTGTCGGGATTGGCAGCCGCTTGCTGGCGGCAGAGCGATACCACCGTCTGCGTGTCGTCGAACGGCACATCGGTCATGTTAAAGTTATCAAGTCCCTTCTCCTGGTTGGGAGTTATGAGTTCTATGTCGCAAAGTTTCTCCTGCGTGAGGAACCCATTCAGAGTGGCTTCATAACTCTCCAGGAAATGGTCGACAAGTGCACGCGAATATTCATTGCTGGCATATTGTGCCTCAACCTGATATTTCCCATCTATAATATAGGCCCTGACATAGAGCGAAACACCCGTAGTGTCGTTCAGCAGGCGAATGGTGCGCATAGGCTTGTCCATCAGCGTGTCGTCGTCAAACAGGTCGCCATGCCATGCAAAGGCCGAGTTGATTTCGAGATGCTGGTCCTGCAGGAGGTCGCTATAGGAGTAGGTGCTATGCTGGCGGCATCCGCTCATTTGCTCCTGGCCGCTTGCAAGGAAATCCAGTACTGTGGTATTGTCATCAAACTTGGCATAGACAGGGAACGACTGGACAAACATACCCGTCGTGTTGCTCATGCGCTTGTCGCTGCGACCACTATAGACGGTGTTGAACAATGACTCATTTTCGGAATTATACTTTGCAAGAAGATAGGCAAATGCACTGGTAAAGAAGTTGCTGCGATACACGCCATGGCACTTGCAGTAGTCTTCGACCTGCTGCATCTCGACCGAGAGTGTGCGCAATGTGCTGTCCTCGCTGTGAGTGCTTATGGCAAGATCAGGATTGAGTTGAGTGAAGGTGTCGCTGCAGTCGAAGTTCTTGGCAAACCATTGCTTACCTTCCTCGAAGGCATCGGTTTTGCGTTTTTCGGCCTCATCTGTCGCCACCTGCATCATGCTCAGCTGCTCGGCTGCGATGGGCTCGCCCCGATAGGCCTTTTCGATGTCATGCAGCAGAATTCGCATCGACAAGCCATCAATAATTATGTGGTGATACTCGACATACAGATAGTAGTGCTTGCCATCGTGCATCACGCACACATGGAACAACCGGTCGCCATAGATGTTGAACGGTTGAATCAGGTGAGGTTTTTCTTCCTCAATATCGTTAATTGTTTTCACCTCGACTGTGAATTGCTCATTGTCAAGGTCAAGCGTCTGAACGGGTTCGCCGTCATCGCTGAGCTCGATGCGGGTGAACATGGCAGGATGTGCCTTGAAAGCGGTCTCCACGGCCTTGCACAGGCGCTGTGCATCGAGGCTGCCGTCGAGTTCATATATATATGGCAAGTTGTAGCACGGTTCGCCCTGATGTGCCACACACTCCACATACAGCCCATACTGCGAGCGAGAGAGAGGAGCTGACTGTTTCATATTAGAAGATTATTGTAGCTTGAAAATAAAGTGATTATTCAAAGTTAAAAAGATTGATAAAACCTGTCATCTTGAACACATTCTTGATGTCGTCGTTCATTCCCTTCAGGGTCACGGTGTGTCCGTGCGACTTAGCCTTCTTAAGAATGGAAAGCAAGATGCGCAATCCACTCGATGCGATGTAGTCCAGTTTTTCGCAATCGAACACGATGTCTTTGTCTTCATTCTCATAGAGGGGTTGCAGTTGCTGCTCCACCTCCACGGCTGCTGCTGTGTCGAGTTCACCTTCAAGGGTCACAAGCAGTTTGCCGTCAACTTCATTAATAGTAATCTTCATAATCTTGTAATTTATAGTGTTATTATTTTTAGTTTCGTTTTAATAATCACATTCAATGCGATAAATTGATATTTTTCAAACATTCAGAATGCGATAAATCACCAAATTTTCTCCATTCAGAATGCGATAAATTGCAAATCATTGTCTCTTTCATCAAGTTTTAAAGCTTTCATGTGTTGCGTTTCTTGGTGAGTGTGAGTATGTTATAGCCGTCGATGCGCTCGTAGTTGATGGTGTCCATCAATTGGCGCACCAGGAAGATGCCCAGACCGCCTATCTGCCTGTCCTCGGCACTGAGCGAGGTGTCGACATCGGGAGCATCGGTGGGTGCAAAAGGCATGCCGTTGTCGGTAATCTTGAACCGCATGGCCTTGGCGCTGGCAGTTGCCTCAATCTTGATTTCGCCCTTCTCACCTTGAGGATAGGCGTAGTTGATCACATTCACCACCACTTCCTCAATAGCGAGTTTCAGGCTACTAGTGTCGGTCTTTGAGAAGTTCAGCTCTTCACCCACACGCTTGACAAAGTCATTTACCTCGGGCACATGGCTTAGTGAGTTGTCGATGGTGAGCTCATGATGCATGACGATTTCCTCTTCTTTAGGATCAAACTTCACCCCAAGCATGGTCAGGTCATCGCTTTGCTCGGCGCCACTCACAAACTCATCGCAGGCAGCATGGAGTGCGTTGAGCAGTTGCTGTGGCGCATCGCCTATGTGCTGTGCTATCGTGTCCTTCACGCGCTGCAAGCCAAACTGCTTGTGCTTGACATCCATCGCCTCGGTGAGGCCGTCGGTGTAGAGCAAAAGTGTTTCGCCGGGTTTGAGCACAGTTTGTTGCCCCTCATAGTACCAGTCAACATCAACACCCAGTGGGATATTCGACTTCACATCAAGATTATTGGCCTTGGTGTCAATAAGCAATGGCGTGTCGTGGCCGGCGTTGCAATAGTACAATCGCCCTGTGGGCAGGTCGAGCACACCAATGAAGAAGGTGACAAACATGCTCGAGTCGTTACCATGACACACGGCTTGATTAATCTTCTGCATGATGCGTGCCGGGTGGCTCTCGTGTGAGCCAAACGAGCGGAACATCGAGTGAGTTACCGACATGATGAGCGCCGATGCCACACCCTTGCCACTGGCATCGCCAATGCAGAAGAAGAGCTTGTCGTCGCGCACAAAGTAGTCGTAGATGTCACCTCCCACCTCGCGTGCCGAGAGAAGCGAGGCAGCAATGTCAAAGTTATCGTGAGTGATATCGTCGTGTGGCAGCATCTCGCTCTGTATGCGCTTTGCCACCTGCAACTCGGCGTTCAGGCGCTCGTGCTCCAGCTCATTCTCTGCCATGCGCTTATTGTTCTTAAGGAATCGGTAGATGATATAACCCAAGAGCAAGAATCCGAGCAGCATGAGCAGACCCGTCCTCAAGCGTATGGCATTTAGTCCGGCAAACACCTCGTCGTCATAGCACACCACAGCAATCATCCAGTGGGGTTTGCCTTTCATGTGGTGGAAAAAGACGCAGGCCTCCTTCCCGTCTTCAGTGTCAAACTCTATCACCTTGATCTTGCTTTTGGGTACAACGCGAGCCCTGTTGGTCGAGTCGTTGATAAGCCTGATGGCATCGTCAAAATCCCTATTGCGAGCATGAGTCTTGGCCGGTTGTGAAATGAGTTTGGCGTCATCGGTGAGCAGCATGCAGTACGACGATGGATACATGTGACGGTTGTTGAGGCTGTCGCTGAGCCATTCAAGCGAGAGGTCGATGCCCGCCACGCCTGCTTTCTTTCCATTCTTATCGATGATGGGCACCGAATAGGTGGTGATCAATGATTTGGTCTCGACGCTGTCGATATAAGGGTCGCTCCAATAGTGCTTTCCTGTCGACATAGGTTCGGCATAGAACTCAAAACTAGTGTAGTCGTGTCCACCTCTCCTGGCAATATTGTCTCTCACCTTGATGCCATCTTCAGAGTTAAAGGCCCAGGGTTCATACAGCTCGTCTTGTCCCTTGTAATAACCAGGTTCAAATGCCAGACCCACTCCCGTGAAAAAATCGTTGGCTGCAACTATGGTACGCAATCCGTTAGTAATTTCGTCGGGGGTTTCAATCAGTTTGGTGATTTCGGTCACATGGCTGTTGAGCACCTGCTCAGTTGTGTTGAGCATACTCTTTACAAGGATGGCCTTCATGGTCATCTCAAT
>JAEEGL012508819.1_pt1 | contig 13245 bp, 12 predicted proteins | sample 9134231 | NCBI WGS metagenome assembly JAEEGL01 (sample SAMN16246548, study PRJNA631951) | gut metagenome | biome: gut microbiome; feature: rumen; material: fiber-attached | host: Bos | place: Iran: Karaj | collected 2018-10 | reverse complement strand
TGGAGCGGACTTACAAGCATTACTATTCCTGACAGCGTGACAAGTATTGGAGAACGGGCGTTCTATGACTGCAGCGGGCTTACAAGCGTTACTATTCCTACCAGCGTGACAAGTATTGGTCAATGGGCGTTCTCTGGCTGCAACAATCTTACCTCTGTAAATTATGAAGGCACATTAGAACAGTGGTTTAATATTTCGTTTACCAACGCATCTTCAAATCCACTATATTATGCCCATCATCTTTACATAAACGATTCAGAAGTAACTGATTTGGTAATTCCTGAAGGTGTAACCTGCATTGATAACTATGCGTTCAGAGACTGGAGCGGACTTACAAGCATTACTATTCCTGACAGCGTGACAAGTATTGGAGAAGAGGCGTTCTCTGGCTGCAGCGGACTTACCAGTGTAACTATTGGCAACGGAGTGACAAGCATTGGTCAATGGGCGTTCTCTAACTGCTTTGAACTTACAAGAGTGAACTTTGAAGGCACTATAGACCAGTGGCTTAATATTTCGTTTACCAGCGCATCTTCAAATCCACTACTTTATGCCCGTCATCTTTACATAAACGATTCAGAAGTAACTGATTTGGTAATTCCTGAAGGTGTAACAAGCATTGGAAACTCTGTGTTCGCTGGCTGCAGCGGGCTTACAAGCATTACTATTCCTGACAGCGTGACCAGCATTGGTGAATCTGCATTCTTAAACTGTGATGGACTTACAACAGTTAATTATTGCGGAAGTGAAGAACAATGGGCAGCTATAAACTTTGGTGCCGATAACTCCGCCCTGACTGGTGCAACAATAAACTACAACTACACCGGAGAATAACCGGCCGCTGACTGATATAACGTCAGCATAAGCAAATAAGGGCAGCATGGTTTTTGGACAACATAAACTGTGCTGCTTTTTTTTGTATGTTTTTTTTTGCAGACCTTGAAGCTGCCTTGAGCGATTTAACCGAATCATTTTATTGCTACTATGTCAGTCCACCCGGTTCATTCCCAGTCTTCCCTTGTCATTACGCTTACATAGCCATTGCGTTTTTCGTGCATGAGGGGAACGTCTACATTTTCTGATTTCCACTGAAACTTAAAGCCGCATTTTTCCTGCACGCGCCTGGATTTTTCGTTGCCCTCGTAGTAGCCGACCCAGACTTTGTTCATGCCGCAGTCTTCAAATGCATGGCGGAGCATTTCGCGGACAGCTTCAGGCATGATTCCCCGCCCCCAGAACGGTTTCCCAAGCCAGAAGCCTATTTCGCATTCATCATCGCGTTCTGTCATATCAGTATGGCCGTTAAGCTTTAATTCGATTGCACCAATAGCTTTTCCGTCTTCCTTCAGGCACACAGCATAACATTCACTGGCGCTAAAAACGTTCCTGATTACAGAGAGGCTTTCTTCAACACTTTTGTGAACAGGCCAGCCCGCAATCGGTCCCACATCAGGGTCACTCGCGTATTTATATAAATCTTCTGCATCGTCTTCATTCCATCGGCGAAAAATTAGTCTTTCAGTCTGCATATCTCACCTCACAAAAAAGTCTTACATTCATCATTTTACCACTTAAAACTCATTCCCTTGCAACGGGTACAGGCGTCTTCAAAACCAAGCTTTTTTGTAATTAATCATTTGTTTCCTCTTGAGTTAAAAGGTCTTATGTTCATCATACATTCCCGGGGAAAACAAATTCAAGATTTTCTTTCGCAGTTTCGACAAGCTTCATTATCGTAGTGATTGGAGTCGGCGCTTTATCAGTAAGCTTAAAAGAAGGAAAAAACCTCGTTATATGCAGCGGGATTGTCTTCTTGTATTGTTTCTCGAGGCCGGCGGACCAGGCAGAGAGTCTGCGCATTTCGTCCTCGCTGTCATTTTCGCCGGGGATAATCAGCGTGGTAAGCTCAACATGACAGGATTGAACTGCTCCTTCAATAAAATCTTTTACCATCTGAAAATCGCCATCAAGAAGATTTTTGTAAAAACTGTCTGTGAAGGCTTTCAGGTCGATGTTCATTGCGTCAATATATGGCGAGATTTCATCCAGCACTTTGAGTGTTGCAGTTCCGTTTGTTACAAGGACATTCTCCATGCCGGCCTGTTTTGAAAGTCTTGCAGTGTCGCGGACAAACTCATAGCCGATGAGCGGCTCGTTGTAAGTAAAGGCAATCCCGATATTGCCGCGGTCACGGAGCTGAAGGGCAGATTTTACAATTTCTTCCGGGGGATAATAATCTGCCGTGTTTTTAAAATCGAACGCTTTATCTGACCACGAAATACTTGAGTTCTGGCAGAAAGGACAGCGCAGGTTACAGCCGTATGAGCCGACGGACAAAATCTTCGCACCTGGCCGGAACATTTTCAGCGGCTTTTTTTCTATCGGATCGAGCGCAACGGAAGTGAGTTTTCCATAATTGTCAGCAGCAATTTTTCCACCACGGCAGGTACGAGCTCCGCAAAAGCCCGTTGAGTTTTCTTCTATCTTACAGTGTCTGAAGCATACATCACAAACCGGCATGGCTTCCCTCCGCAAAACTAATAGTGCCGTACAACTTCAAAACGGAACAGCTCGATTTTTTCGCCGGGAGCGATGTTGCCCTTTCGTCTTGCGATAGAAACCTGCTGTTCAACCGTATCAACGCCGTCGATGTCCGGAAGAAGCAGACCTCTCTTGTATCCGCTCTGCACGATTACGCCATATTTTTTTACGTCGAGTTCCGCTTCGGATTTTATCGGTTCGGCCTCGCCCAAAACATCTACGTTTATATCAAGATAGTTTAATTCGTCTTCAGTTACCGGCTCAAAACGCGGGTCTCTGGAAACTGCGCTAACCGCATTCTGAATTATTTCCAGGGCAAGATTTTCCTGAGTAGAAGCAATGGTTCCGATGCAGCCGCGCAAGGCTCCAAACTTGTGTATAGAAACAAACGTCCCGGCTTTTGTCTTTAAAAGTTCCTCTTGTACCCAATCCGGCAGCTGCATGACAGAACCGTTTTTTACAAAATATTCCGCAGATTCTCTTGCAAGTTTTACATAAGCGTCAGATTTATTTCGTTTTTGTTCCAGTTCATCTTCAATAAGCTTGAGCCTTTCAGCAAGAAAATGACGTCCATCATCCTCACCCTTTGGAATAAATGAACAGATTCCATAGCCGACGCCGGTAACATCCTCGTGCGAATACTGCTCAGCTTCTACAGCACGTCCGTCGAGAGCACCCGCCATTATCACAAAGGATTTATGACCGCACTCCGCAGCTTTTTCGCAGAAGTTTTCATCAAAATCAAAAAGCTCGCCAAAGCGGGCGCCGGAACACACATCCATAATACGAGAATCATACACCGGGCCTTCTTCTGCAAAACCATAAGGCCCGTAATCCTGAAGTTTATGAGACAAATCGCCGCTTGCAACATAAACTGCTTTCCTGCCAAGTGAATCAACTGCGTCCTTAATCATCATACCGTATTCGTAATGCTTCAAAAGGTCATAGCCAGAAAGCCCGGTGCGGACAAGCTTAAAGTCCCTGTATTTTTTGAGGATGAACCAGAGGGGAACCATCGTTCCGTGATCAAGCTCCTTACGTTTTTCGCCAAGAGTTCCTGCCGGAAAATGCTTATCTTCAGCATTGCGGGAAATCAGGTTCACAAGCTCTTCATCATATTCAACATCAAACTTAACTTGAGGCGCGCCAAATTCTGAAAACGAGCCGGCAGCCCCTGCACCTGGAGAAATATGAAAATAATTTGAGTACATCACGCTGTGCGGACTTGATATAATGATAGTCTCAGGCTTAAAGACAGCAATTTCTTCTGCAACCTTTTCATAAGCCTTAATCGTTTTTTCAATCTGTTTTTCACTTCCCCGCCCTACATCCGGTACAATCATCGGCGGATGAGGAACCATAAAAGCGGCTATAATCGACATGATGCCCCCCTTTTTATCGCACTTTTCTTCTATTATAACAGAGATTTCCGTACACAGCACAAACAAAACACGGCAAAAATCTCCGTTTCGTGATAAAATAAATCATCTAACAAATACGAGGAAACCGAATGGAAAAGATAAATATTCATTAAATTAAGATTTTTTCGTATTTTTAAAAGAGCTCTCCGTTTTTCATAAGTTCCGGCATGTTTTTATGAATAATGCCGTTACGATGCTGAATTGGATCACTGCGAGTCAGAATGTATTTCGGGAAATTATCTTTTATTGTTTCCAGTGGTTTGTATTCTCTTTCCTCAGTTTCAGTACTTGCCATCATAGTCATACAAACCTGAATATAACTGTAATCGCTGTTATTTTTACGAAGGATAAAATCACATTCGAACTTTCCGATTCGTCCTACACTTACAGAGTAATTATTTCCTCTTGCATAAACGTATGTAAGATTTTCCATCACAGGGCCATAGTTAATGCGATTATCTGTATTCGTAGCATAATAGAACCCTAAGTCTGAAAGATAATACTTCTTTTCTCCAGAAATTGATTTTCTGGATTTTAAATCAAACCGTTCACATTCATATAAAACTTTTGAATCACAAAGAATCTTTATGTAACGATTTAAGGTTTCGCGCTTAATTTTCATACCTGACTTTTCTAAATCTGACAGCATGTTCGTAAGACTTGTCGTTGAACCAAAATTATTAATCAGATACTGCTGAACTTTATTGAACACGGATGTATTTTTTATCTTTACACGGCGTTTAATGTCTTTTTCAAAAATTTCTGAGATTACGCTGGAAATATAAGTCCTCTTGTCTTGAATCGAATCAAATTGAATAGCCTTAGGAAATCCTCCTTCAATAAGATAGTTATCAAATTCTTCCAATAAATTAGCACTGACATTTTTTTTGAAGAACTTTTTCATTTCAATATACTCATTGAAATTCAAAGGAAACATTTCAAATTCGATATAGCGTCCTGTCAGTTTTGTAATCAATTCGCCACTAAGAAGATAAGAATTTGAACCAGTTATAAAGATTGAAAATTCTCCGTCATCACGGTATTCATTTAATACTTCCTCAAAGTCTTTTACATTCTGTACTTCATCAATAAAAAGATACTTTAACCCTGAAGCCTTTGAGTTTTCATCAATAATTTTTTCAAGTTGTTCCGGGCTTTTTACACTTCTATATCCGCGTTTATCCAGATTAAGATATATGATATTTTCTTGAGCAATTCCTTTTTCTGAAATTTCATCTGCAATAGTTTGCATAAGGCTGGACTTTCCACAACGACGGACTCCAGTTATTACTTTTATTATTTCTGCTTCATCGTAAAAACCACGTATCTTTTGCAAATAGGATTCACGCTTGAAATATTTCATTTTCACCTCAATTTCAAGCATTATTATATGCAAAACATCCGTTATTTGCAAGTTATGAGGGTATAATTTTGCAATTTTCAAAATATTACCCCTTTAACTGTGATTTTATATCCGATTATCATCCGATCGATTATGAACCAGGAAATCAAAGACCTATTTGACGGCCGCATGCTCTACCGCAAGCAGTACTTTGAGAACAATCTTGATATAAAGAATGTGTACCAGTTTGCAAAATACAACCCGACACTCCCCCCGCTTCTCCCCTAAAAAAGCAACAACCTGTTTCTTTCTTTTGTGCCGTGAACATAGTAAAATATATTTATAAATCAGAGGAGAAGACTATGGAAGTAAAAGAAATTCTTAAAACTCTTAGAGAGAAAAATAATCTTACACAGGAAGAAATGGCTCAAAAAGTGAATGTCACAAGGCAGGCTGTTAGCCGATGGGAAACCGGAGAAACTCAGCCGAATTCTGAAATGCTGAAAGTTCTGTCGCATGAGTTTGATGTTTCAATTAACACTCTGCTTGGATCTCCGCGAACTCTTTTCTGCCAGTGCTGTGGAATGCCTCTTAGCGAGGATTCTATGATCAGCAGGGAAACAGACGGCAATTTCAACGAAGATTACTGCAAATGGTGTTACACTGACGGCAATTTTGTGTATAAATCAAAGGAGTCTCTTCTTGATTTTCTGATAAAGACAATCCCGAATCCTGAAAATCAGAATGAGGATGAAAGACGGAAACTTTTCGACTACCATCTTTCACAGCTGAAGCACTGGAAATAAAACTAGCGCCATTTAAGGAGAATACTATGCCTAGAGCGAGAAACAAAGCCGACCTTTTAAAATCAGCACAGGAAAACTATACAAAACTGATGGAACTGATTTCCAACATGACTGAAAATCAGATGAACACTCCATTTGACTTTTCGGATGACGCAAGCAAAAAAGAAGCCCACTGGAGCCGTGATAAAAATGTCCGTGATGTTTTGATTCACTTATATGAGTGGCAAATGCTGATGCTTAAGTTCATTGAAAACAATGCCGGCAAAACAGATGCAAAATCTTCAATCAATTTTCTGCCGTCGGAATACACCTGGAAAACGTACGGCGCTATGAACGTCATGTTCTGGAACCGCCATCAGGACACGGGGCTCATTGACGCGAAACAGATGCTTGCAGAAACTCATAAAAAAGTAATTGCCCTCGCTGAACAATACACAGATGAGGAACTTTTCACAAAAAAGCATTTTCCCTGGACGGGCACAACTGATTTAGGCTCATATTTTGTAAGCACTACATCAAGTCATTATGACTGGGCAATCAAAAAGATAAAGCTTCACTGCAAGAAGGTTTTATAAATCTTTCTCCTTCAGCAGCTTGTTCTAAACTTAAAGCCCTATTTTAGCGCCAACAGAAATTCCTGAAAGCAAAATTGTTTTCAGTAAGCCGCTTACATCAATGTTATCAGAAGAACTTCCAGAAGGAGAGCCGCCCTGATTCTGACTAAAGCAGTTCTTTGTTTCTTCAGAAATATATGGAATGATAAAATCCTTTCTTATAAAAATACCCGCACTGATTTTATCTGTTTTCAAATTATACTGAAGCTGTGAATTAAACAGAAGCAAAAAATCCGCATTTGAAAAAGTGACCGTATCATTTCCCTTTTGTATGCTTCCATTATTAATTAGATTATTAATTAAACTTTGTTTATTTGTTGCTTTATATGAATATTCAATTTTTGACCACACATTTATAAAGCCGTACAAGTCACAAGTAAACGAAAGTTTCTTTCCCTTAAGCACATATTCCCCACCGAAAGTTACAAAGCTCAAACCACCTGCCCCGGATCCATGCAGATAAGAATATGGGAAAAGAAATGTCTTATCCAGTTCATCAGAAGCAGAAACACTTCCCGAACTGCCCGCATAGAAAAATCCCGCATCAGCAGAAATTAAGTGAGCATATCTCTTTTGAATCTCCCATCGCTTTCCGCCATTAAAGCTAAAGCAGTAAGCCGAGCCCTCTCCTATCACCTCAGCACTCTTATTCTTTACAGATAAATCCGCACCGTAAACACCAGCCTTTATAAAAAAATCCAGCGGCATATTCAGTCCCCATTGAACACCGCCATAAACAGGAACAGCTATGGAACCGGGAATAACCACAAGATAACCCGGAAGCGAATTCATCATTCCAACAAGTGTTTTTATATCAAGTGAAAACTGCAGCGGTAAACTAATTCCAATATCACAGAATCCGCCGAAATACAAAATGTCCTTCAACTCAGTGCGGTACTTGGTGTCCCTTACAGAAACATCCCCCGGAACACCACCGATATAATAGCCTGCATCAAAATCGAAATTTTCCTGGCTGAGTGAAAAGGCGAACTTAGAATGATTGTAAATTCCGTCAGCCCCGGAGTCATCAACATATAAAGTCCCTGCTCTTGATTCCATAGAAAGATGACTTTCGTTTCCAAAAAGACTGAGAGAAAAGAGAAAGAAAATACTTATAAAGAAAATTGATTTACCGCTTTTCATACACAAAAAAAATGGAACGAAGTTTTTTACGCTCCGTTCCACTGCTGCTTTTTATCGCTAAAAAGTCTTATTCATTAGTTACCTGTGTTCTGTTCAGGATCCTGTGCCTCTCCCGGAGTTTCCTGTTCAGCGAACATTGCTTCAAGACCGCCGTAATAGAAGTTAAACAGATATGCATCCATTCCCATTGGAAGTGGAACATATTCGAAGTTGCTTTCGGCTCCGTTGAATGCGAATGAAAGTGCATCAGTAACTTCTGCAGCTGCATTAATAGCTTTTAAGTGGATGAAAATTGACTGTCCAGCCTTCATTGCATTTACAAAGGCTTCAGCATCTGCAACTTTTACAAAGGCACCTGATTGATTTACTGTATATAATACAGGAGCTTTTGGAGCAGGAGCTTCAGTTGTCTCTGCAATTTCAATAAGGTTATCGAGTGCAAACTGACCTGCTGTAAAGAGCTTACCAAAGTCTACATTAATCTTCATGCCTGAAATATCGAACTCGTAGTTTGTGCCGTTTTCAAGAGCTTCCTTTGCAGCAACTACAGTGTCACGAATTCCTGTGTAATCTCCAAGGAATCCCTTAACAACATCAGGATATCCTGAATCTGCTGCAACAAGATTATCATAAGAAGCGATTACATCATTAACAATTCCGAGGAATGTATTCTTAGAAGCTGCAATCTTTTCTGCACTTCTTACTGAGAGGAAGCCGTTTGCAATAGGATCTACAGAAGCATTATAACTTGCAACAAGTTCAAGCAGTGATTCGTATTTTTCCTTGTTTGCAAAATCATCCCATTTTTCTTCAAGAACTGAAAGGTCATAAGAATAGCTGTAACTCTGTAAGTATTCGAGTGTGCCTTTGAAAATGTTAAGAACATCTTTTATGAGTGTAAGTTCTGTAGCGCCAATAACTACTTCTGATGTACCTAAGGTTTGTCCAAGATTAAATGCCTGAACAGCGATTTCTGGAATTGCAACGCCGTTCTTTATTGCTGCAATTTTTTTGCATGCATTTTTGTATTCATCGCTTTCGAAAAGTGCAGAATACAAATCATCAATTGCTGAATCAAGACCGTTTACATTGCCATGCAGAATATTTGCAGAAAGAAGCTTAGACATATACTCCGAATCTTTTAAAGTGCCTTCAAACCATGACTGATCTTCAAGACTGTTAAACTTAGGAGCAGAGCAGGTTACAGGATATGTAAATTTAACTCTCTCCTGACCATCCCAATCCATTTTGTATGCAATAGAACCTTCCGGAACTTCATCCTGCCAAACTGAGATGAAATAGTCACCTTCATTATCAAGTTCAAATTTAAGATAACGAGACTCGCTTGAATAATAAAAACTGTTTGATCCAAAGAAGTTTTTAGTTGTTCCCTGCTTTAATGTATCACAAGTAAGTTTATCGCTCATAGAAACAACATATTTTTTACCTTTAATATCCATAGTGGTATAACAGCTGTATTGTGGGATACTAAACACATTATCTTCTGTTTCACTCTTGTCTGTTAATTTTGCCCTGTAATAATAAGTGCCATAAGGTTCAGGATTTTCTACTGCATCAATTTTATAACTCCATACAGAATATTTTCCTTCAACCTCATACTGAGTAGAAGTGAGCCAGCCGCCTGTAATAAGGTCATCAAGGTTAGAAGGATAATCCATAATTCCAACGTGATTCTTAAAGAAGTTTCTGATTCCAGGGTTAGTAGCTATTGAAGACAAATCAGAAATTGCTGAATAAAGAAGTGCTTCGTCATCTGCTGGATCTTTTTCGTAAGCTGCATTGAAGTAAGACTTACCAAGATTGATATTTCCGGTTGAGAGTGCTTTAAGTCCGAGTTCAATTAACTTGTGAACGGTCATATTGTCAGGTGGTGTTACTACAGTTGTTTTAGTTCCGTCTGGATCTGTAACTGTTTCTACAACAGTAGGATTTCCTTCAGCATCGGTTGTTGTTGTTGTTTCTGTTGTTGTTGTATTTCCCTGAGAATCTGTTGCGGTTTCTGTAGTTTCAACAACCTGTGTGCCGTCTTCTTTAGTTGTGGTAGTTGTTGTTACTGTTGATGAAGAACCGTTTGTTGTCTGGGTTTCTGTTGCCTGAGTGTTTTCATTTACAGTAGTTTTTCCAAACTTAGCATAAAGTGAAACATTACTCGTAATAGGTTTGTCTTTCGCGAATTCTTTTCCGTCCGCAGTAACCCATGAAATAAACTTGAAAGCTTCATCACTAATAATTGCTGCAGGGACTTTGTCAGCAAGAGATGTAAGTGTATCGCCTTTTTCTACAGTGAGAGCAACACCCTGAGCACCCTGCTGCGGATAAAATGTAACGACACAGGTTTCTTCAGCCGGAAGATTAGTCTGCTGAAACATAGGACAACCTGTCATCATAATTATTGCGGCGAACAGTGCAGGCAATAATGCAAATTTCTTAGAAATCTTATTCATCGAATTCCTCCATAATATAATTTTCTTGACTTAAGAGAACTTAGCGACAAAAAAAAGATCACCTAAAGCTTTGAAAACGTCTTTCTTCAGTTTAGAGTAATCTTTTATAAATATTGTAACGCTCTCCTTAAAATTATGTCAATGTTTATTTCTATATTAAACAGATAAATTGCAGTATGGTTACAATAATTTCAGTATAATTTCAGTTAAGCGATTTGTTTCTTGACAACTTATTTTTATAGTCACATAATGACTATATAACATTCAAAGGAGGCTTCCATGACAGCACCTCTATTCGATATAAAATCAAGATTCAGTGAATATGTTACCATGGCAGAAAACGGCGAAGTTGTAGAAATCACAAAGCACGGAAAAATCTCTGCCGTTATAATAGGTATAAATGAATTCAACAGATTACAGGAAAACTACAGGCCCTCTTTTGTAGAAAAGCTCAATGAATGGCGAAGAAATACAGGCGGGCTTTCACAGGATGAATATCAGGATTTTGAAAATGCATTAAAACGAAACAAAGAAGTCTATTCAACAAGTGAGGCAATATTTTGAAAACAATATACCTGCTTGATACAAATATAGTCTCTCATGTAACGAAGCCTGAACCGGATGAAAATCTTATTACAAACCTGGAATTACATAGCGGCACCTGTGCCATAAGCAGCATCACCTGGTATGAACTTTTAAACGGAATGGAGCTACTTCCCGAAGGTCATAAAAAAGACAAACTAAGAATTTTTTTAAACGAATATGTACAACCTTCATTCCCAATAATTCCATACGACAGCCATGCTGCAAAAATCAACGCTGACATAACAAGTGTTCTTATACCCAAAGGAAAACCTGCCCCAATTCTAGACACGCAGATAGCTTCTATTGCCATAGCCAACAATATGATTCTTGTTACAAGAAACGTAAAGGACTTTAAGATTTTTAGAGAAACTTTTAACCTTATGCTCGAGGAATGGTAGAAACAGGCAGAAAAACAGAGTGACTCGAATATTAATTTTACTCTGCACGAAAAAGAAACCCTGATTGAAAAAACTTATAAGGAATTGTTTGATAGGAAAGACGAAGAGAGAATGTAACTAAAATTCCTTAACCACCTTCTCAAAAACTCTGAAATTACTGTCATCACGCGGGGAACAATAAACAGCAAATTCTATGACTTCAAAAGCCCTTTGAAACTCTCCAATCAGCTGTTTATAGGCTCCGGCGACAACTTCCGGCTTATTCATAAATGCTCCACATCCAAAGGCTCCCAGAATTACAACTTCATTTTTATTTGCAGCAGCCGCTTCCAGAATTTTTCGTCCACGGTTAATATGAATTTGTTCCAGTTCATTATCAGAGATTTTCACAGAATTGTTTCCGTCACCAGAGTTGTAGGAATTGCTCGGCCGTTCCCTAAGATTTGGAGCAGCACAGGTTATGACATTCACTTTTTTCCACTGGCTCTCGGGCAGGGTTTTTGGATATGCTGTATCAGACTTGAAAACGACAACATCCGGAGTATATATCAAATCGTCATTATGAATGGGATTTGCAGCACGTCTGTGAGGGAGATAAAAATTCTTCCACATAATGTCTTCCGTCAAATTGCAATAAAGTGTAGAACAACGACAGAGACATTCTTCCTGAGCAGAAGAGCCGTTCACTACTCCTCCACCCGGATTTCCTGCCGATGCAAAATTCAAGACAGCAACTTTCTTCCCATCATATTCCATTGCTGCCTCAAAAGTTCTTTTCTTAGAAACTACTATTTTTGCCGATTGCTCATAGCGGTTCTTCTCATATGTAATCTCTTCTTTTTCAAGAATCAGCTTTTGTTTTGCAGACGATTCCTTCCATGCCCTTAATAAAACCGGATTTGTCTTACACAATTTTTCTGTATCTTTAAAGATTTCTATATTGTCTTCTCTACTCATATATAATGCCTCTGAAATATAAATGTTCCTAAATTCTATCCATATATTATCCCTATATATAGAAGAAATTATTCAATTCCATTTACCGAAATGCATTTTGCCTAAATCGATTTCGGTTAAATTTCATTCTGCTCCTACTCCACAAAGTCCTTATTCAGCTTCTTGAATTTTTCATACACTTCAAGAGCGAGCTTTACGGCATCCGTATATTCTTCGTGCAAAACAGCTTTTCCGTTTGCATTGCGAAGTTTATATTTACCGTCTTTAGTGTGCTCAATCATCGGCACATGCTTATGGTCACATACGGAATACCACTTGCCGTTTATCTGCTCTTTATGCCATTTGAAATTGTTTTTCATATCATCATCTCCAGATTTCAAACCTTGCGCTTTCAATTATTATACAAGATGCAAATTAGCTTACATAGATTTCCTGTCTATTGCTTTAATTGCTGTACGCTTCTTTATACAAGGTGCATCAAGGATTTCCCTTGAGGTACAATTCCTTTAGAAATTGCTGCATGCACCTTTAATTCCTTATGCTACAAGCTTGTCAAACTCGGCATATGGTTCAAGCATTTTTAGCATGAACTCGTACGGAGTTACAACCTTAAGGTCGCCGCTTACTACATCTGCAAAGATATTTGCTGATGCACCGCTTATCAATTTTACACCATTCTCGTTCATTGTAACAGGAAGATGTGTATCGCGGGCCATTACATTCCAGAAGACGATTTCCGGAAGTGCGTAACCAGCTTCCCCGAATTTTTGTTTGTAGAATTCGAAGGTAGATTTGCTTGAATCCCCACTACAAATATCAAATTCCATATCAGAAATAATCAAAACTCGTTCAATCATTTCTTCTTTTGGAACATTACCGCTCTTTGCTACATCAAGGATAAGGCGGTAAACCTTACCGATATCAGTGTTAGAACAGTCATTAAACTTTGAAATGAAGTTTAACTTCTTCTCCA
>JAEEGL011663964.1_pt1 | contig 13245 bp, 9 predicted proteins | sample 9134231 | NCBI WGS metagenome assembly JAEEGL01 (sample SAMN16246548, study PRJNA631951) | gut metagenome | biome: gut microbiome; feature: rumen; material: fiber-attached | host: Bos | place: Iran: Karaj | collected 2018-10 | reverse complement strand
TATGCCTCGGTAGCTCAGTTGGTAGAGCAGCGGACTGAAAATCCGCGTGTCGCCAGTTCGACTCTGGCCTGAGGCACCACCTGCCGGTCTTCGGCAGGCATCTGCGGGCGTAGCTCATTTGGCAGAGCGCCACCTTGCCAAGGTGGAGGTAGCGAGTTCGAATCTCGTCGCCCGCTCCAGAAAAATCCCGTTGCGAAAGCAACGGGATTTTTCGATGAAGTCGCCCCTGTCGGGGCTGATGAAGAATGAAGACGCTTCACTAATGAAGAAATCCATGAGGGGAGACGCGGGATGTGGGCGGCTTCACTTCATCAGGCGACGCCGCCGTCTTCATTAACGAGCGCAGCGAGTGTCTTCATCGGGTGCGTAAGCACCGTCTTCATTTGTTGCCTTTCCCGGTGGGGGCCGGCAGAATCCCGTGAATCGGACGACAGGAGGAGCAGCTTATGATCTTGCTGGTTATCGATATGCAGAAAGCCCTTGCGGTTGAGGACCTGTATGCATATGACGCCTTTATGGACAGCGCCGTCCGGCTCGTCGGCGCAGCGAGAAAAAACGGGGTCGAAGTCGTCTTCGTCCAGCATGACGCCGGATCCGGCAGCGGACTGTCCGCCGGCGACGAGGGGTTTGAGATTATCGATGCGCTGCGGCCCGAAGCGGGAGAAAAAGTATACGTCAAGCATATCAACAGCTGCTTTGGCAATAAGGATTTCAAGGCGTATATGGAGCGGCAGGAGGACAAGCGCCTGATGGTCATCGGCCTGCAGACGAATTACTGCATCGACGCTACCGTCAAGTCCGCTTTTGAGAGAGGGTTTGACGTGATCATTCCCGAGGGGAGCAACTCCACCTTCGACAATGATTACATGAGCGGAGAAACCACCGTCAGGTATTACAACGAAGACGTGTGGGAAGAAATCGTCGATTCCGTTACGCTGGAAGAAGCCATAGAGATGATGGGGCGTTGACGCTCTCCCGCCCATTGGCCTTTGGGAGAGCGTGAACGCTTCGCAGCGGCGGCATATCGGGATTTCTGCGGATTTGCAATTCCGCTCTTGACATTGCGGAAAATCTTGCTATAATACCCACATCCGATGCGGGCGTAGCTCATTTGGCAGAGCGCCACCTTGCCAAGGTGGAGGTAGCGAGTTCGAATCTCGTCGCCCGCTCCATCGCCGGAGCGGACTGCATGTAGTCCGCTCCGGCCTTTTTCAAAGGACGGAGCTCATTCGTTTCGTCGCTCCTCTCAAAATGCGACTCGCTTCGCCGGACTCGCATTTTGCTTTTAAGGACGCAGGAGTTTTAACCGATTGCTGCAGGAAGGCCCCCGTTCCGGACGGAACGGGGGCCTTCCTGCGACTCTCGAAAAGCTCGCAGTATCCTTTACCGGTTCTCGATGCTCACGTAGGGCCTGGGCCGGACGGCGCTCTTGTAGCCGGGGCGGATCAGGCGGTTGCAGGTGAGCACCTCCTCCATGCGGTGGGCGCACCACCCGGCGATACGGGCGATGGCGAAGAGGGGGGTCAGCAGCTCAACGGGGATGTCCAGCATGCTGTATACGAGGCCGGAATAGAGGTCTACGTTGGCGCACATGGGGATGTGCAGGCCCTTCTGCTCCATGATGAGAGGGATGCCCAGGCGCTCGATGCTCTCCAGCAGCCGGAATTCCTCCAGCCGCCCCTGCTTTTCGGCAGTTTCGGCGGCGAACTGCTTGAGCAGCACCGCCCGGGGATCGGAGATGGTGTAGACCGCGTGGCCCAGGCCGTAGATCTTCCCGCTCCGGTCGCCGGCCTCACCGGCCAGCAGCTTCGCCAGGTAATCCCGCACCTCGGCGTCGTTGCCGTAGTCCTTCACGTTGGCCTTGATGTCCTCAAACATCTCCATGACCTTTTTGTTGGCGCCGCCGTGGAGGGGGCCCTTCAGGGAGCCCACGGCTCCGGCGATGGCACTGTAGGTATCGGTGCCGGAGGAGGAGAGCGTACGGCAGACGAAGGCGGAGTTGTTGCCGCCGCCGTGCTCCGCGTGGAGGATGAGCATCAGGTCCAGCAGCTTTGCCTCCTCGTCGGTATAGCTCTTGTCGGAGCGCACCAGGCGCAGGAAATTCTCCGCCAGGGAGAGGTGCTCCTTGGGGATGTGGATGTTCAGGGACTTCCCGTCGTAATAATGGCGCTTCACCCGGTAGGCGTTGGCCACGATGGTGGGAAAACGGGCGATGAGCTGGATGCACTGGCGCAGGATGTTTTCCAGGCTCGTATCGTCCGGATTGTCGTCGTAGGAGTACATGGCCAGCACGCTGCGGCTCAGCTTGTTCATAACGTCCGGCGATGGGGCCTTCAGGATCATGTCCTCAAAGAAGCCGTTGGGGAGGGTCTGCCACTTGGCCAGCAGGGAATGGAAGTGGGCCAGCTGATCCGCAGTGGGCAGGGAGCCGACCAGCAGCAGATACGCCACCTCCTCATAGCCGAAGGTGCCCGACTGCCGGTGCGTGTTCAGAATATCCTCGATGGCATAGCCCCGGTAATACAGGCGGCCGGGGATGGGGATGCGCTCGCCGTCCTGCATGACGTAGCCCTGTACGCTGCCGATCTTGGTGACGCCCACGATGACGCCGGTCCCGTCGGAGTTGCGGAGACCGCGCTTGATGTTCTCGCTGCGGTAAAAGCTTCCGTCGATGGCGTATTCCGAGCGGATCTTTTCATAGAGGGGGCTGAAGCTCTCTTCGTAGAATTCCTGTTGTGCGTCCATATCCTGGCCTCCTTGGGAATAATGTACCGGATTATACTCGTCAATCCGTCGAATTGCAAGAGAAAAAACCGAAAATTCAAAAAATCGTGAATACGACGGAATCCGAGGGGGAATTACGGCCGGTTTTGCAGGAAAAAGAAAAACACATGCAGAAATTCAATTCGCTGCTTCCAAGAAGGGGCCGCTCATGGTATAATCTCTAAATTGATTCAGACACAACCGAACAGATAAGGGGATTCAAGGATATGAGCATTCTCAAGAGGACAGAAAGCGGCGTCTGGCTCACCCGGACGGGCCCGGTGACGGAGGGCCCGGACCTTCCCGCTCCCGAGGAGGGCCGGAAGCGCACCATGAGCTGGCCCATCCTTTCCGCCCATCAGACGGAGAAGGGCGACGGGCTCCTCCACCTCCGCTTCGACAGTCTGATCTCCCACGACATCACCTACGTGGGCATCATTCAGACGGCGATGGCCAGCGGCCTCACGGAGTTCCCCGTGCCCTATGTGATGACCAACTGCCACAACAGCCTCTGCGCCGTGGGCGGCACCATCAATGCCGACGATCACGCCTTCGGCCTTTCCGCTGCCCGGCGCTTCGGGGGCATCTTCGTGCCCCCCAACCAGGCGGTCATCCACGAATATGCCCGGGAAATGATGGCCGGCTGCGGCCGCATGATCCTGGGCTCCGACAGCCACACCCGCTACGGCGCCCTGGGCACCATGGGCGTGGGGGAGGGCGGTCCGGAGATCGTAAAGCAGCTCCTGCGGGACACCTACGACGTCGCCGCCCCGAAAACGGTGCTCGTCTGGGTCACCGGGAGCCCCGGGCACGGCGTCGGCCCTCACGACGCGGCCATCGCCCTGTGCGGCGCTACCTATAAGGACGGCTTCGTGAAGAACCGCATCCTGGAATTCGCCGGGCCCGGCGTCGCGAGCCTCCCCATGGATTTCCGCATCGGCATCGACGTGATGACCACGGAAACGGCAGCCCTCAGCTCCATCTGGGTGACGGACGCCCGTACGGAGGAATACTATGCCCGCCACGGCCGGGCGCAGGATTACCGTACCATCGCCCCGGGTGACGGCGCCTATTACGACGCCATGATCCACCTGGACCTGGACGCCCTGGAGCCCATGGCGGCCCTGCCCTTCCATCCCTCCGAGGCGGTGACCCTCCGGGAGCTCATCGCCGAGCCGGGGGACTGGCTCCGGGAGGCGGAAAAGCGGGCTCTCAGCCAGCTGGGCACGGAGCTCCGGCTGACGGACAAGGTCGTGGACGGCAAGCTCATGATCGACCAGGGCATCATCGCCGGCTGCGCCGGCGGCATGTTCGACAATATCGCGGAGGCGGCGGCCATCCTCAAGGGCGGCAGCGTGGGCTGCGGCGGCTTCGGCCTCTCGGTCTATCCGCCCAGCACCCCCGTCCTTCTGGAGCTGGAGCGCTGCGGGATCTCCGCCGAGCTCCTTGCGGCGGGGGCGGTGCTGAAGCCCTGCTTCTGCGGTCCCTGCTTCGGCGCGGGGGACGTGCCGGTGTGCTCCGGCCTCTCCGCCCGCCACACTACCCGCAATTTCCCCAACCGGGAGGGCAGCCGTCCGGCGGACGGGCAGTCCGCGGGGGTCGTTCTCATGGACGCCAGGAGCATCGCCGCCACGGCCTGCAGGGGCGGCGTCCTCACCTCCGCCGCGGAGCTGGACTACGCGCCTCCGGCGGCCTTTGAACGGCGCTTCGATCCCGCTCCCTACGAGAAGCGGGTGTGGTTCGGCTTCGGAAAAGCGGACGCCTCCCAGCCCCTCCGCTTCGGGCCCAACATCGTGCCCTGGCCGGAGATCCCCGACTGCGGGGAGCATCTGCTGGTGAAGCTCTGCAGCGTCCTGGAGGACGAGGTCACCACCACGGACGAGCTGATCCCCTCCGGGGAGACCTCCTCCTACCGTTCCAACCCCCTGAAGCTGGCGGAGTTCGCCCTTTCCCGCCGGGATCCCGGCTACGTGGGCCGCTCCAAGGCCGTCCGGGCTTCGGAGGAGGAGCGGGCCTCCGGCGTTTACGGGGAGGAGCTGCGCGCCGTCATGGCGATGCTGGGCCTCCCGGCGGAGCTTCTGGCCTCCGCCCGCGTGGGCTCTGCCATCTTTGCCCGCAAGCCCGGGGACGGGTCGGCCCGGGAACAGGCGGCCTCCTGCCAGCGCATCCTGGGGGGCTGCGCCAACATCTGCTATGAGTTTGCCACCAAGCGCTACCGTTCCAACTGCGTCAACTGGGGCATCCAGCCCTTCACCGTGGACAGAGACTGCGGCGTGACCTGGAAGGTGGGGGATTACCTCTTCGTGCCGCATCTGAAAACGGCGCTGCTGGAGCTCTGGAAGGAGCTGCCCGCCCGCCTCGTCTCCGGGGACACGGTGACGGAGCTCACCCTCCGCCTGGAGGGCCTCAGCGAGGAAGAACGGGATATCCTGCTGGCCGGCTGCCTCATGAACTGGTACCGGCAGGGAAAGGGGACGAAAGCATGAAGATCCGCATGAATCCCATCGCCGAGCTGGACGGCGACGAAATGACCCGCATCCTCTGGAAGCAGATCAAGGAGGAACTGCTGCTCCCCTTCGTGGAGCTGAATACGGAGTACTACGATCTGAGCCTGCCCCATCGGGACGAGACGGAGGATCGGGTGACCCTGGAGGCCGCCGAGGCCATCCGGCGTCTGCACGTAGGCGTCAAGTGCGCTACCATCACCCCCAACGCCCAGCGCATGGAGGAATACAAGCTCCATTCCCTGTGGAAGAGCCCCAACGCCACCATCCGCGCCGCCCTGGACGGCACGGTCTTCCGCACCCCCATCCTTACGGCGCGCATCAAGCCCTACGTCCGGGGCTGGGTGAAGCCCATCACCATCGCCCGCCACGCCTACGGGGACGTCTACAAGGCCGTGGAAATGAAGGTGCCCGGCCCGGGAAAGGCGGAGCTCGTTTTCCATGGAGCGGATGGGGAGCAGCGGCAGGAGATCTTCACCTTCCGGGGTCCCGGCGTTCTCCAGGGGATGCACAACCGGGACGATTCCATCGAGAGCTTCGCCCGGGCCTGCTTCGCCTACGCCCTGGGCCGGGGGGAGGATCTGTGGTTCTCCGCCAAGGACACCATCTCCAAGGTCTACGACGGGGATTTCCGGGAGATATTCCGGCGCATCTATGAAGAGGAATACCGCGCAGCCTTTGCGGAGAAGGGCATCTCCTATTTCTACACCCTCATCGACGACGCCGTGGCCCGGGTCGTGCGCAGCGAGGGAGGCTTCGTCTGGGCCACGAAGAACTATGACGGCGACGTAATGAGCGACATGATCTCCACCGCCTTCGGTTCTCTGGCTATGATGACCAGCGTCCTGGTCTCCCCGGAGGGCAACTACGAATATGAGGCGGCCCACGGCACCGTGACCCGCCACTATTACCGTTATCTCAAGGGGGAGAAGACCTCCACGAACCCCGTGGCCACCATCTTCGCCTGGACCGGCGCCCTGGGCAAGCGGGGTGAAATGGACGGGAACGAAGACCTGGCGGCCTTCGCCGCCCGGCTGGAGAAGGCGGTGCTGGATACCGTCGAGAGCGGCGTCATGACCGGGGACCTGGCCTCCCTCTGCCGGGGGGAGGACGTGCGCTCCGTGGACACGGAGGGCTTCCTCCGGGCCATCCGCGAAAGATTGGAGGCATAAATGAAGGAACTGCTGGTCAGCGGCCGGAGCCTGCCGGAAGCCTATCACGCCTCTCTCCGCGCGCTTTCAGAGCATGGCGAGCTTACCCCCTGTCCGGACTACAACACGAACCAGAAGGAGCTGAGCATGACCCTCTTCGTGGAGGAGCCGCTCATCGAGCCGCTGATCTCCAAGCTCTTCATCGGCGGCTACCGGGAGCTGGAGCAGTATCGGCAGGAGATGCTGGACGGCATCCTGGACTTTGAGATCGAAAAGGGGAACTGGGCTTATACCTATCATTCCCGCATGGCGGAGCAGCTGCCCTTCATCCAGCGGGAGCTGCGCCGCAACCCCTATTCCCGCCGGGCGGCGGTGGACGTGCGGGACTGGAGGCACGACGCCGCCGAGGGGAACGAGAACCCCGCCTGCCTGCAGCACCTGCAGTTCTTCATCCGGGACGGGAAGCTGCACCTGAAGGTGCTCTTCCGCTCCAACGACGCCTGCAAGGCCACGTATATGAACGCTTTTGCCCTCATCATGCTTCAGAAGCGCATGGCGGACGCCCTGGGCGCCGCCATGGGGACCTATACCCACAGGGCCAACTCCTTCCACTGCTACGAGCGGGATTTTCCCCTGCTGGAGGGCTATATCCGCCGCCTGGACAACGGGGAGGACGTGACCTACGACTATGAGGGCGACTGGGAAGACCTGATGGCCGAGGCGCGGCCGGAGATCGCCCGGGCCGTGGAAAAGCTCAAGCGGGGCCAATGAAGAAAAGCAGGCTCCTCAGCTCCCTGCTCCTCGTCCTCACCGCCCTCATCTGGGGCTCCGCCTTTGTGGCCCAGCGTGTGGGACTGGACTATGCCGGACCTTTGGCCTTCAACGGGGTGCGCAGTCTCATCGGCGCGGCGGTGCTGGTTCCGGTCTGGCTCCTGTTCCGGCCCCGGAGTGGGGTGGACCGGAAGAAGACCCTCCGGGCCGGGGCGGTCTGCGGCGTGATCCTCTTTGCGGCGGCCAACCTGCAGCAGGCGGGCCTGGCCTATACCGAGGTGGGGAAGGCGGGCTTCATCACCACCTTCTATATCATTCTGGTGCCGATCCTGAGCGTCTTTGCCCGCAAAAAGCCTGCCCCCTTCCTCTGGATCGCGGTGGCCCTGGCCCTCTGCGGCCTCTGGTTCCTCTGCATGCAGCCGGGCGCCTTCACCGTGGGGCGGGGGGATCTCATGGAGCTGGGCTGCGCCTTCTTCTTCTCCCTGCAGATCATGGTGATCGACCGTTATGCGAAAACTGCCGACGGGGTGCTTCTGAGCTGCGTCCAGTTTGCCGTCAGCGGCGTTCTGAGCCTTCTGGCTTCCATCTTTCTGGAAGCGCCGGACTTCCGCGTGCTCTTCCGGGGATGGGCGCCCCTTCTCTATACGGGCGTCCTCAGCTGCGGCGTGGGCTATACCCTGCAGATCCTGGGGCAGAAAAACCTTCATCCCACGGTGGCCTCCCTGCTTATGAGCCTGGAATCCGCCTTTTCCGTGCTGGCGGGCTGGCTCATCCTGCACCAGGCCCTCAGCGCCCGGGAGCTGGCGGGCTGCGGCTTCATGCTGGCGGCCGTGGTGCTGGCGCAGCTCTCCCCGTCCGGGAAGCCGAAGGAGGGCCCCGCCGCCCCTTGACTTCCGCAACTCCCTTTGCTAGAATCGAAACAGTATTGAGGAAAAGAGGCGCAGAGATGTTCCTGAAGTGATCCGAGCGTTATGGTCAGCGGCAGCCCGGCGGCGCCGGGCAGGCTGGTGCTGTCATGATGCGGATCGCTTCCCCTTCCGCACCCCGCCCGGGGTGGGGGAGGACCTGACTGCGCAGCCTTTCTCCGTGCAGCCGAAAGCTCCGTTTTGACAGCGTGATGCCGCCGAAACGGAGCTTGTTTGCATATATGGAGGCGCTATGCTGGAACTGAAGGATATCACGATCCAACTGAAAAAGGACGGCAGGATGCTGGCCGAGGGCTTTTCCTTCACCCTGGGAAAGGGGGACAAGGCGGTGATCGTCGGGGAGGAGGGCAACGGAAAATCCACCCTGCTGAAGGCTGTGTACGACCCCTCTCTGGTGGAGGAATACTGCGAGTTTTCCGGCCTTGTCACCGCCCGCGGCCGCCTGGCCTATCTTCCGCAGCTCATGGAGGGGCGGCCGGCGGCAATGAGCCTGGGAGAGTATTTCGAGGGCACGGAGTATTACCGTCACCCGGAGGTGCCGGACAGCCTGGGCCTCCGCCCGGAATTCTTCTTCGGCACGCAGAAGCTGGGGAGCCTTTCCGGCGGGGAAAAGGTGAAGGCCCAGCTGGCCCGCCTTCTCCTGGGGGAGCCGGACGTGCTCCTGCTGGACGAGCCCACCAACGATCTGGACCTGCCCACCCTCCGCTGGCTGGAGGGCTTCCTGCGGGACACCCGCCTGCCCGTGCTCTACATCTCCCACGACGAGACCCTCATCGAGAACACCGCCAACGTGATCCTGCACATGGAGCAGCTCATACGCAAGACCCGCTGCCGCATCACGGTCACCCGGGAGGACTACCGCAGCTACCTGGCCCGGCGGCGGCAGAGCTTCGACCGTCAGGCCCAGGTGGCCCGAAAGCAGCGGGACGAGCACGAAAAGCAGCAGCGGCGCTGGCAGCAGATCTACGACCGGGTGGATCACGAGCAGCGCAGCATCTCCCGGCAGAACCCCTCCGGCGGCCGTCTGCTGAAAAAGAAGATGCACAGCGTCATCGCTACGGGGAAGCGGCTGGAACGGGAGACGGAGGATTTCACGGAGTTCCCGGAGGAAGAAGAAGCCATCATCACCTTCTTCGACCCGGCCGTTCGCCTGCCCGCGGGAAAGACGGTGCTGGACTGGTCAAGCCCCCAACTCACCGTGGGGGAGCGGGTGCTGGCCCGGGACGTCTCCCTCCGCGTCGCCGGACCCGCAGCCGTGGGGATCACCGGCCGTAACGGCGCGGGAAAGTCCACCCTCCTCCGGGCCCTATGGGAGGAGCTGCGGCCGCGGCGGGACCTGCGGGCCGCCTATATGCCCCAGGATTACGCCGAGGTGCTGGACTATGCCCGGACCCCGCTGGAGCACCTTTCAGCCGTCTACGACAAGGAAACGCTCACCCGTGCCCGGAGCTGTCTGGGCAGCATGCGCTTCACCCACGAGGAGATGACGGGAAAGATCGCCGCTCTCAGCGGGGGCCAGCGGGCAAAGCTCCTGCTGCTGGATATGGTGCTCCAGGGGGCGAACGTCCTTCTGCTGGACGAGCCCACCCGGAATTTCAGCCCCCTCTCCGCCCCGGTGGTGCGTGCCGCCCTGCGGGAGTTCGGCGGGGCGATCATCAGCGTCTCCCACGACCGCAAATATCTGTCGGAGGTCTGTACGGCGGTGTACGAGCTGACGCCGGAGGGCCTGCGGCGCGTCGAAGTTCCGTAACGTGAGAAAAAACGAAGGGAGACCCCCTTCGTCATTGCGAAGCCCCGCATGGGGCCGCGGGAATCCGTTCCCCGCCGTTCAGGGGACGGATTCCCACGCCGGTGCAGGAACCGGCCCGGAATGACGGGGGTCTCCCTGCAATCTGCAGCGCCCCTTTATTCCATAGAGAAAATGGTATCGTAGGAGGCGCCGAGGATCTCCTTCAGCAGCAGGATCTCGTCCGGATACAGATGGCGCTGGCCCACCTCGATCTTCGCGACGGCGCTTCTCGTTATGTCGCAGCCCCGCACCTGCAGCCGCGCCGAAAGCTGCTCCTGGGTCAGTCCGGCTTTTTCCCGCAAGGCCCGGATGTTCTGTCCGATACGCCTCTCGACGGCAGCGTTCATCCTTTGCCTCCCTGCACCTGTATGAGAACATTCCGCTTGACAATAGAATAGCCGCGTGCTTAACTATTATTGCACCTATATAGGTGCAATAACGGAACGGAGGCAATTCCTTGGATCGGAGACGGCAAGCGGCAGGGGGCGGGGCAGACCGCGCGCCCGGCCCGGACATTCTGCGGCTGGAAGCCATGCTGATGGTGATCATCCTGCATATCCTGGGGCAGGGCGGCATCCTGGACGCGGCGCAGCCGGGCTCCGGCGTCTGGTACGCTGCCTGGGGCCTGGAGTGCCTCTGCTACTGCGCCGTGGACTGCTGCGGGCTGCTTTCCGGTTATCTGAGCGGCGGACACAGGCAGCGATTCAGCCGGCTGGCGCTCCTCTGGCTGGAGACCGTGGTCTGGTCGCTGCTGTATTTCGCCATCTTCCGGCTGCTGTCGCCGGAGGCCGTGGGACGGCAGGCGCTGGTGAACGCCCTGTTCCCGGTGATGCGGCGGCAGTATTGGTATTTCACCGGCTTTTTCGGCCTGTCCGTTCTGCGGCCCGTGCTGGACGCGGGGCTGGATCGGGTGGGGAGCCGCCGGGCCACTGCCCTGTTTTTTCTGCTCCTTGCCGTCTACTGCGTCCTTCCCGGCCTCATGTATTCCGACGCCTTCCGTCTCCATGGCGGTTATACCGTGCTGTGGCTGCTGATCCTCTATCTTCTGGGGGCGCTGCTGGGAAAGAGCGGCTTCCTCCGAAGCCTGGGGCCCTTTCCTCTCCTCACGACCGCCGCGCTCTGCCTGGCACTGACCTTCGCCACGGTCCTCCGGCCCATCTCGCTTCCGGATTTCGGCACCTTCACGCTTCTGAACTACATTTCCCCCACGGTGCTCCTTTTCGCCGCGTGCCTGCTGCTGCTCTCTGTCCGGGCGAGACCGCGGGCCGGGTCACGGCTGCTCTCCGGTCTGTCCGGGGCTTCCTTCGGCGTGTATATCCTCCATACGAACCCCCTCCTGTGGCAGCTTGCGTACCGGCCCGGCTGCCTGCGTTCCTGGGCGGGCCTCCCTGCCGCTGCCCTTGTCGTCCGGGTGCTCGTCTCCGCCGCCGGGAGCTATCTGCTTTTCGCTTTGCTTTCATCCCTGCTGGCGCTGCTCTTCCGCCGCCTGGGGCTTCCCGCGCGCCTGGAAGGACTGGAAGCGCGGATGCGCAGAGGTATCGGCGGGGAATGAGCGGAAGACGAAAACGCGAAACGCCGCTTTCCCCGAAAAGGGAAGGCGGCGTGCGCTTTTGCGGTTTTCACTGTGCCGGGCCCCGGACGGCGAAGGAACGCCGCCGGGGCCGGTATTCGGATCGGCCGGGTTACACGCCCAGCTCGAAGCGGTTGATGTAGTCGTCCTGGTCGGCCTTGGACATATGGGTGAAGTAGGCGGAGAAGCCCGCGATGCGGACGATCAGATCCTGATAATCCTCCGGATGCTTCTGCGCCTCCCGCATGACCTCGCTGTCCGCCACGGTGAAGTGGTATTGGATGCCGCCCAGCTTGAAGTAGGTGGAGATCAGGTTCCGCACCTTGGCCGTGGCGTCGTCCCCCTTGACGGAGTTTGCGTCGAAGCGGGAGTTGATGGCGCCGCCGCAGCGGAGCTTCACCCAGGGCATCTTGGCGACGCTCTTTACGTAGGCCAGCGGCCCGTTCTTGATGCAGTCCTGCCGCGGGTCGGAGGAGATGGAGAGGGGATCGCCGGTCTTGCGCCCGTCGGGCGTGGCCCACTGGAAGCGCCCGCCCATGACCCAGGCCAGGTCCAGGGCGCCGCAGTTGTTGGTGCCGCAGTTCACGCCGGGGCGGGAGTTGAAGTAGTCCACCCAGAGGTTGGTGAACCAGACCACCAAGGAATCCGGCCCGTCGTCGTCGTTGCCGTAGTGCTCCAAAGTGTTGAGGATGCGCTGGCGCAGCATTTCGTGGCCCTCCCAGTTGGCCGCGATGGCGTCGTACAGCTCCCTGGTGGTGACGGTCTTGTCCTCGAAGCAGAGCTTCTTGATGGCGTAGAGGCTGTCGCCGATGGTGGCGATGGCGTTGATCATGCTGCCCATGCCGTTGTAGGTGGCGCCGCCCTCGCTCACGTCCTTGCCCTTTTCCAGGCAGCCTTCGGTCATCATGGAGGCGGAGAGGATGGGCCAGTAGGTTTGGAAGACCAGGGCCGCGAAATGGTACATCCGCGCCATCTTGTCGATGTAGTGCTTGGCCTGCCGCTCGAATTCCGCCTGCAGCTCCTCGAAGGTCTCGTATTCATAGAGCTTCTTGCAGGGCAGATCGCCCTTCCGGTGGCTCATGGGATCCTCGTTGCCGTGGATGATGTACTGCAGCACGCTGATGGGACCCGCGCCCGCGCCGAAGGAGCCGCAGTTGGCCGCCATGGACCACTCCTTGCCGCTGATGGCGGGCTCCACGCAGCCGAATACCGCGTACTGCCGGGCGTCCTCGATGGGCACCCCCCTGTCCAGCATGGCCTGGATGAGCACGTCGTCGTTGTTGAACTGGGGCATGCCGCCGCTGCGGATGGAGCATTGGATGGCGATGGCCCAGATGCGGTCCGGGGTGTATTTGTTGATCCTGAGGGCCAGGCTGGGCTCCGCCACCTTCAGGCGCAGGTAGCCCAGCAGCACCATTTCCGTGACGATGTTGTAGACGCCGGCCTTGCCGTCGGGTGTCATGCCGCCGATGGTGATCAGGCTGCCCGCGGCGATGTTCTGGCCGCCGCCCTGGAGGTCGAAGAAGGTGCGGCCCGCAGCGTGGGCGTCGATCAGCTGCTGGTTGTTGGGCTTGGGGAACATGATGATCTCGTCGCCGATGTGGAGCACGAAGGCGTCGATCAGCTCCTGGGCGGTCTCCCGGGTCAGGCGGCCCTCGGCGATGTCCTTTTCGGCCAGGGGGCCCAGGAACTCGTCGATGAGGCCGGGGCTGTCGGCCCAGTGGGTGCCGTCGGCGATGAGCAGGTAGAGGTAGAAGAACAGGCTCTGGAT
>JAEEGL016596562.1_pt1 | contig 13246 bp, 12 predicted proteins | sample 9134231 | NCBI WGS metagenome assembly JAEEGL01 (sample SAMN16246548, study PRJNA631951) | gut metagenome | biome: gut microbiome; feature: rumen; material: fiber-attached | host: Bos | place: Iran: Karaj | collected 2018-10 | reverse complement strand
TCGCTTGAGGTACAACAGGGCAGGCAGTACGCTGTAAGGGGCGTCCTGCTCGGCTTGTTCCAGCCACTCTCTTGACAACTCGTGTGTCTCGTCGGTGGCCAGATGCTTGATATCCTCAATCCAAGTCGTTACACTCATGAATCAGTCTTATAACGTTAACCTCTAAACATTATACTTCATATTCCGTGCCAACACGTAATGTGACATTACCAGTCGCCTAGTGTGGCGTTGAAAATCAGGTCGGAAAGGTCCTTGCAGATTTGGTTGCATAACTCGTCCTGCACGTCGACCAGCAGTTCGCTGCTCGAGAAATCTCGATAAGCGCTGAATGATAAGTCCTTAGTCAAGGCCTGGTTCTTGTTGTTGATATATTTCACGCGCACACTGATGGTGAGTCGCGTTTGGCTTGCGTATGCGTCCTCGCCAACGGCTTGGGGCGACAACTGGTAATTGGTGATTTCGCCCTCCATGCGCAAGTCGGCATTGTTGCCGTCGATGACGCGCAGTCGCGTCTGTTGGGCAATCATGTCCGTCATGCGGTTCTCAAACATGGACTGCAACGGCGGGTACACAAGCGCAGCTCGGATGGGGAACTCGCCAAACGAGATGGTCTTGTAAACATTGTAGTCGATGGACGCGCCATTGAGCGTGTACCTGGGAATGCAGGCGTTCCAGCTCAGCGCGGCCATGACTAGGGTGAGTATGAAAAGGGCGCGTTTCACTATCGTTCGAGATTGTATTGCTTGATTTTCCGGTAGAGGGTGCGCTACGAAATCTTCAATTCCTGGGCGGTGAGTTTGCGGCGGCCGTTGTTGCGGCGTAGGGCGTTCTCGATGGTTTCGCGTTCGGTCTCATCGAGCGTCTTGACGGTCTCGCTTTCCACATCCGTAACCTCGTCGATGCGTCCCAGTTCCTCGGCTTCGTGCTGCATGTTGCGGTATGGCGAGGACATGTTTTCGCTGTTGCCGTATTCGAGCAGCGGATTGGTGTCGCGCTTGAGGTCGTGAATGCTAGAAGATACGTGTGATGTGGGCCCAACGCCGTCCATACGTTTCTTGAGGGCTTCGATTTCGGCGCGCATCGACAGGATGAGGGTAAACAGCTGCTCACGCTCGGAATTGTAGTCAAAGTTGGGCTGCGACTGAATTGTCAATGCGGTCTCGCGGTTGCTGGGCATGTACTGGCTCAACGTGGCGGCATCGACCGTGTTGCCCGACTCGAACAGGGCGACCTGCTCGATGACACTCTTCAACTGGCGCACGTTGCCGGGCCAATGGTAGGCCTTGAGCAGATTCTGGGCGTCGTCGTTCAGGGTGACAGGGGCTGTGCGGTTCTCGGTGACGAAGTTGCGCAGGAACAGCCTGGCCAGCATCACAATGTCTTCCCCGCGGTCACGCAGGGGCGGCACGTTGATTTGAACCGTTGAGAGGCGGTAGTAGAGATCCTCGCGGAACTTACCGTCCTTGACGGCCTGAAGCATATCCTTGTTGGTGGCGGCGACCACGCGGATGTTCGTTTTGCGAACGGTGCTGTCGCCCACACGCAGGTATTCACCGTTCTCGAGCACACGCAGCAAGCGGGCTTGAGTGCTCATGGGCATTTCGGCAACCTCGTCCAGGAAGATGACGCCGCCGTCGGCTTCCTCAAAGTAGCCTTTATGGTCTGCTATTGCACCTGTGAATGAGCCCTTTACGTGGCCAAATAGTTCACTGTCGATGGTGCCCTCGGGGATGGCGCCGCAGTTCACGGCGATGTATTTCTTGTGCTTGCGCGGGCTGCTCTCGTGGATGATTTTGGGGAATGACTCCTTACCCGAGCCGCTCTCACCGATGATGAGCACGCTCAAGTCGATAGGAGCCACCAGCATAGCGCGGCGGATGGCGGCAAGCAGGGCGGGTGATTCGCCCACGATGCCAAAGCGCTGCTTGATAGCGCGGATGGTGCTTTCATTTACTGTTGCCATTTCTTCATTTTATAAGTTTCTGCTTTCAGGAATTTCCCTAATTCCTCGGGCGTGGTATATTGTGCGTATTCCTCGGGCATGATGGGATCATGTACCGAGACGCGGAAGTTATAACTCTTGCGGCGGAACATCTCGGAAGGTAACCTCAATGTGCGCAGTTTCCAGCTGATCACACCTAGGACGAGCGAAATCCAACTGTTGTGCCCGTGAATGTAAATGGGGATGACGGGCACTTTGAGTTTCTGGATCAGGCGCATGATCACGGGTTGCCACTCGCGGTCCTCGACACGCAGTTTCCAGGTCAGTTTGCTCACGGCGCCAGCGGGGAAGAATCCCATCGGGTGACCGGCCTTGACGTGTTTCATCGTGTCACTGATGCCCTGCATCGACACGGCGCGCTTGACGGGGTCGTCGCTGGCCAGGGCATCGACGGTAATGAAGTTGGGCATCATGCCGCCAATCTTGCTCAGCATCATGTTGACCATGAACTTGTAGTCGGGCCTATGGGTGCCGATGATATGAATCATCATCACACCGTCTGCGGCGCCAAAGGGGTGGTTGCTCACAGTGATAAAGGCTCCCTCGGGCAGGTTGTCGAGCACCTTGCCGTTATTATAGGTGATAGTAGCATTCAGGTCCTTAAGCACACCCGTGCAGAAGGGAACACCCGGCGTGTGGCAGTTGTGCCCGTGAATCCAGTTGGCGTCGTCCATATCAAGCAGGTGAAATAACCACTTGACCAACTTGGGCTTGCCGTAAAAGAAGGGCACCATCTTCCTGATGTCATCATAGTCCAGAATGTCGGGCTTGATAGGGGTAGAAAGCTGGGGCTGCTCCTGTTGCTGGGCCTGTTGGGACTGCTCTTCTGGTTTGTTTTGTTCTATCTTGTTTTCTTCCATTATTAGTCGATAATTTTTTGGGCTGCAAAGTTACATACATTTTTCGTGAACTGACATCAAAAAACGTTAAAAAGTGACATTTTGGCAGAAAAATCGATATCTATGGAAATCTATTTGTTTGATAATAATGGTTTATGTTTTTTTATTACCTTTGGGGGTTAAATTGAACATCTATAATTTAATCCAGAAGGTATAACCGCTAAAATTTATATTTTTATGAAAAAAACATTTCTTCTTTTTGTGATAGCATTGATGGCGTCATTTGGTGTGCAGACTTCGGCTGCAACCCTGGACGAAGCCCTCAATGTCACTGGTGGCAATATCAATTTTGTGTCTGATGGTGAATATCCATGGATCGTGGTGACGGAGGATGGTAGGACCTTCGCTCAATCAGGCAATGCGGGTGTGCATTCCAGCAACTCAACGCTCACAGCCACAGTCACTGTGGCGCGTGCTGCAACATTATCGTTTGATTTCAAAGCGTGGGGCGAGGGCACTTCAACGGTCTGGGACAAATGTGAGTTTGTTCTTGACGGAGAGACACAATTCACTTATGGGGCCTATAAGAATGATTGGCAGACTACATCGGTGAGGATAGATGCAGGAACTCACACCCTGATGTGGAGCTATGTCAAGGACTCCAGCCTCAATCCTGAAGGGGATTACTTTGCGGTGGATAATGTTGCGGTCATGACCGATGTCATCATCATGCTAGGTGATGTGAATGGTGATGGCAACGTGACGATTAGCGATGTGACAGCATTGATCGATTACTTGTTGAGTGGTGACGAAGGGAGTGTCTTAATGATTAACTGTGACGTCAACAAGGATGGAAAAGTGGCCATCAGTGATGTGACGGCTCTCATCGACTTGCTGTTGTCGGGAGAGAGGAATCCTGTGACTTGTGTGGTCGAGGGTATTACGTTCACGATGATGCCTGTGCCGAGTGGCTCTTTTACTATGGGAGCGACGGCCGAACAGGACGAAGCCTATGATTGGGAGAAACCTGCACATCAAGTGACGTTGACCTCTCCTTACTATATCGCCGAGACCGAGGTGACTCAGGCCTTGTGGCTGGCAGTGATGGGTGAAAACCCGAGTTATTTTACTGGCGACTTGCAACGTCCCGTGGAGCGGGTGTCGTGGAATGACTGTCAGACGTTTATTGCCAGGTTGAACCAGTTGACGGGCAAGACCTTCCGCTTGCCTACTGAAGCCGAATGGGAATATGCTGCTCGTGGTGGCAACAAGACCGAGGGCTATAAGTATGCTGGCAGCAATAACATTGACGATGTGGCATGGTATAGCGGTAACTCTGATAACACAACCCATCCCGTTGCCATGAAACAACCTAACGAATTGGGTCTGTACGACATGTCGGGTAATGTTTTGGAATGGTGCCAGGATTGGTATAGCAGATTTACCAGTGAAACCCAGATAGACCCTGTTGGGCCTGCAACTGGCTCTGATCGCGTGTACCACAGTGGGTGTTGGGAATACCCCGCCCACGGGTGCCGTGTATCCTATAGGTATTACAGTTCGCCGACTTATGCTGGCAGTAACCGCCTAGGGTTCCGGCTCGCCATGTAATAATCTGCTTCCGGTATATTAGTAACAACCCTGACTTGCAGCAATGAAGTCAGGGTTGTTTTTGTTCCGTAGTGTGCTGGCTTACCTCAGTCTTTTTTCTTCTCGGGCTGAGGTTGTCCGGGATCCTTATAGGGGTTGGATTTTACAAAGTCACTATCGCGCTCTATCTTGGTGACGACATGGCGGGAATTGCCGCGCCACAGGACTTTGCCCTTATATTCATTATAGGTGAGGATGAGTCGTTGACCATTCTTGGCCCATCGCATGGCCTCTAAGGCAAGGCTGTCGTTGGGGATACTGAAACTGAAGTTGCTCGTCATGGCCACCAGCGTATCCTCGATATAGCTCTCGCTGATCATTTCTCCCTCGTAGGTCTTGAACACGGCACCCTCGTTGCTCACCTGCATAATCCAGCCCTTTTCCTGGCTCGTGCGGTAGGGGTGGAAATAGTGCTGCCACATCCACCATCCCAGGAACGCTGCCATGGCAAGGATAATGAGCACCAGTATCATCTTGACCGTGTTGCCACGGCGCTCGATGGTGGCCTCCTTGATTTCCCGTTCTTCGCGTTCTTGTTCAGTCTCTTGGTGGGTCTGTTGCTGCTCTTCGGGAGCGTTGTCGGTGAAATAATCGTCAAAGTTGTCGTCCATAGTCCTTGGTTTTGAGTTTTAAGTCCTTAGCTATTTTGCTCAGAGTTTGATTTCGTCATTGGTGGTATCGACCACGGTCTTGCCGCTCTCGATGCGGTTGCGGTCAATCGTCATGCTGATAAAGGCATAGATGCCCAGCGCGATAATCAGCACTTGCTGGAATCCCCACACGAGCATGGCAAATGCCGAAGCGCGGGGGTCAAAGTGTGAGGGCGAGAATACGCCAATGCCGTAGAGTGACAGGCCGAAGATGGTGGCTACATGCCACGCTCCCAGACCGCCATTGGTGGGAATACCCATGCCGATACTGCTCAGGACAAAGACCACCAGCACGGCCAACACACTCAAGTTGCTGGTGAAGTTGAACGCTTGGCAGGCAAGATACAACTGCAGGAAATAGCATCCCCAGATGAGGATAGTCAATAACAGGAACCACCACTTGCCGTCCATGCGGCCGATGCCGGCAAAGCCTTCCCACAGGTTGCGGGCCATGAGTTGGATTTTCTTGATAATCTTGTTTTCGGTCTTCATGACCAGCAGCCATCCCAATGCGATAATGACGATGGCCGTTCCGAACCAGATGCGGGCATCGCTAGCGATGCTCATGAAGTTCTCCTTCATCTGCGGATAAGCGTCAAAGAACTGTCCGAAGGCACCCTGCGCCAGCAGGAACGTGACCAGCGTCAGCAAGAGCACGGTGGCGGTATCGGTCAGACGGTCGGCCACCATCGAGCCCATGACCTGGGTCACCGAGGCCTTCTGCCTGTTGGCAATGTAGCCGCAGCGCCACACTTCTCCCAGGCGGGGAAACACCAGGTTGACGGCATAGGTGCCGAAGATGCTGTTCAGCACTGCGCTGAACGAGGGTTTCACGTCGATGGCCTTGAGCTGGAGGCGCCAGCGCAGTGCGCGGAAGATATGGCTCATGATGCTGACCACCGCCACTGCTGCAAACCACCAATAATTGACATCGTTCTTGAGCGTGTCCATCATGCTTGTGACGTCCACGTTCTTGTACAGGAAATACATCAATCCAACGCCAATGACGAGAGGAATGCCGTATTTTACCAAATAGGATATTACCTTTTTCACGTTTTTTCTTTAAATGTTGAGTTAAATAGTTCCGTGCATTGCTTCAAGTCGCCAAAAAATCGCTATCTTTGCAAATTACTTACGGACCCTATTGAGCCTGCAAAGGTAACAATAAATGAGCAAACATGCGGAAAGTTAGAGCAAAAAAGTCACTGGGACAGCATTTCTTGACCGATTTGTCAATCGCTGAGCGTATCGCCCACACCTTGGACGACTTCAAGCACCTGCCGGTGCTCGAGGTGGGACCGGGGATGGGGGTGCTCACTCAGTTCCTGCTAGACATGGGCCTTGACTTGACTGTAGTGGAACTGGACAGCGAGAGTGTGGACTACCTGGAGGCTGCTTATCCGCAACTGCACGGGCGCATCATCGGCGAGGACTTCCTCAAGATGGACCTCAAGCGTCTGTATGGCGACCAGCCGTTCTGCGTCATCGGCAATTATCCCTATAATATCTCGACACAGATTTTCTTTAAGATACTGGAATACCGTGACCAGGTGACCTGCTGCAGCGGTATGCTGCAGCGCGAGGTGGCGCAACGCATAGCCGAGCCGCCAGGTTCCAAGACCTACGGCATCCTGTCGGTCCTCTTGCAGGCTTGGTATGATATCGAGTACCTGTTCACTGTCGATGAGCACGTGTTCAATCCGCCGCCCAAGGTCAAGAGTGGCGTGATTCGCCTTGTGCGCAACGACGTGAGCGACCTGGGCGTCGATGAGCGCATGTTTAAGCGCATTGTGAAAGCTTCCTTCGGTCAGCGGCGCAAAATGTTGCGCAGTTCCCTGAAACCGATATTCTCAGCAGATCCCACCGTGATGGAGCGTGATGTGTTCCGACAACGTCCCGAACAACTGAGTGTTGAGGATTTTATCGACCTGACGCGTCTTGCCACGTCAATAGAGAGGTAGGCAATAGGTTTTAGACGATAGTAAAACTAAAACCAACTAAAATTGAAAACTAAGAACGATGAAAGAATTTACCGAAGAATATCTCCAGACGCTCAATGAACTCATTGACAACAAGAATGAGGAACTTGTGCGTGCCAAAATACAGGATCTGCACCCTGCCGACATCGCCGAACTGGTAGGAGACCTCGATGACCAGGAGGCCTTGTTCATCATGCTCTTGCTCGATGATGAAACGGCCGCCGATGTCCTCGTGGAACTGGACGAGGATCAGCGTCACGACCTGATGGAACTGATGCCCAACGAGGAAATCGCCAAGCAGGTGGAGCAGATGGATGCCGATGATGCGGTAGACGTTATCCAGGAGCTGGACGAGGAGGACCGCGAGGATGTCATCAGCCACATCGATGATGTGGAGCAGGCTGGTGACATTGTTGACTTGTTGCAATATGACGAAGACACCGCCGGCGGTTACATGTCTACCGAGATGGTGGTTGTCAACGAGAACATGTCGATGCCCGACTGTATCAAGGCCATGCGTCTCCAGGCCGAGGATATGGACGAAATCTACAACGTCTATGTTGTGGACGATGATAACCGGCTGAAAGGTATCTTCCCCTTGAAGACCACCATCACCAACCCCTCAGCATCCAAGATCAAGCACGTCATGGAGCCAGATCCCCTGAGCGTACGCACCGACACCCACATCGAGGACGTTGCCCTCGACTTCGAGAAATATGACCTTGTGGCAATGCCCGTTGTCGATAGCATCGGCCGTCTGGTGGGCCGCATCACGGTTGACGACATCATCGACCGTGTGCGTGAACAGGGAGAGGATGACTATCAGTTGGCATCAGGTATCTGGGGCGACATCGAGACCGACGACAACGTCTTCCGTCAGGTGCGTGCCCGACTGCCGTGGCTACTTATCGGTCTGGTGGGTGGTATCATCAACGCTCTGATTCTGGGCGGCGGCGAGGGCGATGCCGACCTGTTGCGCATCTTGCCGGGCCTGGCGTTGTTCATCCCCTTGATTGGTGGCACGGGTGGTAACGTGGGCACTCAGTCGAGCGCTATTGTCGTGCAAGGTCTTGCCAACGGCAGCCTTGACATCAAGCATGTGGGCAAGCACTTGTTCAAGGAGTTCAGTACTGCGCTTATCAATGCGCTCGTGATGGGATTGCTCATTTTCTTGTACGCACACTTTTTCCCAGTAGACAATGACCCCACCAAGTCCCATATCGCTGCTGCTGCGGTAACGACTTCGCTGTTCCTTGTGGTCATGTTTGCCTCATTGTTCGGCACTGTGGTGCCTCTGGTCCTGGAACGGATGAAGATCGACCCTGCCATCGCGACTGGCCCCTTCGTCACCGTGACCAACGATATTGTCGGCATCACCATCTACATGGCCATCAGCGGCTGGCTCATCAACGTCTTCACCACCTTCATGGGCTAAGAAGTAGGTTCATTCAAATAACTGCTCTCCTGTTACTTGCCTTGCAGCTTGTCGGGAATAGGCGTTGTTTAATAGTCCATTTGGGGTGATGAAGACCGATGTTACTGATTTTCTTGTCCTGGTGACTTTCTTGAAAATCCTCTGTCGTCGATTCATTAATGTGTTGTAATCTTTGGTGATTTCATATTCTCCTCGGCTGTACTTCATTTCACAGATGGTGATAGTCTGGTCGGAGCGATCGATTAATAAGTCGATTTGTGCTCCATGCTTCAAGTCTTCATCAACTTGATTGTCCAATGATATTCCTTTTGTGGGTTTGTAAGTCCACGAGCACGGAGTATTGATGCTGCCGTCAATTCCTAAAGCATGAACAATCTGATCCAAATGGTTGAGGCATACTATCTCGAATGCATATCCGCACCATGAGTAGAAATTGCTCGTTGTTTGCATCTTCTGCCAGTAGTTGCCCAAGAAGTGTTTCTCTCCGTGCATAAACTTGAGGTAGAAAAGCGTGAAAGGATCAATAAGTTGGTAAATCTTTTCTTTCTTTTGTTTATTGAACGGAGTATAACTTCGTATGAATGAACACTCTTCTAGTTCATTCAGAAGTTTTGTTAAGTTTCCGTTATTGGTTTGGTTGGCTTCTTTGATGATTTCTAGTCTCGTCATCCCCATACCTTTTTTGTGCAAAGCGGTGATGACAGCAAGGTGCTTTTCTGCTTTCTTGAATAGTGATCGGAATATTTTTTGGAACTCGTCAACCAGCTCACCTCCGCGTGTGAAACATAGTGATTGAATGTTTTCGGCGACACTTTTTTCTCGTTCGAAAAGTGAAAGATAGTAAGCCACGCCTCCCACTGCCATGTAGCACTCTATGAGTTCCTGACGTTCATAGGGGAAGTCAAACGACTTGAAAAACTCTTCTGTCTCACGGAGCGTGAAGGGCGAGAGTAGAATCGTGTGGGTAGCGCGGTTGTGGAGCCCTCCTCGGGAATTGACGACATTGTCAAGCATCCATGTCGTGGCACTACCGCAAACGATTAGTTTTATATCGCGACGATAGGCAGCCCAGTCGTTCCAGAAGTGTTCTAATGAACTGATGAAATTAGAGCCGTAAGTGTCAAACCAGGGCAGTTCATCGAAAAAAATGATTTTTGGACCTTCTTCTACTTCATTGGCGATAAAGGATGAAAGCATGTGAAAGGCCTGAGCCCAGTTTTTTGGCGTCTCGGTTTGCTCCTTGAAACTGCCGAGCGCATAACCAAAGTTTTCTAATTGTTCCTTCGTGCTGACATTTTCCTTTCCTGTCATGCGGAAAACGAACTTGCCTTCAAATAATTCCTTGACCAGAAAGGTTTTGCCAACTCGGCGGCGGCCGTATATTGCGATAAACTCTGAGCGGTTGCTTGTTATATATTTTTCCAGCCGCTCTATTTCGGTTTTGCGTCCAATGATGTTCCTCTTCATAAGCAATAATTTTGGCGCAAAGTTATGATATTTTAGAGATTGCGCCAAATTTTGTTGTAATTTTTGGCGCAATCTTTGAATTTTTTAGAGATTGCGCCAAAAACTATTGATATCAGGGAAAGAGGTTGATATGTATTGGACGACAAGTTTTGGCTGAAGATAAAGGAGAAGATCCTCAGAAAATGTGTCGTGGTTGTGGCGGTGAGGTTATCGCTTGAGGATGCTGTCGATGCGGTGGGTGAGGGGGCGCAACGTGATGAGGCTGTCGGGCTGGAGTTGCGGCTTCCTGAAATCGGAAACTACAGGCTCTTTGCCGTCAGAATCGTCGTCGCGGGTGCGCTCATCGGTGAAGGCCATGACTTCCTTTTCACTGATGCCTATCAGTCTCATGTTCTTCTTGTTGAGGTAGCGGCAATAGGCTGCTACATAATCCAGCCAGTTCTGACGAGTGTGGAAAGTCTCTATCATCTGCCTTACGGAGCTGTTGCTGAGGAGTTTGGTGTGGGTGTGCTCGCCTGGTTCCATTTTCGCTATCACATCGTTAATGGTTGATGCGTATTCATTGACCCAGTCGTTCCAGTATTTCTCCATGTCATTCATCTCAGAGAAGCAACGGCCCACGTTGTCGATGAACTGGAAGTTGCCCAGGTTCTTCCACGTCTCGATGTTGTTGCCGAAAATGTTCTCAGCGGTTTTGTCTCGGGACATGAAGTCAAGAACTACAATCATGTTGATAGGGTCCTTTATTTCATCGATAGGGATGTCGTCGAGCTTATCGACAGGCAGATGCAACATCCATGTTCCGACGGAGTCACGGAGGGCCATATCCTTGGACATTTGTTCAAGTTGCCTGGAGAAGGTTTCGATGTTACTCATCACCATCATTGCCGACATCTTGCGGTCATTGACGCGTTGCCGATATTCAAGCAGGGCCGCAGTACCAAATGTCAGGATAATCGAGATGGTGGTTGCCAGCACGGTTAGAAATACTTCCCTCATGGTTGAGCCTTTGGCCCAAGCGCGGGCAAATGAAGGTATTCTTACTTTAACTTTTGGAGGTCTCATGTTTGTGTATTGTTTTAGTTATTGATTGTCTGTTGTTTTGCGCAGTTCCCAGAAGGCGACTGCGGCTGCTGCTGCGACGTTGAGTGAATCCACATTGTGTTTCATGGGGATACGCACGACGTGGTCGGCTGCTGTGATGGCCTCGCGTGAGAGGCCGTCGCCCTCGGTGCCCATGATCAGGGCTAGGCGTGGCTCGCGTTTCAAGATGGGATTGTCGAGCGTGATGGAGTCGTCGCTCAAGGCCATAGCGGCAGTGCTGAAGCCTAACTCATGCAGGTGTGGGGTGACAGGCTCTTCAATCCATGTCCACGGGACAAGGAACACCGAACCCATCGATACGCGTACGGCGCGGCGGTTCAATGGGTCGCAGGCCGTGGGGGTCAATAGTACGGCGTCGATGCCCAGGGCGGCTGCCGAGCGGAAAATCGCGCCGATGTTGGTCGTGTCGGTCACGCCGTCAATCACGACAATGCGGGTGGCATCGCGGCACACGTCACTGGCGGGGCGGGGCAGGGGACGACGCATGGCGCACAGCACGCCTCGCGTGAGCGTGTAGCCCGTGAGCGATGCCAGCAAGTCGCGTTCGCCCGTATAGACGGGAATGTCGCCGCAGCGTTCGATTATGCTGGCGGCATCACCCGTGATGTGGCGCCGTTCACACAATAGCGACAACGGCTCATAGCCGGCGTCAAGGGCAACATGGATCACCTTGGGGCTCTCGGCAATGAAGATACCCTTGTCTGGCTCCAGACGGTTACGCAACTGTGCTTCGGTCAAGGTCCCATAGACCTCAATCCCAGGCTGCTCCAGCGATGTGACTTCAATAATCGGCATGATGATGCTCGCGTTGCTCGCAGTTTAAAGTATAAAGAAAAAGAATGCGGATGCCCTCGTTCGTTCGTTCATTCGTTCACCCGTCTCCACGGCGTCAGCCGTTTAAAGGAGCAGTTCCGGCGCCCTGGATGGCGCGGACTTGGCGTTGGAACTCGATGGGACGCTTGATATATTGCAGGATGATGGTGCCTGCGCCTGTGCCTGAGACCTTGACGGTGCCGTAATTGAACACCCGGCCCCAGAACCCCTGCTCGACGAGGATACTCTCTACCTTGCCGATGACAATCTCGTGGGCATGGCGGTGAATCCAGCCATAACTATGGAAAAAACGCTTGTCGCTGACAAAAATCGTCGTGGTCAGGTTGCGGATGAGCCGACCCAGATGCAGGTAGGCCCAACGGGTAAGCCGGGGCTTGTAGAGAATGTTTTCGCCAGGGGCTATGATTTTGCTGATTTTCATAACTAATCCTAAAATTTGTTTCTTATAGTGCAAAAATAGTGCAAATTCCACATTATTTAGTAATTTCGCAGCAAAATTTTGTGCAAACCGAACGGCATGAAAGATATTTCAATGGCTGAGGTGCCGCCAAAATTATTTAAATTTTTGTGCAAACCGTACGCCATGATACCTTTTTCAATGGCTGTGGGGGCGCCAAAATCATCAACATTTTCCAAACATATCAGAGTAATATGGTTAACGACACAGAAAAGAAAAAAGATAAGAGTGAAGAATATGTAAGGCAAACCGGCTCGCTCAAGGAGCGCTTGGGACGCGTGAAAAAGACCCGCTGGTGGCGCTTCGGCATCGTGGCGGTCATCTACGTCTTGTGGACCATCTGGGTGGGTAACCCCTTGCTGCTGTTGGGTTTGCTCCTGCTTGCCGACATCTACTTGACACAGTTTATCCCCTGGGGCGCATGGAAGGGCCTGAAGAACAAGACCCTGCGGACCATCATGAGTTGGGTAGATGCCATCGTCTATGCCCTCGTGCTGGTTTATTTCCTATTCCTGTTCATCGGCCAGAACTACCAGATTCCCTCGTCCTCGCTCGAGAAGTCGCTGTTGACGGGTGACTTCCTGTGGGTGAACAAGGTGGTCTATGGTCCCCGCGTGCCTCAAACGCCGCTGCACTTCCCGCTGGCCCAGAACACCCTGCCCATCCTCAACTGCAAGTCCTATATCGAGACTCCCCAACTGGATTACCACCGCCTGAAAGGCCTGCGCAACGTCGAGCGCATGGATATCGTCGTGTTTAACTTCCCTGCAGGCGACACGGTGGCGTTGAAGATGCCCAACCCCGACTATTACACCTTGTGCCAGGAGCG
>JAEEGL014806432.1_pt1 | contig 13246 bp, 9 predicted proteins | sample 9134231 | NCBI WGS metagenome assembly JAEEGL01 (sample SAMN16246548, study PRJNA631951) | gut metagenome | biome: gut microbiome; feature: rumen; material: fiber-attached | host: Bos | place: Iran: Karaj | collected 2018-10 | reverse complement strand
GCCATCACCTGCCCGCTCATCACCAAGAGCGACGTCACCAAGTTCGGCAAGACCGAAGGTGGCAACGTGTGGCTCGATCCCCAGCGCACGGCGCCCTACAAGTTCTACCAGTTCTGGATCAACGTCAGCGACGAGGACGCCAAGAAATACATCAAGATCTTCACCGCACTGCCTCAGGACGAAATCGAAGAGCTGATTGCCGAGCAGGAGAAGGATCCCGGCCTGCGTCCGCTGCAGAAACGCCTCGCCAAGGAGATTACCACCATGGTACACAGCGCCGAGGACTACGAGATGGCTGTCGAGGCTTCACAGATCCTGTTCTCCAACAAGGCCAAGGACATCCTCCACAAGATCGACGAGGAAACCCTGCTCAACGTGTTCGAGGGCGTGCCCCAGTTCGAGGTACCCCGCAGCGCCATCGACGAGGGTACTCCCCTCATCTCGCTGTTGACCGACACCGCTGCCGTCTTCCCCAGCAAGGGCGAGATGCGCAAGCTGACCCAGGGCGGTGGCGTGAGCATCAACAAGGAAAAGATCGCTGATCCCAACATGCCCGCCAGCGCCGACATGCTGCTCAACGACAAGTACATCCTTGCCCAGAAAGGCAAGAAAAACTATTACCTACTCATTGTCAAGTAATTAAACAACATCCCACATCAGAAAAAGTAAAAAAAATCTGATAAACGGGTTGTAATTCAAAAAAAAGCAGTAATTTTGCACCGCTTCTGCGGCAGGCAACTGTCCAGATGACATAGGGATTGCCTTGTAGTGTAATGGTAACACAACGGTTTTTGGTGCCGCATTTCCTGGTTCGAGTCCGGGCAAGGCAACCACAAGAAAAGGAGATGGACGCAACGTCCATCTCCTTTCTCTGACTGAATGACTACGGAACGGTAATGAATCTTGTCTTTACTATTTTTCCCTTATAGTATCGTTTTCGGTCGCTTCCTGCCATTCGTCGGGGTATCGAAGGGGCAATTCCTGTTCATTGTAGCTGCGGTCAATGAGTTCTGTGCAGCGGTGGATCAGGATGTGCATCCCGTCGTAGTAACTATGGAGGTCATGAACCAGCACGCTGTCCCAGCTGAAGTCATGCACATGCCTCGTCCCCATAATCTCACTCAGCACAGCACGGTCAAGCGGCAGCAGACCTTGGGTGCGGAAGCGTGGAGGGACGATGATGCAATAATCGACATGGTACTCGTTGAGCATAGCGGCAATCTCACGCAGCAGTACCTCGGACTCTCCCGTGATGACCAGCGGCATGGGGTTGGGCAGCGCCTGCATCTCCACCAGCCACGGCATGGTGCTGAAATAGGTATCGGGGTCGGCCAGGATGAGCGAGTCTTTGGCGTCGTTGCGGTCCTCGTTGGTCTCCTCGTCATGCCCGCTGACGGGGACGGGTTGCATCTTGCCGTCGGGGACAAGTTTGTCAGCCACCAGTTCTGGCCACAGGCTGTAAAGGAACAGCTCGGGGTCGCGGTAGGCGTTGAAATGCACCATGTGGAAGTCGAGCCAGCTGACCTCGGGCGAGACCTCATAGTGGGGGACATAGGGCATCTCGCGGTAACGCTTCGGGCGCCTGAACATTTCCTCCTCCATCACCAGCAGCACGTGCCTGACGTCCTGGCCGTGGTCGAACAGGTAACGCAGCTCGTCACGGATGCCCTCCAGAGGCTCCGCACCCGCCGTGAAGTGGTAGATGTGCGCACTGTCGGGCAGGTGGCGGCCCCATTGTCGCACAGTGAAGTTGGTGGACAGCGAGGAGCCGAAGATAAACGAGTCGTAGTGCCGCTCCAGGCCGTGGTACTTGAGGCCCTCGACGGCGACATAGCGCTTGTTGGGGATGCGCTCCAGCGAATCGCCGGCCTCCACCGACACGCCGTCGTAACGGTGCACCACGCCGAAGGGGTCCAGCACCACATACAGTGCCAGGAACAATGCCAATGGCGATGCCGCCAGCAACACGCGCAGGATGAATTCCTTGATTCCTTTACGTTTCATGCCTTATCGTTTTTCAGAACTGGAAATAGATGAACTGCATGTCCCTGTCAAGGCTGCATACCGAGATGCCGACGGTGAGCAGCCAGTAGATGAGCCACCTCACTGCTGCCGGGAACGGCATACGCTCCAGGGGGAACTCCTGACGGCGGCCCAGCCACTCGATGATGAAGAACGGAACCATGTAGAAGATGGGCTGGCCGAAGGTGGGTCTTTGGAGCCAAGTTGTATTCACCATCACATCAAGAATCTCACCCAAGTGCACAATATTGGTGGCACGGAAGGCGATCGCCTCCAGGGAGAACAGCAGGAAGGTCACTAATATGCGTGGCAGGTCTCGCAACTCGGCATGCTCGCTCAAGCGGCGCTTCGGCAGGAACACGAACGGCATCACCAGCAAGCCGTTGAACACACCCCAGACGACGAACGTCCAGTCCGCGCCATGCCACAGTCCTGACAGGAAGAACAGCACCATCACGTTGAGCGCCGTGCGCCACTTGCCGCGGCGCGAGCCGCCCATGGGAAAATACACATAATGGCGGAACCACGATATCAGCGAGATGTGCCAACGCTGCCACAGCTCCTTCATGTTGCGCGAGAAGAAGGGGTAGCGGAAGTTGGGCTGCAGGCGGATGTTGAACAGCCGGGCAGAGCCGATGGCGATGTCACTGTAGCCCGAGAAGTCGGCATAGATCTGTACCACGAACAGCACGCCTGCCCACAGCATGCTAGCGGCCGTGAAGTGGTAGGGGTTATACAGCAGGTAGTCCACATAGTAGCCGATGCTGTCGGCGATGATCACCTTCTTGGCAAGGCCCCACAGGATCTGGCGCACGCCCACCACGGCAGTGTCGTAGTCGAACACCTTGCGGCGCAGGAACTGCGGCAGCAGGTTGGAAGCCCGTTCGATGGGACCCGCTACCAGTTGCGGGAAGAACGCGATGAACACGCAGAAGGCGACAGCATCGCGCGTGGGCTTGACATCGCCGCGGTACACGTCCACCGTGTAGCTGATCGCCTGGAAGGTGTAGAACGAGATGCCCACGGGAAGCAGGATGTTCAGCGTGGGCCAGTCAGGGTGAAGGCCGAACAGTCCCAGGAAATCAACCAGGCTGTCGCGCAGGAAACCCAGGTACTTGAACACCACCAGCACACCGAGGTTCAACGCGACATTGGCGGCGACCAACCAGCGGTCATGGCGTGAACGGTCACCGCGCATCAGCAGCGCAGAGCCATAGGTCGTCAGCGACGTGAGCAGGATCAGGCACAGCATGCGCCAGTCCCACCAGCCGTAGAAGACGTAGCTGGCGGCAAGCAGGAACAGGTTCTGGAGCCTCAGACGCCTGCGCAGGCACCAGTAGACCAGAAAAACAAGGGGAAGGAATAACGCGTATGTATAACTGTCAAACTGCATAGTTAATGCTATACCAGCATGAATTATCTGTAATCAGGATGAATAACCGTGAGTGAAGCGCCGGACTCCACATTATAAACCTCTGGCTGGTCAGCAGGAATCAAGCCATCCAAATGTCCAATTCCCTTCCTCTCAAGCAAGATAGCATTTAAACTATCACCAGCATAAGACAGTAGTGTGACAAACAAAAAAAACAAACCTAAAAAAAGCTTTTTCATATTATCATTAATTTATAATTAATTTTAGCATTGCTATCATCAATAATATTCATTTGATACTTGCAAAGTTATGTCAAATATATGAAAAAAGCTAGTATCAACATGTAACATTATCATTATTGCATATCTGATTATCAACTATTTACAAAAAGTAAATGTAACATCGTGTAACACCCTTTAAAAATACTGTGAAGCATATCACTATCATACATATTCAACCTCTTTAATCTTTATGGTTAGAACTGTTGTTGATGATTAAATAATGTAAAACTCAAACAGTTTAAGCAATATCAAAAGGCATGTCAGAGCACATTATAATTATATCCCGTAAAAAGAAACAATTGAAAAAAAACATGTATTTTTGCACAATGAAACGCAATATAATCATATCTTTCTTACTAGCAGTTATAATTATAGCACAGTTATTGATTGGATGTAATGGAACATACCATTACGATAGTCGACTAATAGCTGCCGACAGTATGATGTGCCAAAACACCGACAGTGCTTTATCGATACTCACTCAATTGGGAAAAGATGGCTTTATGAATAGAGCCGATCGCGCTTACCATGCTCTGCTACTCTCACAAGCAAAGTATCGTTGCTATGTCACCGCCACCAGTGACAGCACCATCAATGTGGCACTTGACTATTACCAGAAGCACCAAGATGAAAACGAGAAACTCACACGCTCCCTTATTTACAAGGGGGCCATCATGGAAGAATTGGGAGAATCAGAGTCAGCAATGAAATACTATAAAAAAGCATTGGCAACCGTAAGTCTTAACGATTATTTCAATCAAGGATATGTCAAGCTCAGAATAGGCAATATCTATCGTGACAACATGGTTGCAGACAGCAGTGATGTAACCATATTCAAAGAGGCGCTACATCACTTTGAACAAGCGAACGACAGTTCATACATTTTAACATGTTTGTCCGAAATAGGCAGTTCCTATATTAAAACTAATCATGACAGCGTTCTTGCTTATCTTGACAAAGCAAAATCCCTGGCTCAAAAACTGAATAACAAAAGCATCGAACTGGATTACATGATTTACATCGCAGATATCAAGATGTATAGCCGAAGTCCACATGATATTGCCGATGCCAAGGATATTGCCTTGTCACTGCTCAGAAACAATAATTATGCAGATGACCGTAAAAGCCACATCATGATGATAGCAGCATTGACGCTTGCAAAGCAAGAAAAGCCCGACTCTGCTAGTATTTTTCTCAATCAGGTCCCCACAGAAAACCTCTCAGCTGGCCTGAGGGTACTATATGAAAAGTGCCTTGCCGAGTTATTCATCAGCAAAGGCGACATCAGAGAGTACCAACAACACTATGAAAAGTCTGAAGACATTGCCGATTCAATAGCCAGCAATAGTCGACAGCAAGTTTTGAGAGATGTTGAAGCAAAATATGACAACGAATCTTTAAAATATGAAAATCTTCGATTCAAGTCAAAACTTGTAATTTCAGTTTTATCAGGTCTTTTTTTATTAAGCATCCTGACCATTGCTCTTATGATAGTGTCACGCAAATCATTGCTCAGAAAACGACAATTACAGGTCAGTGAAGAGACGATTGCACAACTGAACATCGACAAAACCCTATTGGCGACCCAGCTCAACAACAACTTAGCGATGAGCGATGAATTGAAACTCACCTTCAAACAACAAGTGGAAACTTTCTTGCAACTTGTTCAATCACATGTCACCATATTTGCTAGTGATCCTAAGAAATTTGGCAAATTATTTCAGCAAAGCTATAATACAAACCAGCCTTCAAGTTCTTTCTGGAGAGGCGTACGTTCGTATGCAGATAACCAACTCAACAACATCATCACACGTACAAAAGATAATTGTCCGTCTCTTCGAGAAAAAGACCTAAATTTCCTTAGCCTATATTGCATTGGGATGCCAACGACGGTCATTATGGCATGTATGGGCTATGCCGAGGCACATTCGGTATATAACAAAAAGCGGCGGTTGGCCACAACAATGGGCCTAGAGGAGCCACTGGATGACTATATCAAAGGCTTTAAGTCTTCAGTACTTGAGTGAGATATTGGTGGGGATGGGGCTGGTGGTGTCGAAGGTAAATGAGGCCCAGGCGCTGGTTAACTGACTCTCGTAGCGGATGCGGTACTTAGTGCCGGGACGCAGGCACTTGAGCGTTGCTTCGCCAGTGACAGGTTGGGGCACTGCTCTGCGCCGCTTAACGCCCTTCTTCTCAATGATAGTACATTGTTCCTCCTGAACGGTGATGACCAGATTGATGGTCTCCTCGTCGCCCAAGGACAGTCCTGTCCTGCGCACTTGTATACGGCCACCGCCCAATGGCTCCATGATAAGTAAATCCTCTGTCTCTTCTTCGTCGGCCAACAACTGACTATTCTGATGGCATTCGCCTTGGGGGAATTCTGATTGGTCGGTCGTTTCCTCTTTCTCAACGGGAGTCGTGGTGAGTTGGACAATGTATGTGCTTGGCGGTCTCTTTTCTCGGTGCCCGAAGAAAAACGCCAGCAATGCCATCGCCACGACAAAGGCGATGGTATAAAATTCCGGAGAGTTGAGGTCAATCATTTGAGTTTATGGATGATTTCGGCTGCGATGAGGCGCGATGAGGCCGGCGACCAATGCGTGTCGTTGAACAAATAAACATCCTTCACACCCTGCTCGACAAAGGGATGCAGCACCCGCTTGGCGAAAACAAAACGGTCTATCTCAGGAGCCATCCACTGCTCGAGATCCTCGTTGAGGGTTTTGACTGGATAGGGATTGTCGATGATGAAATCCTGGTATAAGTCATACTTGTCACAGGCGATGAGCAAGACAAGGTTCACCCCCTTCTCCCTCGCCAAGTTGATCAACTGACGATAACTGTCCACAATGGCCTGTTGCTGGTCAGCAGTGAGGTCAAAGCCCATGTTTACATCATCTTTATAGAAATAGAGCATGTCGGGTTGCTTGCCACCAAACATGGGACGTGAGAGTCGTGCTGTGTAGATGGGATTCTTGCCAAAGAGGTGATAGAACACGTAATCCTTGACGCGCAACAGCGGACTTGCGTCTTGAGGTTTCTCAGCAGCCTTCTGTAACGCTTGGGGTCGCGGCAGTGAGGTGTTGTTGTTCACAAAGCCGCCATGACGGCTGACCAGATAGCGTTCCACCTCCTGAACGACGAGGTTCTTGACATGAGTGGAATCAATCACGCCCAAATTCAGCGCGTCAAATGCCATCTGTACCGGGCTGGCCTGTGCATCCCCTCCCGGCGTGAACAAGGTGACCTTGAGATTTCCGTCATGGGCAAGATAATTCACATAGTCACAGGGCTTGCTCACTCCTCCGCCATGAGAGAAAGAGTCGCCGATGACCACCACATCACAGGTATCCTGCCGCATCAAGCTGTCATCGTCCAGGCTCTGATGGTAGAAATCGTGCAGGACATCGGTATTCAGGATGGAATCGGTATATTCCGAGCCGCCGTCTATCAGTCCCAGTCGCATCAAGTCGCCCGAATTGTCATTGGTCGCCCACAGATACACCACCATCCCGACGAGCAAGAGCCAGACGGGCAACACGGTGTAGGATATCTTAATGAGGAACTTTTTCATGACTTGCACACTTAGAACTGGAAATAGATAAACGTCTGCACTTGACCAGCGAAATAGAAGATGAGGCACACCAGCAGCACATAGAGCAGCAGGCGGGACACCTGAGAAGAGAAGATGCGGTAACCGTCAATCTGCAACACGTGTTCACGCTCGCGCTGGAACCACTCGACAAGCAAGAGACCGGCACACCACATGAGCATCGTTGCCATCTGCATCGTCAAGCCGTGCATACTGAATAGCGATGACGAGAACAGCCGTGACGTGAAAGCCGCAAAGGAAGCGAAATCCGGGGCACGGAACAGCACCCACCCGAAGTTAACAAGCAGGAAGGTCACCAGCATAGACAGGAATTCACCAGCTGACGGCAAGAGTCTGCCATGGGCAACGGTATCTTTGTACTTGTTTGCTCCAAGCAAAACCAGCGGAATAAACAGCAAGGCATGATACAAGCCCCACAGGACGAAGGTCCAGTCAGCACCATGCCACAATCCGCTCAGGGCAAACACGATGAGCGTATTGAGAATTGTCCTAAATCGACCATGGCGACTACCTCCAAGCGGGAAATAGACATATTGGGTGAACCAGTTCATCAATGTGACGTGCCAACGGCGCCAAAACTCGCGCACATTGCGAGAGAAATAAGGCACCTTGAAGTTGGTCGTCAATCGGAACCCGAACAACTTGGCGCAACCGATGGCGATGTCGCTGTAACCTGAAAAATCGGCATAAATCTGGAACGTGAACAACAATGAAGCAATAAGGAGCATCAACCCCGTCGCGTCACCGATACCATCCCATAGCTTGTTGACCACTTCAGCACAACCGTCGGCAATGATGAGCTTTTTGAAAAAGCCCCACAACATCTGGCGCAAGCCGTCAACTGCGGTGGCATAATCAAAGGTGCGCTCACGCTGCATCTGCGGCAAGAGATTGGTGGCACGTTCAATGGGGCCAGCCACCAGCTGGGGGAAGAAGCTGATGAATGAAAAGAAGGCGATAGGATCACGCGTAGGCTCAATCCTGCGGGCATACACGTCGATGGAGTAGCTCAACGCCTGGAAGGTATAGAAACTGATACCGACAGGCAAAATAATGTGCATCGTGGGCCAATCTACCGTGACGCCAAACACCGACAGCATGGAGGCAAAACTGTCCACAAAGAAATTGAAGTACTTGAAGACAGCCAATATGCCCAAATTCAAGACAATGTTGGCGGCACTCACAGCCCTCTGAACAGGCCGTCTGCCCTCATAACGCTTGATAAGCAGTCCACTCAAGAAGCTGCTTGCCGACGTGATGACGATGAGAATCAGGAAACGCCAGTCCCACCAGCCGTAAAAGACATAACTCGCCACGAGGATGAGCAGGTTCTGCCAACTCAACCTCTTGAATACAAACCAGTAGAGCAGGAACACTACCGGTAAGAATATCATGAATGTGAACGAGTTAAAAAGCATCTTAATATTGAAATTAGCTGTTAGCTTTTAGCCATTAGCTTTTAGCACTTGGAGGCATTCGCCACCCGCTAACAGCAAAAGACTAAAGGCTAACAGCCAAGAGCTAGAAGCTTAAAGCTAACAGCCAGTTACTTGATGATCATCACCGTTGCTTGGGGCGTTCCTGTTGTTGCAGGATAGCTTCCCTGTCCGGCATAGATGTTGTAAATACCAGTCGGTACACGTTCACCATCGGCACCACTGCCATCCCACAAAGCACATCCCATCACAGGACCAAACTGAGCAACAATAGTTCCGTTGCGGTCGGTCACAGTCACATAGGAGTTTTCCATGAGGTTGGCAATCTTGATCATGCCCGTGAAGTCAGGCTCAACAGGGTTGGGGAACGCATAGACATTGTCAAAGTTCAAGGCGGCAGCGTCACCGTGAGGTACATACTCAGCAAAACCGTTATCAGTGAAGATGTAGATACGGTCATTCACCGTGTCACACTCAACGCTGTAAACCATATCGCTGGGGATATCGCTGTTAGTAATCGTGAAGTGGTTAAAGACCTCACTGGCATTGGGAGAAGTAAAATAGAGGCCATTATTGGTGGCAATCCACTTATTATTTTCACGGTCTACAGCAACGTCGTATACCGTATAACTCTCACACAAGAAGCCCTTACCCTCACTGAACTTGTTGACAAAAGGACGGGTCACACGAGGAATCTCGTCAAACAAGACATCAGGATCGACCACAAACAGACCTGCGTCATAACCGATCCAGATGAGGCCATCCCTATCTTCCTCCATGCAGGTAAGGTTGTCCCACTTGACTAACTTGTTATCCTGGTCAACAAAGTTAATGACACTGGCAAAACGATAGTTATCGACCGTAGGATCTTCATTACCGTTATCCCAGCACAGTACATGACCAATCACAGCACCTGAAGGATAGTCACAATCACTAAAGATTTTATAGTTGTTCTTGTGGGAAACCAGGAAACGGGAACGCTGGAAAGAGCCAGTGCTAAGACCAAGCAATCCATTGGGCTTAAACCAGTCAGTTTTAGCGACGGTATTGCTAGCAACCTTATCCTTGGGAAGCACCGTACAGGGAATCGTAGCAGCTGCATAAGAACTTACCACCCATAAGTTCCCATATTTATCAAATGCAGGATATGGTTTATATTTACCTATAAGCGAATTGCTTTCAGTATAAACCAACTTCTTAACATCGTCAGTCACCTTAAAAATACCTAAATCCCAACTTGTTCGTAAATAAGTATGAGGATCAAAAGGATTAAACACAAATTCATATCCTGCGCCTAATGCAGTATAAGGTGTTGCATTAGACCAATTCACACCATCATAAGTATTAATAATATTAGAACCGAATCCAGTAACATTCACCTTATTGGGACCAGACGTTCCTGCATAAAGCTTGTTAAGTTCACCATTATATTTCAACCAATAAGGTGCATCAGTTGTCAATGAATTAATCTTATAATAGGCTGTGCTACCTTTAATGTGCAGACCGTTAGCATCGGTGTACCAGATGGTACCATCGCCTAAGGGATCAGAGCTTGCACAGGTGACGACAGACGTCTGTTTGGTAGGACTGCCACCATTCTGATCAAACGAATAGTAATAGGTCTGACCAGCAAAGTTTCCAATAAAACCAGTAGTGGTTTTCTGAATATTAGTCGCCTTGTTGTTACTCAACACCGTGGAAGATACGGGAGTTCCTGACGAAATATCTAACTTTAAGATACCTGCCGACACACCATAGACAAATACCGAATGGTCATTGATACGATATGTCTTTGCATCAGAGAAAGAGCCAGTTATACTCTCATAATTCTTAGTGGGCTCGGGGTCACCAGGTGCGCCATAATAGCACCTGCCGTTAGAGAAAATCATCAGTGTCTCACCAACAAGAACAACAGAATTGATACAAATCGTTCTTGTGAACTGATAGTTCTTTGTCACCTTAAACGTTGACTCATCAATGATGAAAAAGCCATAGCCAACGGCCACATAAGCAGAACCATTAGCAAAGGTGATATCGCGAATACCCTTAGGGGTATAGGTGCTAAGCCCCTCATTATCAGTCAAGGTGTAATTCTGCGCAGTAGTAACCCTATCCTTGAGGTTAGGAATGTTGGTCACCTTACCCTCGCTATTGATAACATCAATGTTGGCATCAGCATAAGCGATAAAGAGCAACCTATTCTCCCAGTCATAGTAAATCTGCGAAATGCGGTTGCCTGACAGGAGATTTTGCTTGTTAAGTGCATCAGTAATGCCTGTTGACTTATCAAATCTGAAAAGGTGGCCACTGTTCAGGTAATACACCTTGCCACCTGTGTCAAAGATATTCTGAACCTTTGACGTCACATAATAGTTATGCATTTTCCATGTGCTGGCATTGGCACCGATGGCTGCCATCACAAGAAGCACCACTAATAATAAATGCTTTTTCAACATATCCACTTAGTTTAATATTTAATTTCAAATTTACGAACACGCTCATTTTCAGCAAGATATGCAATAGATTTGCACAAAACCCACTGAATCAAATGCCAAAGGTATAAAATATTAACGAGAAAACTGACTTTTTAACTCTAATATGATGATAAAAAGTTTCTTAAAAATTGCAAACACACAAACGCCAAGGGCAAGGTACCGTTATGTGTGCGGTACCTTGCCCTCAATACGGTGAAAGTCCTGACTTCAGCCAGATTACTGCTCTTGGGCAGCAGCGGCCTCAACCCACTTTTTGACCTCGTCAACAACGGGAACTTTGAAGCCAAGCTTATACTTCTTATTGATGTCGAGCAGATCCTGGAAAAGTTTACCGGGTTTCTCAAGCGCACCAAGAGCGGCAACAGTGAGGAAGCCAGCCTTCTGGATAGGAGCTACCCACTCCTCGGGGATTCCAAGGGCGGTAAACGCTTCAACCTTGTCGCGGGCAGGCACCTTCTCGGGACGCATCTGCGGGAACAGGAGCACATCCTGAATGTAGCTGTTGCCCGTCATGAGCATCACCAAGCGGTCGATGCCGATGCCGATACCACTCGTGGGGGGCATACCGTACTGCAAGGCACGCAAGAAGTCCTGGTCAATAACCATTGCCTCGTCATCGCCCTTGTCGGCCAAACGCATCTGCTCCTTGAAGCGCTCCTCCTGATCGATGGGATCGTTCAGCTCGCTATAGGCATTGGCCAACTCTTTACCGTTGACCATGAGCTCAAAGCGCTCAGTCAAGCCAGGCTTGCTGCGATGCATCTTGGTCAGCGGGGACATCTCAACAGGGTAGTCGATGATAAACGTCGGCTGGATGAACGTACCCTCGCAGAACTCGCCGAAGATTTCGTCAATCAGCTTGCCCTTGCCCATCGTGTCGTCGATCTCAAGTTTCAACTGCTTGCACACCTCGCGGATTTCCTCCTCGGTCTTGCCTTCCAAATCAAAGCCGGTCTTCTCCTTGATGGCCTCGAGAATAGGCAAACGACGATAAGGAGCCTTGAAGCTGATGACCTGACCGTCAATCTCAGTCTCGGGCTTGCCGTTGACAGCAACGCAGATTGTTTCCAACAACTGCTCGGTAAACGACATCATCCAGTTATAGTCCTTGTACTGCACATACAACTCCATGCAGGTGAACTCGGGATTATGGTTGCGGTCCATGCCCTCGTTGCGGAAGTTTTTACCGATTTCATACACGCCCTCGAAACCGCCCACAATCAGACGCTTGAGGTAAAGCTCGGTAGCAATGCGCATATACATGGGAATGTTCAGCGCATTGAAGTGAGTGATAAACGGACGGGCAGTTGCACCACCGGCGATGGCCTGCAGGGTCGGTGTCTCGACCTCGGTATAGCCTGCATCATCAAGCACCTGGCGCAAGGTCTTCACCACCAGTGCACGCTTCAAGAAAGTATCCTTCACACCAGCATTGACCACCAGGTCAACATAGCGCTGACGGTAACGCAACTCAGGATCCTCAAAGGCGTCGTAAGTCACACCGTCCTTCTGCTTCACTACGGGCAGCGGCTTCAACGACTTGCTCAGCAGCTTGAGCGACTGGGCATGGACACTGATTTCGCCCGTCTGGGTGCGGAATACAAATCCCTGCACACCGACGAAGTCACCCATGTCGAACAACTTCTTGAAGACAGTGTTATACAGGTCCTTGTTCTCATCGGGGCACAAGTCATCGCGGCTCACATAGACCTGCACACGGCCTCGTGAATCCTGCAGTTCAAAGAACGACGCTTTGCCCATGATGCGGCGGTTCATCATTCGGCCAGCGATGCTCACCTGACGCGGCTCAGCATCATCCCTGAAGTTGGCAATGATGTCATCACTATAGGCATTCACCACATACTCGTCGGCGGGATAGGGGTTGATGCCCATCGCCTTGAGCTGCTCCAAACTATTGCGGCGGATAATCTCTTGTTCGCTTAATTCAAGTACATTCATTGTCTTTATATCTTTTTCGTTCTATCGTTACAAACTGCAAAGGTAGTGAAAATTGTGCAAGT
>JAEEGL013818290.1_pt1 | contig 13246 bp, 9 predicted proteins | sample 9134231 | NCBI WGS metagenome assembly JAEEGL01 (sample SAMN16246548, study PRJNA631951) | gut metagenome | biome: gut microbiome; feature: rumen; material: fiber-attached | host: Bos | place: Iran: Karaj | collected 2018-10 | reverse complement strand
CAAATAATGCATATGCAACTGCATGTGATTTATTAAATCCATATCCTGCAAATGGAAGTATTAAATCAAATACTTTTATAGCAACTGATTCTTCATATCCATTTTTCTTAGCATTTTCTATAAATCTAATCTTTTCTTTTTCTATTACATCTATTTTCTTTTTAGAAATAGCTTTTCTAATAACATCAGCTTGACCTAATGTATATCCACCCATCTTCTTTAATATTTCAATTACTTGTTCTTGATATACAAGTATTCCATACGTATCTTGTAAGATAGGTTTTAAATCATCATGTAAGTATGTAATGGAAACTCCATTATTTTTACGAGCAATATAAGTATCAATATTTTGAGCAGGTCCTGGTCTAAACATTGCAATACTTATAATCAAATCATTAAATGATGAAGGTTTGGAATTTCTTAAGAAATTCTTCATACCACTTGATTCAAATTGGAAGATACCTGATGTATCTCCATTTGAAAATAATTGATATACATTTTTATCATTTAAACTTATTTTATTAATATCTAGTTTTTTATTATTAGTTTCTATATCTTTTAAGATATCAAATTCTAAAGATAAATTCTTAATGGATAAGATATCCATCTTAAGTAATCCTAATTCTTCTATTTCATCTTTAGTAAAACCAACTAATAATTCATTTCCATTTGAAACAACTGGAACTAAATCTCTTAGTTTTTCAGAGGATATAACTACACCTGCAGCATGTACAGTTATATGATGCTTAATACCTTCTAAATAGAATGCTTCATCATATACTTTATTTAATTTATAGTTATGCTTAAGCATGTCCCTTACAACTTCATTATTTCTATTTTCTTGTAAGCTTAATTTACTATCTATATTTCTAATTAAATTAGAAATCATGTTATCTTCAACATTATTAATTTTAGCAACTGTTCTTAAAACTTCTTTTGCTGTCATGGTTCCATATGCAATTATATTAGCTACATATTCTTCACCATATTTTTGTTTAATATAATCTACTATTTCTCCTCTTCTTTCATCTTCGAAGTCAATGTCAATATCTGGCATTGATACTCTTTCAGGATTTAAGAATCTTTCAAATAACAAATTATATTCTAATGGATCTATCCATGTAATTCCTAATGAATATGCAACTAAAGAACCAACTGCAGATCCTCTTCCTACTCCAACATATATATTATTTTTATATGCAAATTTTATATAGTCATATACTATTAAGAAGTAATCTACAAATCCCATATCAGATATAACTTTTAATTCATAATCTAATCTATCTTGATATTCTTTAGAAACTTTACCATCTAATCTTTTTGCTAATCCTTTATTAGCTAAATCATATAAGAATTCTTTAGAATCTTTAATATATTCAGGAATATATCTTTTAGATGTATCAAAGGAAATATTAATCTTATCTACTAAGAAAGAGGTATCATATGATTCTTTTGTTAATACATTAGATTCATAATTAACGAATTCTATTTCACCTAATTTTTTATTATCATTTATTAAAGTTAAGTAATTAATATATTTAGATGCATCTTTATTTAATGCATATATATTATTAATATATATACTCTTCTTAGTAATATCATTTACTGCATGTTCTTCTATTTCATTTTTAAAAGACATATATACTTCATCATATATATTAGTAATGTCTTTATATATTTCTCTAGATTCATATGGTACTATTGCAATAATATTTTCTTTATATTTTTTGAGATCATTTATCTTAATAACATTATCAATAGAATCTTTAGTTAGATTAAATAATACTTTTAATCCTTTATTATTTAAAGGATATAAATATAAATGTTTATCTTCTAATAAGTAATCTAATCCAACTACTCCCTTTATATTGTTTTTATTACATTCATCTAAAAAAATATGTGATGAACATAAGTTATCATCTAAGATACCAAGGGATGAAAAATGATTATCCACAGCATACTTAACTAAGTCTTTAATTTTAATAAGACTTTTTAACATACTATAGTCAGTTTTTATACCTAATGGTGTGTACATCATCATCCCTCCTTATAACCCTATTATATAACAATATTTCGTTGACTTTCAATAAAGTTTATTGTACGATAAAAAAATAAATTGGGAGGGTTTTTATGTCAGTACTAGAAAAGATATCAAAAGAAGATTTATTAGACTTAGTAAAAGTAACTAAAGAAGAACAAAAAAGTAGAATTAACAACGATTCTCTTCCTGAAGTATATGATTCATATAGTTTAACTATGTTAACTCGTTATAAACAAGCTTTAAAAGAAGAATATTATGATGTAGATAAATATGTTTGTTTATTTGATGATATACGATATTATGAAGAACAAAATCCTATTATCGAAAGATTACATAATAATATTGAAACAAGTATGCATAATAAAGCAGCATTACTACTTGAAGAAAAATCTGATACATTTGTAAAAATGATGCAAGATTATTATATTATTCATGATGTAGAATGCGATTTAATAGAAAGTTTTTTAAATCTTATACAAAGACACATTGATTCATCTGCTAATAATGATGAATTATCAGTTGAATATTTAACTACATTAGCAAAAATAAGAGATAATATTGAATTTAAATATAACTCTAATATTACTAGTTATGGAATTGGACTAGGTATCGATGAAGAAGATTTATATGATAAAGAAGCATTATATTTAGAAAATATGATTATAAGATGTATGTATGAATTAGCTACTTTCACAGATGATGATTTAACTAATGATGCTGTATATGCTAAAGCTAATGCACTAGCATTATTCTTACAAGCAGCTCTATTACGTATAGAGAAAAAGAAATATATTGAAGAATACCAAATGATATCTGGTGACATACCAATGGGTACAACAGCAAGAGGTATTGTTAATACAGCATTTGTTCAAGAAAAAGCTATGGAAAAAGCATTAAAATGGGAGGATAAAAATGGGGACTAATGTATTTGATATAATTGATGAAATTGTAGCATTCTCTAATTCAGCTGTAACATTATATGATAAACTTGCTGACCTTGAATATCATGACCAAGTAAATTCAGAAGAATATTTAGAATGTATTGAAATTTTACGTATGATAAAAGAAATGGAAGATAAAAAATACGCTAAAATTAAATTTGATACAGCATTCATGGAAGATCATTTACTTTATTTATATCATAAGTATGGTGTTCAAAACCAAGATATGTTATTTACCCTAACAACTATCGATGGTAAAGATTTAGGAGTAAAAAGATTCCTATCTAAAGGTCAAACAATAGCAACAAAAAGAAATGAAACACTTATACCAATGTATTTAACTAAAGAAGAACTTGAAAAATATAGAGATGATATTGAAAAAGAACTTGGAGGTCCAGTTGACTTAATAGATGCACAAGAATACTGTGATGAAGCTATTGCACAAGTTGAACCAAGAGAACGTAAAAAAGAAAAAATAAGAAATGAAGTTGAATTATTAAGAAATGAAGCTTTATCTCATACTTATATAGCATATTTAAATGATTATATAAGAAATACAAAATCAAAAAAATTAAAGAAAGAATTATTAAAAGTTAAATATAGAACAATAAGTTTTAATATACCTCTAGAAGATTATTTCTTAGATAGAGGTCCAAATTTTGCAATGCCTAAACTATTTCAAAAATGTATTGAAAAAGATATTAAAACAAAATTTGAAGCTTATCAACAAATATATATAGATTTCTTAGAAGCAGAAATTGAAGAAACAATAAACCACTTAAATACTATAGTAAATTTTGATTTACCACTTAAAGAAGGTGGCTTAGAAGCACTAGTGGAATCAATATACATGAAAGCTTGTAATTCTGTAAATCCAAGCAGCGAATTAGAAAGTTCATTAGAAGTATTTAAACAAAATGCTTTAAAAAATTCACAAACAGATTATGCTAAAAATAAAATATTAGATTCGTTTGATTTAAAGAAAGAGTTAACAATGACAAAAAATGTTGACTTATAATATTTAAACTGATATAATCTTAAAGAACTCAAAAGGAAGGAGCACTAATTATGGCTAAGAAATTAACTAGTAGAAAACCTTTATTTGGTAACTTAAGAAGTCATTCTTGTAGAGCTACTAAAACTAGACAAAACTTAAATTTACAAACTAAAACTGTTGATGGAGTTAAAGTAACATTAACTAACCGTGAATGGAAAACAATGAAAAAAGCTGCTTAATTTAAGCAGTTTTATTATGCATAAAAAAGGTAGTGTTAAATAACACTACCTTCTTTATTTAAACATTCTCCAAATCCAGAGAATGAACATACCTTTTTAGCATTTTCACTTGATAAGTTAAATGCAGATTCATTATATGCTCTTATAGTTGTAGAATCATAACTAAATTCTCCATACTTAGTCATATTATAACCAGATATCATAAACATATTATTTGTTAAATATATATAGTATTCTTTAGTATCTTTTGTATTATCAACTAATATAAACCCTCTAATATTAGTTGGATTATTAATATCAGTTGTAACATCATAAACATATGCTTTCTTCTCTGTTCCTTTAAAGTCAGCTTTAACCAACTCTATTACCTTTTTACTATCAGTATCAAATTCTTTTTTACCACCTGATGTATTATAAGTTAAATCATTAAAACTAGCACAATATTTTTTACCTCTCATACGACAAATACTATCTGGATTAAACGAATCAACAATACCTTGATCAATATCTAAAATAGCATTCTTAGAAATATTACCTATATATTCAAAATCTTTAAGCATATATTTATCAGAATAAATATAATAATAGAATTCTATTGAACTAATATCTTCTGCATTTACTAATACATATCCTTTTATATTATTTTCTAAGTTTAATTCATCAACTGAAATAATATAATTACCACTTACTGCTATTCCATTTAATGCATCAATCTTATCTTGAATAGCAGAATCAATATTATTAACTTCTCTTATAAAGATATCTTTTTCAGTTAAATTAGTTTTAACATTTAATATTCCTTTTAATTCAGTAGGATTACCTAAATGTTGTGAATTAAAAGTGACTTTTAAGTAAATTGTAGAATCAGGATCAATTGCTAAATTATATCCTAAAGATTGATTACCATTTACATTTTTATTATCTATTACTTTTGTATATTTACCATTTAATTCATTGGAAGCTTCTAATGTATAAAATAATTCATCATTTGAAATAGTTGCGTCATATATTTCTAAAGCATATGAAATAATAGAACTATTATGATTAACAATCTTAATATTTTTTTCAAATGTATTGTTATATGAAATTTGTTCATCAATCATATTACCAGATGTATAAGTGACTCTTAAGAATTTACCATCTATTTCAACATCTTTAGTAACATCTAGTATTTTACTAACTTTGATTTCAACACTATCTTTCATATGAACAAAACTTCCGATTAATACAACTAAAAGTATAATTACAATTATTGCATTCTTTATGTTTTTCTTCATACACTCCCACCTATACTAATTATATAATAAATAAAAATAATTTACAAAGTATCTTTTTTATTATCAATTATTCTTAGAATTATATAAATAATTACTAAAATAATAGTTATTATTATTAATACTATTTTAAATACTTTATATTTATCTATTTTATTATCTTCTTCTATAGTAGCTTTAAGTGGTTCAACCTCCAATACTTCTTCATCTTCATATTGATTATATGTTGGACAAGTATCATTAGGTTTAACTGCTTTGGTAGTAGTTTTTATTTTAGATGTTGTACTACTTACTTTAGCAGATGTAGTTATGTTAGAAACCATAGAAGTTGTAGTTGTTGTATATTTTCTTGTAGTACTAGTCTTAATTGATGTACTCTTCTTTGTTGTACTAGTACTTGGTTTTGATGTGGTTGTTGTAGTACTAGTTAATTTAGTAGTTGTTGGTTCAATTATCTTATCATTCTTAGCAATGTTTATAACAATATCTTTATTAACAATAAAATCATCATTAAAAATATATTTAACAGAATAAGTTCCATTCTTAGTATAATCCACTTCTCCATCTATTCTTAGATTATCTAAATCTATTGTAGAATATGTTACTAATTCCTTTAACGTTATCTTATTAGATGTTATTTTCTTATCTGATATCTTAGCTTTATCTCTTATATAATAATTATATAAAGTCTTATAATCATCTAATATAAGAGTTTCATTTATCCCAGATACATTTTCTTTATATTCATTTGTTATATATGTATTATTCTTATAACAATGATATAAAACATTTTCTTCTTTTTCATAGCTACCAACTTGACCATTTCCCATGAATACTCCTACAATTGGTTTAATTTCTTCTAGATAAGCTGAACTAACAACATCTACTTCATCACTTAAAATTGTTCTTTGTTCTACTCTACCATCTTCATATGTAAAATATAATGTTCCACTTATTTTATTATCGCTTAAAAACTTCATCTTAAAGTTTTTAGAATTTATTTTAGGAATAATAAAATCAATATTCTGATTAGGAACTATTCTTATTTTAGTATTTATATCATCATCAACAAGACTATCTAAACCACTATCAGAATATTGTAATGTTACATCTGTCAATTTATTCCCATCATAAATATATACTTCAGATACTGTAGCATATTTAACATTATAAAGTAATATATGTGTAATAATACCATCTGGAATATCTATAGATGTATACCATGTTTTATTATTATTTGATCTAGGTATTATATTATACGTAATTCTACTATCATTTAGATATTTATTTTCACATACATCTTCACTTACATATCCTTGATCTTGAATATCAGTAATCATTGTATTATATACTTTATATTCTTCCTTTTTAAGGATATCACTTATTTCTAATTGTTCTGATGTACCTAATTTATAATCCTTATAATCAGAATAATAAGTTGATATAGCAAATACATTTGTAAATGGTATTACAAGTAGAATAAATAACCATATTTTCTTCATTTTTTAACCTCCCTTCACTTTATATATACAAGATGAATATGCAAATTACTCCAAATTTATTTACTGTTTTTTAATTTCTACAAATAAGTTATATTAAATGAAGGTTGAATAAAAAACTAATTTGTAGTATATTATTGTTACCTGAGAGCTTTATATATACTTGTTTTATTTATTTAGAAAAGGAGATATTTATGAAAGACAATAATACATTTACGTCTGTTTTTGCGTTAGGTGGCTTAGGTGAAGTCGGAAAAAACATGTACGTAATAGAACATAAAGACGAAATTATAATTATCGATGCTGGTGTAATGTTCCCTGAAGATGATTTACTTGGTATCGACTATGTTATACAAGATGTAACATATTTAAAACAAAATGAAGATAAAATTAAAGCTTTAGTTATAACACATGGTCATGAAGATCATATAGGTGGTATTACATTCTTATTACAAAGTGTTAAAGTACCAGTTATATATGCTCCTCAAATAGCACATGACTTAATTCAAAAGAAATTAGTTGAAAAGAATATGCCAACTGATTTATTACAAGTATATAATAAAGATACAGTATTAAAATTTAAAAATTTTGAAGTAGAATTTATAACAACTACTCACTCTATTCCAGATAGTTTTGCTATAGTTGTTAGAACACCAAATGGTGTTATAGTACATACAGGAGACTTTAAGTTTGACTTAACTCCAATTGGACCTATGGCAGATATTCATAAGATGGCAAGATTAGGAGATGAAGGAGTTAAATTACTTTTAGGTGAAAGTACTAACTCACTTACTCCAGGTTTCTCTGCATCTGAATCAGTTGTAGATGAAGCTTTAGGTGATGTATTCGTTAAAGAACAAACTTCAAGAATTATTCTTGCGACATTTGCTTCAAATATCTATAGAATTAAACATATAGTTGAAACATGTCGTGATAATAATAGAAAGATAATTAAATTCGGTAGATCAATGGAAAATGCTATTGATATAGCATTAAAAAATGGTCTTATTAAAGACGCTACTATTTTTATAGAACCATCTGAAGCTAAGAATTTAAAGAAAAACGAAATATGTATTTTATGTACTGGATCTCAAGGAGAACCTCTTGCAGCTTTATCTAGAATAGCTGCTGGTACTCATAAACAAGTAAAACTAATGCCAGATGATGTAATTATATTCTCATCTAATCCTATTCCAGGAAATAGATCATCTGTTAATCATGTTATTAACAAATTATATTTACAAGGTGTTAAAGTTTATACAAATGATAAAAACGAATCATTACATACATCAGGACACGCTAAAGCTGGTGAACTTGAATGGATGTTAAGATTAATTAAACCAGAATACTTCATGCCTATTCATGGTGAATACAGAATGTTAAAACAACATACAGAATTAGCTCAAGAATGTGGTATGCCAAAAGATCACACTTTCGTATGTGAAAATGGTGATGTAATCATCATGGACAACGAAGGATGTCATCGTGGTAAAAGAGTACAAGCTGCTACTGTATATGTAGACGGTTCAAGAATTGGTGAAATTGGAAACATAGTTTTAAAAGATAGACAATTAATGAGTAAAGATGGTGTTTTAATAACTATCTTAAACATTGATAAAAAGAAACATGAATTAATGATTAAACCAAATATCACTACAAGAGGATTTGTACTAGTAAATGAAAATGCTGAATTAATTAAAACTATTGAAGATAAAACAGCTGAAATAGTAAATAATTCATTAAAGACTAGATATAATATTACAGATTTAAAAAATCAATTAATATTAGAATTAAATATGTTTATATCTGAAAAAACTGGTAGAAGACCAATGATCTTACCAGTTATCATGGAAATAGAAAAATAAAAAGAACTCTAAATGAGTTCTTTTTTTATATACTCCTATAATAAAGTTTCTTTAGGTAATAATGTATGATCTTTAATAAAATATGTTTTCTTACATATAGTAGTAAAAATTGGTCTATGAGAAACAATTATAAATGCTTGTTTCTTAAAATATTTCTTTATCATACTAGCTATTAATTTTTCTGACTCGATATTCATTCCATTAGAAGGATCATCTAATAATATTAAATCCTTTTGAGAAATAATACATCTAATAATATTTATCTTACCTATAATTTCATCACTTAATGATACATATCTTTCATCAATATAAGTATCTAATCCATGAGCTAAAGAATTATACCAATCTATCATACCTATTTCTTTTATTAATGAAATAATATCTTCATCTGATTTTTTAATTCCTAAACATAAATTATCTCTTAATGTTAATTTTAAAGTCTTAACCTCTTTTGAAATATAAATATTATCAGGATATCTAATATCTACAGTATTATCATAGAATATATTACCTGATTCTAATTTATATATACCTGTTAATACATTTAATAATGTACTCTTACCTTCCCCTGATTTACCAATGATGCCACATGCATCACCTTTAATTAATTCAAATTCAGGTATTTTAATAGCTTTATTAGTGTCTAAATATCTATATACACCATCTTTAATGGTAATCTTTTTCCATTCATTGAAATTAGATAATTCTTCAGTGTCTTTAAAATATTCATTTAAATCTCTTAGATTATCTATAGTTTCTCTTATATTAACTACTGTAGGATTAATCATATAGATTAATTTTTTCATCTTAGACATCATAATAATGACAGCTAAAATATATCCTAAAGAAGTATATGTATTATTTATTAATAATAACATTGCTACTATTAATATAAATAATAAACAAGTTAATAAATTAGAAAATAATAAATCATTATAAATAGATGTACCAGTTTCTTTTAAAATAACTATATCATTTTCTTTATTATCTTCTAATTTCTTATAACAAAAATCAAATATATTTAATTTTCTAATTGTATCTAATTTAAGAATATAATCTTGAAATAAATCATTATAATTAGAATTATTAGTTTTTTCATGATATGCAGGATTATTATATCTAAATATAATTAATGCTGTTAATAATAAGAATGTAATAATACCTAATAATAAACTAACTCTATTAATAATAGTAAATAATATAAATACGCCTATAATACATGGTATCATATATTCACATATATCTGAAAATACTCTTGTAATATTATAAGACACTTCTAATGCTTTATTAGAAAACTTTTCTTTATCTATTTTTTCTAAATTACATGATTTAATAGATTTTGTTTTTTTAAATATATTTAATTCTATAGTATGTTTAATATCATGATAGTTTTGATTAGCTACTCTTTTATATAAGTATTTAAATCCAGTTCTAACTATATGAATAATAATTACTACTAATAGTAATGTTATAAGTTTACCTTTAGTTAAATCACCTTTTATAAAACCAACAGATGCAAGTGCAAAGCAATACCACATAAAATATATACCAGCACGATATATTGTTGTTTCAATTATCATTGATTTATTAATGTTTTTAAATAACTCTTTCATATTATTATCTCCTATATATGCACATATATAATTATACAATATATTAAACTTTTAAGTCTATATCTTTACAGATACACTCCTTATAATTTTCAATTTTATAAATACTATCTAATCTTTCTCCAATTATATTTGTTGAATATATATACATTGCTGCCGCTTTTAAATGTGCTAAGCTTATTACCATATCATTTACTTCTTTATCTAATATAACTCTTAAGAATTCAGATATATAAATATCTAATGAACCACGCATATTTTCTTTATATATTCTACCTTCTATTTCTCTTTCTTCTAAAACATCTTGATAAACTATATCAAAGTCTTTTATAGTTTTAAAAGAAATTACTACATTAGCATTTATAGAATTTTTTAAATCTAATATATCTATCTTATATTTATCTTTAATAAATGCACTTACTTTATTACCTAGACACAATAAAATACATCTATCTAATAATAAATTAGTTAAATCATTTAAACTAAATCTCTTAATATAATTAATATCATTTAAATATAATACTATTTTATTATTACAATTATTTATTACATCTAAATCTAATTCTTCTAAAGAATCTATTACTAGAATATCATCGTTTTCTAATTTAGATGTTATATCTTCATATGTTATATAATCCGAAGTATATCCACGAGTACGATCACAGTAAGGACAAACTCTAGTACTATGTTTATCTAAATAGAATATAGTTTGAGTAGATTCATCAATTCTTTTAATATCACCTATATCCACATTCTTACTATTTAAAGATAGTAATGCTACATCACCTTGTTTATCATTACCTACTACACCTATAAATTTACATTTATAGGTATCAGCTAATTCATAAAGAATATTAGAATTACTCTTACCACCTGATATATATTCTAATAAATTATTCTTAAAATAATAGTTTGTATATAAATCGCCATATGCAATTATTCTCATATCTCATCACATGAATATTATACCATAAAAAAACTAGGTATAACCTAGTTTGTTTGGAACATTTTAGTATATCTTCCTTCACCTGAATATACATCTGTCATATCTTCAATATATTCATAGTTAGTATATAACTTAGATCCTTTTTGTTTATAACTATATTTAACTGTTCTAACTCCATATAAAAGCGATTCAGCTATATATAGGTATTCATCATCTTTACCAACAAGTAATGCTGTATGACCATTTCTAGCAATAACATCACCTATTTTATAATCATCTGAATTAGCATATTCATATGTTAAATCATGTCGTGGTCCTAAATCAGACATATCTTTAACTTCTTCAACTATTCCAGCACCAATATCTCCTACATCAGTACCACCATTCATAAGAGCCCATGTAACAAATCCTGAGCAATCTAAACCATTACCTCTTTTTGAACCAACAGCCCATCCATCTGTATCATCATAGTTTGTTAATGGACATCCCCAAGTAGCTTTCTTTTCTTTAACATAATTATCATCTATATTTTTATATCTAGATTCATCTAAATATAATCCTAAATGATGATATCTTCCTTCACCATCTACTTTTCTTTGTCCAGGATAATAAGTATCTAATCTACCATGTTCATAAAAATATGTAACTTTATATGGAAATGACAAAGTTAAGAATCTAGCTGCAGCAATAGTACCACCTCTAGTACCACGTCCTGCATAATCAACTCTTTCTGCTAATAAAGAATCTAATAAATCATTTTGCTCTTCATTATAAATACCACATGTTAATTTAGGTTTATCTAAATTAAATACTGGTTTAGTTAACATATCAGTAACTATAACTTTCATTGTCTTACTAATACCATTTGATGATGTAGCAGATAAAACAACTTCACCAGTTGATATACCAGTTATAATTCCATCTGAATCAACAGTAGCAATTTTATCATCACCTGATGAATATAATAATTTAGTATTAGGTTCTCCTATATAGTCAACAGTTGGGACCATTTCAAACTTTTCACCAACTGCTATATGAAATTCATCTGTGTTTAATGAAATATCAATTATTTCATTAGTATTAACATAGAAATCAATTTCATCTTGTCTAAATATATTATTAATTTTTAAAGTATATTTTCCATTTTCTAAATCAAAGGTACATTTATTAGATGTTTTATCATTTACTGTACATTGTACAGGAAATGGATTAGGAATATTAACATCTATCATAACTGTTTTAGTTCTATTGTCATTAACTCCTTTTGCATACTTAATTCCTTTAATACTAATAGGTAAGTGTAAATAATAATTAACAATTATACCTGTAAAAACAAAAGTTATTAATAACAATATTATAATTAGTACCCTTTTTTTCATATAAATCACTATCAATAATTTATCACAAAGATACTCTTTATACAATATAAAAAGTATCTATTTCTAGATACTTTTTTATCCTAAATTTTCTGCTACAGGAACAATAGTAATACTTTCAACAATACTATTTAAATCAGCAGGTTCACCATTAGTAAATGAAATAGCTGCAACTATAGTTCCTAAGCTTGATAAGTCTAGTGATTCACCAGCTTTAACTGGATAAGTTTCACTTGAATTCCATCTATTAATTGAATTCATCTTAATATAATTATTACCATATGTTCCTTGTGAAGCTGGATAGAATAATGTATTATTAGTATTTATTGATACATTATCTTTGAACTTAATAGTAATAGTCCATTCATTTAAATCAACATCAGAATCATTTACAATAGTAGCATCAATGTAATAATGTCCTGACCACCACCAAGCACTTGTAATATTATGTTCAACAT
>JAEEGL013137134.1_pt1 | contig 13246 bp, 11 predicted proteins | sample 9134231 | NCBI WGS metagenome assembly JAEEGL01 (sample SAMN16246548, study PRJNA631951) | gut metagenome | biome: gut microbiome; feature: rumen; material: fiber-attached | host: Bos | place: Iran: Karaj | collected 2018-10 | reverse complement strand
GGTGGTGCCAAACGGACACCTTGCCATCCTGACAGCCAAGTCCGTTTCGCCGATGTTCGGATTCCGTTCGTGCAGGAGGCCGTCGACCTGGCAGAGAAACTCCACGAAAAACTGTCCTCTATCCGTGTGATTGGCTGGGACATCGCCATCACTTATGACGGCCCGGTGTTTATTGAGGGGAATGACAATGCGGAGATTTCGGGGTTGCAGACGGTGAATGGGGGATTGAGGTATGCAATTCAAGGCCTATTGAAAAACGATTTTAACAATTGATATGAAAATTACTGTAATTGGTTGCGGCAATGCTGGATTGATTCATGCTGCAAAATTGATGGAAAAAGGTATTGAAGTCGCCCTTTTGAAGACTTCCAATGCCGCAAACAGCGAATTCTTTGACATCATCAGTCACGAAGATGGATATAACGTTAAAGATGAGACCCAGGGCGGCCGGCGTTTCTTCGTAAAGCCGGCCATGATAACTAGAGATGTTGAAAAGGCTGTCCAGTTTGGTGACGTTATCATGGTGATGACCACAACGTCACAACACGAATTTGTGGCAAAGAAAATTGCTCCTTTTGTTCGGGATGGACAGATCATTACTTTAGTCCCGGGATATATGGGAAGCCTGATCTTCAAAAAGTATATCGATAAGGATGTCGTTTACAGCGAATGGGAGACCACGGCATACAATGGCAGAATCGTGGATTCGATGTATGTTCGGATAACATTTTACAATCCACGTAATGCCATCTCGGTCCTTCCAGTTTCAAAGACGGAGGAAGTGTTGGGAATTTTCTCCAAATGCTTCGACAACACGAAGTATTCTCGGAAGCATATCCTGGAATCTGCTATGCACAATCCCAACATGATCGTGCATCCGATCGGCATCCTCTTTTCAGCTTCTAGAATTGAGTATAGCCGTGGTGAGTTTTGGATGTACAAGGAAGCCTTTACGGATTCCGTCATCAGGGTCATCAACGCCTTTGACAGGAGCAAGAATGAACTTCTAAATGCTTTCGGCTGTGATTCTTTGGATTATTTCGAAGCGGCGAAATGGAGGAATGCCACAGATTTAAGCGTGGATGCCATGACTGTCTTCCGGTCATTTGCCGAATCATCTAACAAAGGTCCCTCGTTCATCAATCATCGTTATCTGAATGAAGATGTCCCCATGGGCTTGGGCCTTTTCATTTCGATTGGCAAGATTATCGGGGTTGACACCTCTATTCAAGAGGCTATCATGGCGCTGGCTTCCGGTCTGCTCGGTCGGAATTTGTCAGCATCTTCGAGAACAATTCAGTACCTGTTGGGAAAGGATAGTGTCTCGGTTGACGATATCAAAGATGCGATTATTGCTTAATTGTTCGAGAGCGTAGTGCACAATGAAGAAATCTTTCATTACCAGATTGAAGAAACTCAGGACATCCTATAGATTGATAAAAGGAGTGAGGAAGAATATCCGTAGAATCGAAACTGGGAGAGATCTTAACAAAAAACAGGAGTCCGAAATCAAAGAGTATTACAGAAACCTTCTGGGAATAGACGTCCCGTTGGATTGGCATCGTTATTTCTATAAGAGAACGGGGGTGTATTCCGTCCGATATATTCCGACCAGTCTGTATTACACGGAGATTATCGGAAAAATCAATCAGATGAAATTTGAAAGGGCGTACTCTGACAAGAATCTGACCGAGTTCCTCCTTACTGGAATCCGCCAACCGGAGACCATCTTGAAGAATATGAATGGCCACTATTATCTGAACGGAACCGCCGTGGATAAGGAGACTGCCATTCAAGCCTGTTGGAATTTGGATGATGTGATCATCAAGCCGTCATTGGATCGTCATGGTTCCGGGGTTAAGAAGTTTTCAGTCAAGGATGGTATTACGTCCATCAATAATGAATCGGTCGAGAAGCTCTTCTCCCGATATCAAGCTGATTTCCTCATTCAGAAAGTAGTACACCAACATCGTCTTCTGTCGGACTTGAATCCCTCTTCTGTCAATACAATTCGCATCCTTTCCTATCGTTCTGGAATGGAGGTCCTCGTTCCCTATACTGTTATTCGCATTGGACGGAAAGGTTGGGATATAGACAATGAGACGGCAGGTGGAATCAGCACAAGGATTAATCCTGATGGGACACTTGCTAAGTATGCTTTTGGCGCGCCCGGAAACGATATGATTGAAAAAACGGACACGGGAATTATCCTGGAGGGGTACCGGATTCCATCGTATGAAAAGGCAGTCGAGACAGTCAAAGGTTTACATCTGCAGTTACCCCATTTTAATTTGATTGGATGGGACATATCCATCGATGAAGATGGTGAGCCTGTACTGATCGAGTGGAACGTTTGGCCGGAATTGAGTCAGTCCGCCAATGGCCCGGCTTTCGGTGATTATACGGAGCGGATCCTGAAAGAGATTTGGAATCGTCCCAATACGATATATAAATGAGAATCGCGGCAGTTGGCGATATTATGCCCGGGGGTGTACTGCATGGTCGTGACGGGCTGTTTGTAAGTGACAATGTCCTTGCTATTCTCCGGGATGCGGATATCCGTGTAGGAACGTTGGAAACAGCGGTAGGTAACGAACCTTCCTTCTACGAGGAAAAAATGGTTCGTAGGGCCGATGTCATCTACGTGAAAGACGATGATTTGAAACGGCTGGCGGAGTTGGATATCAATATCGTCAGCCTCGCGAACAATCATTTCTTCGATTTGGGGCCGGAGGGGGCTATTCACGCGATTGAATTGTTGGATTCCATGGGTATCAAGCATTGTGGCGCAGGAAGGAACCTTGAGGAAGCCAGCAAGCCGGTTGTAATTGAGAAAGATGGGAAAAGCATTGCCTTTCTGGCGTTTTGTGATTGGCGGGATGAAACGGTTGGCTGGTGTCCTTTTGCGACGGAGACCGAACCCGGTGTCAACCCCATGTATGATGACTATGTAGAGGAACAGATAGCCAAGTATAAGAAGCAATATGATTATGTGGCGGTCATTCCTCATTGGGGCAAAGAGCATACCTTCGTAACGACAAAGGATGTGTATGCATTGGCAAATAAGATGATACGTGCCGGTGCGGACATGGTTTTCGGGGGACATACACATCGCATTCAGCCAGTTTTGAAAAAGAATGGTGCGGTTGTCGCATATAGTATGGGGAATTTTTTCTTCCCAGACCGGTTGATAACCAAACCTAGAAGCACGTATTATCCGGATGCCCCCGTGGACTATCGTTCTCTTCCAGTTACAGATGGATATCCGTTTGTCGATCGAGTCACCTTAAAGATCTGGCGATCATTGGCGAGAATAGGTGAAATAGTGGTCGTCAACCTGAATTCCGGGAAAGAATCAGTAAAAACGAGTTACGTCGAATTGAGCCGAGATAATCATCTAGACACTACTTCTCTTCCTTTCTCCACTCGCTTGGCGTTAGGATGGCAGAAGACCTGCCTGACGATATTTCCATATTCTCAATATGCGGCGACATATAGCAAATTGAAATCCACAGTAAAAAGGATTATTCGCAAGTGATAATCAGCAACACTTCAACGCGGGTCCTGTTCTAGTTATTTATGTTCAATCTGAAGGAGTTTATCTCAGCGTTTGTAACATTCCGCCCCGACAGTCTTTTTGAGTCGGACATTCAGGAAAATGCTGGTTTATTGACTGAAAACATCTCGGGTAAATCCGTCTGCGTCATCGGCGGAGCCGGAAGCATCGGTTCCTCTTTCATCAAGTCCGTATTGAGATTCCGACCGGGCAAACTGGTTGTCATTGACTTGAATGAAAACGGGCTGGTTGAATTGACGCGCGATATCCGTTCTACGGCTGGATTGTATGTGCCTCAGGATTATCGGACTTATACCCTAGATTTTGACAATCCCATCTTTGCGAGGATTTTCCGGGAGGAAAAGGGTTTTGACATCGTCGCCAATTTCTCTGCCCATAAGCATGTCCGCAGCGAGAAGGATAAGTACTCTGTCCAAGCTCTGATCGAGAACAATGATATCAAAGCCAAGAGATTGATGGATCTGCTTTGCGAGTTTCCGCCCAAGCATTTCTTCTGCGTCAGTACGGACAAGGCGGCGAATCCGGTGAATATCATGGGTGCCAGCAAGCGGATTATGGAAGATTTGGTCATGGCCTATGGCGACAAGTTCAAAGTCACAACCGCCCGCTTTGCCAATGTCGCTTTCAGCAATGGCTCCTTGCCGGACGGATGGCTGCATCGTTTGCAGAAAAAGCAGCCGCTTGCTGCTCCGTATGATGTGAAACGTTACTTCGTTTCTCCCGAAGAAAGTGGCCAGATTTGCATGCTTGCCTGTATCTTGGGGAAGAGCGGCGAAACATTCTTCCCTAAACTGGGGGAGGAGCAGATGTTAACTTTCAGCTCCATCTGCGATGATTTCGTAAAATCCGAAGGATATGTCAAGAAAGAGTTTACGGATGATGATTCTGCAAAATCTTTCGCGCAGCAAATGACCTATGACAGTGCGGAATATCCGGTCGTTTACTTCAAGAGCGACACCACTGGGGAGAAGGCGTATGAGGAGTTCTATATCCCGGGCGAAAAAATAAATATGGACCGTTTCAGCGCCTTGGGGGTCATCGAAGAGACCACGCGACGGCCGATGTGTGAAGTAGATGCCTTCTTTGGCAAATTGAAGGCTATGTTTGCCTCCGACTTCACGAAAGAGGATGTCGTGAAGGCCATCAAGGAGTTCATTCCGAACTTCGAGCACGAGGAGAAGGGAAAGAATCTGGATCAGAAAATGTAGGATTATGGCATACAAGATACCACTTTTCAATTTGAATTTCGACGACCGCGAAGCGCAGGCCGCCTATGATACCATCATGTCCGGGTGGATTTCCACCGGACCCAAGAATGCCGAACTCGAGGAGATGTTCGCGAAGATGCTGGGTGCGAAATACGCCGTCAGCCTCACCAACTGCACGGATGGACTTCATCTTTGCTGCGTAATCTGTGGTTTCGGACCTGGGGATGAGGTTCTCTGTCCCTCCCTGACCTTTGCCGCATCGGCAAACTGTATCCGCTATACGGGTGCGACTCCGGTCTTTTGCGACATTGTCGGTCCGGAGCATATCAATATCGACCCGAAGGATATTGAGAGAAAGATTACCCCCAGAACCAAGGGAATCGTCGTTGTCCACATGGCGGGTTTCCCGGCCAAAATGGACGAGATCATGGCCATTGCCCGGAAGCACAATCTCAAAATTGTTGAGGATGCCTGCCACGGACCGCTTTCCGAATACAAGGGAAAGAAACTTGGCACCATCGGTGATTGCTCGGCATTCAGTTTTTTCTCCAACAAGAATATCTCCACCGGTGAAGGCGGAATGTTCGTGACGAACAACGAGGAGTATGCCTCCAAGGCTCGTCTGCTTCGTTCCCATGGGATGAGCACGATGTCTTATCAGCGGGCTACGGGCCATGCGACGGAGTATGATATCACCGAACTCGGCTTCAACTATCGCATGGATGATATCCGGGCTGCCATCGCCATTGAGCAGTTGAAGAAACTTCCTGGTGATTTGGAGAAGCGCCTTGCTGTTCGGAAACAGTATGTTGACCGTCTCTCCAAGGTTGAAGAACTTGTAGTTCCGTTTGCTGACAATACTGAGTTCGTTTCCAATTACATATTCTCGGTGGTCTTGAAAAATGGGAATAAGGAGCGCCGTAACAAGATTCGCGAGTACATCCACGCCGCAGGCATCCAGACCAGTGTTCACTATCCTGCAATCCATCGTTTCTCCATTTATAAGGAATATGGTGCGGTCCTGCCCCAGACGGAATATGTGACCGATTGCGAGTTCACGCTGCCGATGTATGCCGCCCTCTCGCCTGAGCAAATTGACTTCATCTGTGATACCGTCGAAAAAGCCGTCCATGAAGTCCAATAAGTCCATATTGGTCTTCGGCTGCGGAGAACTCCAGCAGTCCATCATAGGCAGGGCTCATAAGAAAGGCCTTTTCGTGGTAGGTATTGACCCTTGCGCCGATGCCTATTGCAAGGATGATACTGATGCCTTCGAGGTGGTTGGCGGGCAGGATTTTGAAGGGACTTGTGCGGTTGTTGAGAAATATGGTATCGATGCCATTGTCACTGCCGCAACGGACAAGCCTTTGGTAATGATGGCCCGGATTGCCGAGAAATATGGTTTCCCGTTCTTCTCGGTTGATACTGCGAGATGGTCTACCGACAAGTTCCTTATGAAGGAACGGTTTGAATTAGGTGACATTCCTCACGCTCGGGGGCGTTTGATTTCGCAGGTGGAGGAGGCAGAAGATTTGGTTTATCCGGTCATTGTGAAGCCTCGTGACAACTCGGGGAGTAGGGGAGTGAAACTATGTCGCAATCGAGAAGAGTTGAGTAATTCTATTGCGGAGGCGTTGGATAACTCCCATCTGGATTCCGTACTTGTTGAGGAATACATAGAAGGACCTGAATATAGCATCGAAGGTCTCCACTATGATGGTAAATCGGAAGTAATACAGTTTACCGAGAAGAAGACGACGGAGTTTCCATACAATGTGGAACTCGGACACAAGCAGCCGGCTTTATTGACCGATGAGCAGAAGGATGCTATTCGGGAGATTGTTGCGAAGATAGGTTCGGCCCTTCGTTTTGAGAATTGTCCGTCGCATACGGAGTTGAAGATTAACGACCGGGGCATTTTTGTCATCGAGACGAGTCCTCGGCTTGGTGGTGATTTTATTACCTCGACGCTGGTCCCTCTTTCGACGGGAATCAATATGGAAGACCAGTTGCTGAATATCGCGTTGGGTGAGCCGGTTGATACCAAGACGGGCCGGGTTGATAAGGCGGCAGGGGTGGAGTTTTTTCAGTTTCCTGAAGGAATCGTTCGCTCAATTGACGAGACTGTTTTGGACAGGATTAGAAAAAGGCCAGAAGTTTTCTATGCCGAATTGAAATTGAAAGAGGGTGATGTTGTTCCTCCTATCACTAGCAGTCTTAGTAGATATGGAGAGTTTATAGTCTTAGGGGAATCGTACTTGAATTTGTGTACTGATATTGCTGTTCTCTTGGGTATCTCCAAAGATGTTATTGAGATTCAAGATCATCATATGGAAAAATGATTCCACGAACAGCATATTAAGCATTCTTTATTTTTTTAGCAGTTTATCAGACAGTTATATGAAGTCTTTGACAGGAAAAAAACTATTGATTCTTGGGGGTGGTGCAGCGACAGTGAACGTCGTAAAACAGGCGAGACAACTTGGTCTTTATACAATAGTGACCGGTATTACTGATCGGGGGCAAGCAAAAGATATCGCAGATGAGACTTTGTTGATTGGGTCAGAGGAACATGATAAGCTCGTCGAATTCATTCGTCAAAATCATATTGATGGTGTAATGACGGGTTCCAGTGAATTCCAAATAAGGAATATGATAGAACTTTGCCAAAAGGCAGGATTGCCGGTTTATGCGACTAAAAAGCAATGGGATATTTGCCAGGACAAGAGGAATTTCAAAGATTTATGTGCAAGGTTTGGTGTCCCGGGCGTTCCTGAGTATGATGTTGACGGCCATATCTCTTTTCAAGACTTTCCTGTTATCGTTAAACCCGTTGATAGTTGCTCATCAATAGGGATTCGAATCTGTAGATATCCAGATGAATTGCAAGAGGCGATTCTATTTGCCAAACAGGTCTCTCCATCGAAGAGGGTTTTAATTGAGAAATATATAGAGAATGAGGGTTTGACTCATGTCATAAAATATGCTGTAATCGATGGGAAGTTTTATATGGAGGTAATGGGTGATAGGTACGTATTGAATAATGGACTGATAACAGCCCTTACTCTATTCCCATCAAAAAACACAGCATTGTATCTTGATTCAATTGATCCCAAAGTGGAAGAAATGTTCCGATCTATTGGTTTCTTAAATGGTGTTTTTTTCTTTCAGGCAATCCCGGATGGAAAGAGTATATATATTTACGAAATGGGATTACGTACAGGTGGCGGAATGACATACAAGATAACGGCAGAAGCAGGTGGAGTTAATGATCTCGAAATGCTTATCCGTTATGCCGTTAACGGCGAGATGGTGGATTACGAATCGACTATATCCATTGACCCTTTTTTGAATGGAAAGAAGGCAGCATCTGTGGCTATCCCTCTTAGACCCGGGTTTATTATCTCTGTTTCAGGGATCGATTCAATACAAAGCATCCCTGGTGTTGTGAATTTTACTCATTTTTATGAGGAGGGAGATGAGGTTAAGCCTAGTTATGTAAATACTCTTCAACAATTATATGGAAGAGTGATGATGGTTCGAGATTCTGAAAAGGAACTCTTCGATTCTTTGAGAATTCTACGCGAAAGCATAATCATTACTGATAGTAATGGGAATAATATGATTCTTTGGGATACTTTTGATAAGATTTATCGCAATTATCTAAATAGTTTATCGCTGCATCCGACAATCTAGAAGAGTTATAATAGAATATGAAGTATTACACAATGGAAGATACTCGGAAGTTCCTGAACAGTATTGGAATGCCGGGTGGTGACCTATATGATCTTCCCACATCAGACAAAAGGTTTCCCGATGGGGGACAGTATCGTTTCGAGGTTCCGGGAATTCAAGGCCCTGGACCGATGAAAGCCCTGTTGGAGGCATTGGATGAATACGGTATTCGGATTCATAGAGTCACTCAGACCAAGGGCATTATGTTCCTTACTGATGATGAAATCAAGCAGATGGTCGAGTATGCTAAGAAATGGGATGTCCAGTTAGTCCTTGCTTGCGGTCCTCGTGCTACGACCGATACTTCAGCATCTGTCAAAACAGAGGAAGGGCAGCGGATGGGTTATCGTTTGCGTGGACAGGAACAGGTCGTCCGTGGTATCGAGGAGATTCGTCGCGGGGTCCGGTTAGGTGTCCGTGCATTCCTCATTTATGACGAAGGTTTGCTGTGGGCGCTTGGTGAGGCTCGGAAAAAAGGCTTTATCCCTTCGGATGTCCATTTCAAGGTTTCTGCGCATTCGGGACACGGGAATCCTTGTTCCGCTCATGTTCTGGAAAAGTTAGGAGCAGATTCCATCAATCCTGTCCGAGATATCCAACTGCAGATGTTGGCATCAATGCGGGCGGCCATTGACGTTCCCATCGATCTCCATACGGAGAATCCCAAATCTTCAGGTGGTTTCATCCGCCATTATGAGGTCCCCGATTTCATTCGCGTTGCCGCTCCTGTCTATTTGAAGACGGGTGGAAGTGTTGCCGCAAATCATAGTTATGATACGACTGAGAAAGAAGCCCGTCAACGAGCCAAGCAGATTGTGCTTGTAAAGAGAATGATTGACGAGTATTATCCTGAGGCGGTGGTCTCTCCAAAATAACTCAATGAAGCATCATCAATATAATCCGAAATTCCGTTTTGTTAAGGAACCAGTCAGTTTCAATAAGTATACTGACCGTAGTTTATTGCAGTATTGTTTAGGGGCGACGATGTATATGCCTGGGACTAAAGACTTTGTTCGTAAGATTGTAGATAAGAGTTATCCTGGACTAACGTCTATGGTAATGTGCTTCGAGGATGCTTGTCCGGAGGAAGATGTCCCCGCAGCAGAACAGAATTCGATTCATCTTTTGGATGAGTTGGATAGACTTGTTCAAGAAGGCTCTTTGAATTATGAGTACATCCCCTTGATTTTCTTCCGCGTTCGGAATCTAGACCAGTTCCGGCATTTCAGTTCAATGCTTAAAGTAAAGCATATCAAGTTTATAACAGGTATAAATTTCCCCAAATTCAACAGTGTGACGGCGGAAGGTTATATGTGTCACCTTAAAGAACTGAATGATCGGTTCGGAGAGGTAATCTATGGCATGCCGATTATCGAGGACCGCCGTGTCGCATATAAGGAATCGCGTCTGGATGAACTCATCGCCATCAAGTCCGTGCTGGATAAACATAAAGACCTTGTCCTGAATATTCGCGTTGGAGGCACTGATTTCTCGTCCTGCTTCGGCGTGCGCCGGGGAATCAACTATACCATTTACGATATCCTGACAGTCAGCAACTGTCTGATGGATATCCTCAATGTGTTCACCCGCGACAACGATTATACAGTGTCCGGTCCGGTGTGGGAGTATTTCAAGGCGAGCAAGAGAATGAAAGCGATGGACGAACTCCCCAAGGTGGATCTTCAGCAGACGCTCTTAAAGCGAAAGGCAATCGTAAATGATGCAGTGGACGGCTTGATGAGAGAACTGGTGCTTGACCAGGCAAATGGCTTCATGGGAAAGACTTGTATCCATCCTTCTCATTTGAATTACATCAATGGGATGCTTGCAGTGACCAAAGATGAATTTGATGATGCCTATCAGATTTTACATACTGCGGGTGGTGTTGTTAAAGGGACAAAAGGGATGAACGAGGTTGGCCCTCATAAAGCATGGGCAGAGAGAATATTGCGAAGAGCAGATGCATATGGGGTCATAGAGAACGAAACAGATTATTTTAACTTGTTCGGTAAGTAAGAAGGGCTGTTTTATGTTGAAAAAAGTTACTAGAAGAGTAAAAAAAGAGTTGAGGCGAATTAAACAACTAGTTTTGTTCGATGAATCTCAGGTTGTATATAACGGAAAAACATTTAAAGCTTATTGGAATGAGACCTATGGGGATTCACGCCTATCTTTCTTTGCCTTAAAAAGAATTACCTGGCAGACCAGAAGAGCATTCATTGATGGTGGGTTTCGTCCGGATGAATTTAGTTTATATGGCCTAGAGAGATTGGGCAAAAGAGAACAAGGTCTATTTCTATCGCAAAAGAAGAAAGATCAGTTTTTAGTTTCTTTCTATGGCCCTGATTGTGCTAAGATTTTGGGAGTTCTTAAAGATAAATACGTATTTTATTCTTATTTAAAAAAACAGTTTAATAGGGATGTTATATGTATAAGGAGCATGCAAGATCGTCTCCCTTTTTTATCTTTTTGTAATCAGCATGGTAGGATATTTGCCAAACTGATTAAAGGAAGTTGCGGTAGAGGATGTTATTATTATACAATAACGAATTCAGAACAGGCAAGTTTGATTTTTAACGAATTAATCGGTTACGGTGAATGGATTATTGAAGAGTTGATAGAGCAAAATCCGGCCATTTCTCAGTTTAACAAGTCATCTGTCAATACAATTCGATTCCCATCTTTCAAAAGAAATGGTGTAGTAAAATGCGTGTTCCCGTGTATGCGTTTTGGAAGAGCCGGAAGCATAGTTGATAATGCTGGTCAAGGAGGAATGTTCGTATCAATTGATCAAGAAACGGGGGAGATTATTTCGGATGCCATTGACGAAAAAGGCCATGTTTTTGTTTCGCATCCTGATAGTAATGTCACATTTCGAGGTTTTCGTATTCCTCAGTGGGATAGTATTGTAGAAATAATTAAGGACGCTCATCTCTCGTTACCTGAGGATCAAGTTTATGTCGCATTTGATTTGGCTCTCTCAGACAAAGGGTGGTGTATAGTGGAGGGCAATTGGGGGGACTGGATCTTACAACAGGCATCATTGCAAAGAGGTTTGAAAAAAGAATTCGTTTCCTTGCTGAATGGGAACAGATAAGCAATATAATCCTTGTTTGGATTTTATTAAGGGATTGGCTTGCCTTTGCGTTGTTTTTATGCACTGTGAGTTCCCGGGAGTGACTGGAACCATCGTGCAAGCAGTCAGCCGTTTTTCTGTTCCTTTCTTCTTTATGGTTTCAGGTTATTTCTGTTTCTTTCCGGGAGAATACGACAATACGATAATTCGGCGAAAGAAAACACATATTTCAAGAATTGTGTTTTGGGCGTCTTTGTTTTATGTGTTGTTCGCATTTGTATTGAAAAGTGCCTATGTGGTTACAAGGTATGAGATTTGGGCATTTGGTGTCTTTAACCAACCGTTCATCATTGTAGGCCAATTATGGTTTCTCTTTGCACTTCTCTACGATTATTTCGCCTTTGGGATTATATGGAAAGCCGATAAGATAAAGTGGTTTTATCTCATATCGGCAGTCCTGATAGTCGTATATATCTGTATGGCCCAAGGGGCACACCTCTGTGGAATTCAGGTTCAGAATATGTATTATCGGAACTGGTTGATTGAGGGCTTGCCTTTTTTCTTCGCCGGTCATTGGATTCATGCGAATCAAGATAAGATCAGGGTTTCTGACAAGATGCTCATTCCGGTTATTCTTGTCTCGACCTTGTTGTGTTTGGTAGAACGAAAGATAATGGGGCGTGACTTCGGGGTGAACATTATGTCTTTTCCTCAGGTATTCGCTCTGTTCATTTATGCGGTAAAGTACCCTGACAGGCATCGTGGCGTCATCCAGGAAATCGGTAAACGATACTCGATGTGGGTTTATATCCTGCACCCTTTTGTTTTCCGATCGATGGATAAATTCTACCATCATTGGGCCGTTGATACTGTTGTATTGGTTCAATGGTTCAGGCCGATCGTTACTGTCGTCATTACGCTGATACTATCCAGCATTTGCTATGCTGTCCTTCATCGGGACCAGATGAAACTGGCATCGTGAGAAAGATTCTGCATACGGCTTCCTATACTGGCCTACCTTGGGACATCCTTCGTTCAGTTGTTCCCGATGGCTTTTCTGTCGAGACGTTGGATTCTCTCAACAGAGAGTGCTTAATTCGTCAGGCTGCTGACGCGGATTACTTCTTGGTGAGCGGCAGGCTGTCAATCGATTCCGAAGTACTGGATGCCGCCCCTCATCTCAAGATGATCCAAAGGACAGGAGTGGGGACAGAGATGTTGGATCTGGCTGCGATTAAACAGCGGGGGATTCCCGTTTATGTGAATGCAGGGGTGAATGCCCAAAGCGTCGCAGAACATACCCTCACTTTGATTCTCGCTTGTCTGAAGCAGTTGCCCCGAATCAACAAGCAGACTCATTCCGGAGTTTGGGCCAAGCAGGCGTCGGGTCTTCAGACTCGGGAGTTGCACGGAAAGATTGTCGGGCTCGTCGGGATGGGTAATATCGGAAGAATGGTTGCTCGCCTGTTGAATGCGTTCGGAGCCGTTGTCTTATATACGGATGTGTTCCGTCAGTCGGAGACAGTTGAGAAGGAACTGGGATTGACCTATTCACCGACATTCAATGCGATGCTCCCCAACGTTGCTATCCTGAGTTTTCACTGCCCGCTTACTCCAGACCACGTCGAGATGCTCAATGCCTGTCCTTTG
>JAEEGL012379378.1_pt1 | contig 13246 bp, 8 predicted proteins | sample 9134231 | NCBI WGS metagenome assembly JAEEGL01 (sample SAMN16246548, study PRJNA631951) | gut metagenome | biome: gut microbiome; feature: rumen; material: fiber-attached | host: Bos | place: Iran: Karaj | collected 2018-10 | reverse complement strand
ATGCTGAAGGCAAGGAGATAAGTTGGCAGAACCAGGGCATGTGCTCATCCTTCGACTGGAACACGGGCAAGATGTATTTGATGTTCCCCGACCAGAAGTTCACCGAGCATCTCATCTGCATCGACACCACCGGAGCCGAGAGCTCATTCGACCTCTATTCCTTCCCTGGAACCGAGATGACCATGATGGGACTCTATATCCCCTACTCCAGCCAGTTGGCTCCCGCTCCTGCTCATGACATTAGTTTCAAGAACGGCGAGCTTACCTTCACCGTACCCACAACGACAGTCAACGGAAATGCCCTCACAGGCGACCTTAAAGCTTACATCACCGTGAATGGTGAGGAACAAGAACATGACGTGACAACAGGCGAGATGAAAACTATCAAGTATGACCTGAACGGAACTGTGGCCATCTCCATCGAGATTGCCAACGAGGCAGGTCGCTCAGCAGAGCGCCGCGTGAACACGTTTATCGGAACAGACGTTCCCACCCATGTCACCGACCTTGTTTTGAACGCTGATGACGGCGAGAATTTCAAACTTACTTGGAATGCACCTACCACATCTCAGAACGGTGGCCCGATTGATGACACCTCGCTCAACTACACCGTGGTCCGTATGCCCGACAATATTGTTGTGGCTGAGGGACTTACTGAGACAAGTTTCACAGAGCCCATACCCGCTCGTCGCGACCGTTATTACTATATTGTAAGCGTGTTCACCAACAAGCAGTTTGGTGCCGACTACGCCTCCAACATCGTCAGCGGCGGTACCGAGTATATAGTACCCTTCAAGGAGCAGTTCTTTGAGCAGGGCGACTTCGACACATGGACCGTGATTGACAACAATCAGGATGGCCGCACCTGGCAATTCCAAAAAGCTTGGAATGCTGAGAGCGGTTATGCATGGTTGTACGGTAATGGAGTGGAGGATCCTGAGTCAGGATTTGTTCCCACCTACGATGACGACTACTTCGTCTCACTCCCGATGCATCTCGAGAAGGGCATTGACTACCGCCTCAACTTCGACATTTCCGATGTGATGTTGTATTCAGAGACAATGGAAGTCTTGTTGGGTACCAGCACCGCTATCTCAGGCAATGAGTCAGTCATTGTAGAGTCATTCACACCGATGGATGGCAACAAGACCCAGATTTTCAATGTGCAAGAGGATGGCGACTTCAGAATCATATTCCATGGCACAACTGTTGGCAACAGCCTCATCGTCGGCATTGACAACGTGGCTATTGACATATATTCCGCATTCGAAGGTCCCGGTGCCGTCACCGACGTGACCGTTCAGGCAGGTGCTGAGGGCGCCCTCACCAACACCCTTACCCTCACTGCCCCTGTGAAGAACTATCAGGGTGGAGCACTTGAGAGCCTGAGCCGCATCGAAGTGTACCGCAATGGTGAGAAGACCGCAGCCAAGGTATTTGAGAATCCTGGTGTCGGCGAGCAGCTCACCTGGATAGACGAGGAAGTGGAGACAGGTCTGGTAGACTACCGCATTCTGCCTTTCAACGAGAAGGGACAAGGTGAGGAATACCTCACAGAAAACTGGGTAGGTGTTGACATCCCCGCTGTCGTCACCAATGTGAAATACCACATGACCGAAGACTTCAAGGCAGCCGCCACATGGGATCCCGCAACATCAGTAGGTGCTCATGGAGGATATGTGAACACAGCCGAAGTGACTTACCAGCTCTACCGCTACTTCCCGTGGGATTTCACTGAGCACTGGCATGCAGTGACAGAAGCCTCAGCAGAGACCTCCGCAGTAGACACCGACTATTCTGGCTATGGCCAGGAATATGTTACCTATATAGTGGTTGCCAGCAACTCTACCGGCAAATCCGACGGCGCAGAGTTCAGCATCGTGCTTGGTGAGCCTTACGACACACCCTACGCAGAGAGCTTCCCCTGGGCATACGCAATGCAAAGTCCGTGGACCCTCTTGGCCGACACCTATTATTATGCATGGAATCTGGTGGATGGATCAGGACTGCCTGTGAAGCCATACGACAACGACAATGGTATGCTCCGCTTCCAGTATATTGACAGCGACTCAAACAACCAGTTGATGACCAGTCCTCGTGTCACTCTTACCAAGACGGACAAGTCAGAGCTCTCATTCTTCATGTACCATGGATTCGAGGCCGACCCAGGTGACCTTACGTTAAATGTATACCTTAATATTGACGACCAAGGCTGGGAGAAAGCCGCAGAAGTAGATTACAACAACGACACCGAGGGATGGGGACGCTATGCAGTGCAGATTCCCGCAGGAAACAATGTTCAGTTTGCATTTGGAGCCACAGCAGCCGATGCGTCGGCCTCTATCTACATCGACAACATCCGTATTGACAAGACTGTTGAGAACGATGCCGCCATCGCCTTCTTCGGAGGCAAGAAGCGTATCGAGGCTGGCGAGGAGGGTGAGCTCACCATCGTCGTGGCCAACTATGGTGCTGAGACCCTCAAGGATTACAGTGTTGTAGTCAAAGGTCTGGTCATCGACGGAGAAGAAGTTGAGTTCACCGCCTTCGGTGGAGAAGATGGTGATGAGGTGAGAGACATTCCCGCCAACGGCGCCGAGAGATACACCCTGGAGGTTAAAGGTCCGCGCGACATAGATTCACAGTACTTCAACCTTACCGCAGAGGTACTGTCAGAAGGAGATGAGGTAGCAGAGAACAATTCCCGCGACTTCAAGTTCCTCGTCCACACCTCCAACCTGCCCCAGCCTGAGAATCTCGTTGGAAGCAACATCGAAGGCAAAGTAACACTTGAGTGGGACAAGCCCTCCAAGGAAGAGATGGAAGATGCTGTAGTAGACGGATTTGACGAGTACGAGTCGTTTGTCATCAAGGACTTCGGCGACTGGCTGACCTACGATGGTGACGGAACTTCCACCGTATACTTTGGCGGACCTACCATAGCCAACGCTTTCGAGCCGAAGGCATGGCAAGTATGGGCTCCCGTTGAAGCCGGCTTCAGTCTTGAGCGTTTCGATGTGCTGACACCTCACTCCGGTGACAAGTATCTAAGCTGCTGGGCAGCATCTGACGGTTACTCCAGCACCCTGCCTCAGGACGACTGGCTCATCTCCTCAGAGGTTCTTGGCGGAACAGACGTGTCATTCTGGTACAGAGTGCCCAATGAGGGAAGCGACCCACAAGTATTTGAGATGCTGTATTCGACGACAGACCAGGAGCCAGAGAATTTCGTAGTGCTCGACCGCGACTCCGTCTTCGGCACCACCGACTGGGTTCAGTTCCTCTTCACCCTGCCGTCAGATGCCAAGTACTTCGCTATCCGCAACTGCTCTTACGGTACCTACACCGTGGCCTTCCTCGATGACATCGAGTACACACCTGCATACAGTTCCATTTCGAAGCTCAACCTTACGGGCTACAATGTGTACCGTGATGATGAGCTCATCGCCGAGAATGTGACCGACACCAAGTATGTTGACAATATCAGCACTGAAGACGTGTATGAGTATGCCGTGACAGCAGTATATGACAGAGGCGAGTCGCGCTACTCCAACTACTATACCAGCGATGTCAACACAGGTGTCTTCGACCTCAGCAAGGACAGCCATGTGAGCATCTATGCTGCCGGACACAGCATCCACATTGCAGGAGCCAACGGCATGGTGACCGTATCCGGCATTGACGGAAAACAAGTGTTCAGCGCCTCTACCCGCGCCAACCTCAATGTGAACGTGGTTCCAGGTATCTATGTGGTCCGCGCAGGCAATGTGGTCCGCAAGATAACCGTGAAATAAGCATCCTTTTCAAGGTACAGCAATGAGCTAAGGAGTCTGGGCAATCCAGACTCCATGGCTTTTTTAAAAATAATTATATGACAAAAAAAATACTCTTATTCATATTTCTCACATGCTGCATGCCCTCACTACGGGCACAGGTCTTACTGCAATATGGCAACGGAGAAATTGACCATGGATACGGAGCATCTGGCCAGATACTGACTTCGTACGTCTTGTTTCCCGTGAGCCATGTCAAGCCTTACGCCGGCAACCAAATTACCAAGGTACGTATCGGCATGTGCGGTCCGGCATCCAATGTCACAGTGTATATAAAAGAAAACTACCGCGACTCAAAACCCCTCTACTCACAAAAAGTGGAAGCTCTCGAGGCAGGGTGGAACGAGGTGGAACTGACCACCCCCTTTGACATCACAGGCAAGAAGAGTATAGCGATAGGATACAAGGCCACATTGGGAGAGGCCAATGCCGTTGGCTGCTCCGCCATCAAGGCCACAGACGGAGATTATGTCTATGTGAACCAGAGTTCAAAATGGACGAGCACTGGAACCTCGCTATGTATCCAAGGCCTTGTCGAGGGTGAGGCGATGCCCCAGAATGAGCTGATGATAAGCCGCCTCGTAGACCAAGTCGCCCCGTATGAGGCAGAGACGATGACCTTCACAGGCACGGTGCGCAATATGGGTGCCAATGCTGTGGAAGACTACACACTAAAGTACAGCGTGGACGATGAAGACGCGGTGACGATTGAAGGCAATCCGCTTGCCCTCAACGCACTCGACACGTTTGCCATAGAGATTCCATCCACTGTGAAGGGCGTGCATCTTCTGAAAGTCTGGATAGACCAAGTGAACGGCACCGATGACACCTACTCAGAGAACAACACTGCCGAAGCCCGTCTCACCGTGAAAGACGTCCGTTTCAGGCGCAGAGTGGTGTGTGAGGAAAACACAGGTCTTTGGTGCGGTTGGTGTCCTCGCGGCATGGTTGGTCTTGAGCTGATGAAGGAGCGCCATCCAGGCAGTTTTATCGCAGTCAGCATTCATGGTGGCGACGTGCTTGAGATCAGCGGAGATGTGGACTACAACTACAAGCCTTTCACCAACTCTCAGGCAGGAGCCCCGTCGTGCGTTGTCAACCGCCGACTGTCTGGAGACCCCTACTATGACATAGAGAATCTCTACAACATGGAGTCGGCAGCCGACAACCACTTCGCATACGAAATGACATCACAATGGAACGGCGACTCAACCGCGATTACCATGAAGTCGGATTTCTTTACCGACATTGACATGAGCAACCCGCAATACTACGCCGCATACATAGTGACAGAAGACAGCGTGACAGGCTATTCGCAGACCAACTACTACGCGCGCACCCCAGACCAGGAATTCTACGGATGGGAGAAGAAGGGCGAGCATACCTCCGACTGCTATTTCAACGACCTGGCCCGTGGAATATACAGCAATTACCATGGCGAGCTGTGCACCCCTGAGACGATGAATGCTGAAGAAGTGTATGAATACCAGTACACGCTACAGTTGCCTCCCACCGTCATCAACAAGCATCAGGTACATGTAATAGGACTGCTTATAGACCATTCGAGCGGCTATATTGTGAATGCAGCCTACTCCACCCCTCTAAGCGAGGAAGAGATGGTTGTGTCTGGCGTCCAAACTGACCGCAAAGCCATATCGACAACGTACTACGACCTTTCGGGCAGGAGGCTCACATCTCCCGTCAGCGGAATCAACGTGAGAAAAGTCATTTTCTCTGACGGTACTGTTCAGGCACAGAAATTCGTCAACCGTTAGTGAACAGCAATCATTCTCTCAAAGAAGAAAAATGAACAGTACATTCAAACTTGCAATCATAGCGGCTTTCACATTCCTAAGCGCCACTCTCAACGCCATACCGGCATGGCGGGGACTGATGAGCAGGACACAGCCCGACGGCACTACCCTAACTTACCGTCTCATGGGCGACGAGCACTACCACTCGTTTGTTACCTGCGACGGATTCCTGGTTGGCGAGAAAGACGATGGCGGCCTGTATTACATCATCGAGTCTGGCGGCATGATGGTTGCGTCAGAAATGCTTGCCCATCCATCATCCGAACGTAACCTGTCGGAGACACTATTTCTGGCAGAAGCCGGAGTAAAGGATTTCGGACGAGTCTACAGGGAGAAGGTTTTGAAAGAAGAACCTTTAAAAGCGAAGAGGGCAGGCCTTGAAGGCAATTTCCCCACCACAGGAGAGGTAAAGGGACTTGTTATACTTGCCGAGTTCAAGGACAACGAATTTCAGCCGGCATACGACCACGCCCTTTTTGAGCGCCAACTTAATGAAGAAGGCTATAGCGACTATGGAGGGACCGGGTCGGCACGCGACTATTTCATATCCCAGTCGATGGGGCTGTTCACGCCCCATTTCGATGTTGTAGGTCCTGTAAAGTTGCCGAAGATAATGTCATACTACGGTGCCGCCACCAACATGGGCAATGATGTCCGTCCCAATGATATGGTTGTCGATGCTTGCAATATCGCGCACGAGGAATTCGGCATCGATTTCAGCCAGTATGACTATAATGACGACGGAGAGGTAGACTTCGTGTTCATTCTCTATGCAGGATACGGACAGTGTTATGGAGCCTCGGAAAATACAATCTGGCCCCACATGTCCACACTTAATGCCCAGAACACATACCTCACCCTCGACGGTAAGTCAGTCAACAGGTATGCGTGCTCATGCGAGTTGAACGGGAATTCAGGTACTGAGATTGACGGTATCGGCGCCGTATGCCATGAGTTCGGCCATGTGCTTGGTCTGCCCGACATGTACAACACCTACAATTCGTCGCTGACCCAACTCGGCTCATGGGACGTGATGGATGGCGGCAGTTACAACAACAACTCCCGTACGCCACCTTCGTATACCGCTTTTGAGCGATACAGCTTAGGTTGGATGGACCTGACCGAGTTGGACACACCCTCCGACAGCGTTGCGATAGAGGAAATAACCAGGAACAATGTCGGATACCGTATCAGCACAAGTGACGAGAATGAGTTTTTCACGCTTGAGAACCATCAGCAGGTGGGCTGGGACGCCTATCAGGCAGGCAGTGGCCTTATGATTATCCATGTAGTCTACGACCAAGGGGCCTGGAACCAGAACTCCGTCAATTCAGGCATGGCTCCTCGTTATGACCTTATGGAGGCCGACGGCAGCCAGGGCTATGACCAGGCTACTGACCTTTATCCTATAGATGGCAACGACATGTTCACCGATTATTCCACTCCCAACTCCCTCTCCTGGTCGGGAGAGCCGACAGAGAGAGGAATAACCAACATACGTGAGCATGACGGAGTGATTAGTTTCCGTTTTATGAAAGACCGTCTGTCAAGACCTGTTCTCACAGAGGCTACCGACATCACAGACCATTCGTTCACCGCCAACTGGCTGCCTGTGGAAGGCGCAAAAGAATATGCCCTTGAGATACGTGAGATACTCCCCGACTCCATCAACCCCATAGTCCTTGACGAGGATTTCTCTCTCATGCAGGATGAGGACTATCCCAAATCAAGTATAGAGGAAATCAGCAAAAACCTGAATGACTATTGTCATGTGAAAGGTTGGACAGGAGAAGAGCTTTACGCCAGCAATGGGTATGTCCGAGTGGGAAGCTATGGAAAATCCGGCAGAATTACCACACCGGAGATGGACCTGACTGACAATGAGGGAGTCTTCACAGTAGCATTCAAGGCAATATCATATCCTGGCAAGAAAGTGAGCTACACTGTATCGCACACCAATTCAGCCGGTATCGTCTTCAACACCTTTGACCTGAAAGCCGACAAAAACGAGCAATTCGTGCGTCTTGTCTTTGATGGCGGCACAGAAAACAGCAAGATTTCATTCAGTACTAAGAATGAGCGCCTATTCATCAACGACATCCGCATTGTGAAGGGAGATGTCGACAGCATGGGTGTTGTAACCGCCGGTCCAAAAGGATGGAGAATAGACGACATCGCCGACACCAAATGCTTAGTCGACGGCCTTGTGTTGGAGCGCACATATTATTATAAAGTATTCGCTTTGGCAACAGAGGGCATGACCGGTTCTCTGCCCTCGGCAGAGCAGCAGGTCACCACTGCTTACAATACCGCTGTGGAGAAGATAATAGACAGCGGTATCCGCAAAATCATCTCTGTCAGATATTACGACGTTACAGGCCGGCTTTTGTCAAAGCCATCTGAAGGCGTCACTATCCGCCATATCACCTACAGCGACGGTTCTCAAGAGAGTGTCAAGCTTGTTAGGATGAGCAAGGATTCTTCTCACTGACAAGAAACAATGCATGGGCAAGCTTGCTTTCACCCGCTGCCCTTCGTTTTTGTCAACTTTTCCATTCATGCCCGTGCGTTTTTTCGCATGGACATGATTTTTTATGTATTTTTTTTCCATGTATACCTTTTGACGTTTTGGGGTATTTAATAGTAGAAAGATGCTTCTGCATGTATCAAAAAACAAAATTATTCACTATTAAATCAAAAAAAAAATGCGTTTTACAACTTTTTCCTGGCCGAAAAACACATCTGACAACAACAGTCAGCAGACTGACAACAACCAGCAGGCTGGCACAGAAAGACAGGAGAACATAAGCGCCAACGACAAGAGCGCCAACGACAGCCAAGAAGGGGCTGCCACCTCTGAGACCGACAACAAGGGCGAGAATGAGGGGGAGGTGAATGCCACCTATAACCTGATCATCCACGACGAGAGCGGCTCCATGAGTGGAGTGAGAAGGCAGACGGTGAGCGGATGCAACGAGACGCTGAACGGTATCCGCAGCACGGCCTAGAAGGACACCGAAATCAAGCAGTTTGTCTCCATCTACTGCTTCGACACGTCACACTCCTCTTCCTCCTCCGGACCTATCTTGATGTAGAAACAGTCGGGATGCAGTCCCTGCCGCGCCAACTCATAGACCACCACGCTGCTGTCCACACCTCCGGAGAGCAGCACGGCAATGCGCTTATCGAGATAATTTTCTTTCATGCCGCAAAATACGATTTTTTGTCCACATGTACAACGGATTGTAAAAGGAAAGTAAGAACCGAAAGAATTGTGACCATTAAGACTGTTTTTCGGATTATTTGCGTAAAAAAATATCAGCAACGCACCGTTATCACCAAAAAAAACATATATTTGTCAGCGATTATCGAAACAAAGCCCATGCCCATCGAATTACCTGAAGCTCAACGGCGGCTCAACAGATTCGCCGACCAACAATGGGGAAAAGCCCTCGCCTACCTGTTGAAGCGCTTTCCCTTGTCACGCACCGATTGCGAGGACATCTTCCAGGAAGCCTTCATCATTCTCTTCACAAAAATCAAAGAAGGCCTTCTGGACAACCTCACATCGTCGCTTTCCACCTATTTCATTTCGATATGCCACAATCAGGCATTGAAAATGTTGAGAAAGAGGGGCCATGAATTACCCCTTTTTGACGAATTGCCTGACACGGAAGACGAAGCGGAAGACGAGCGCATAAACCGCCTGATTGCTTTGGACGAAGACGAAAAGGACATAGAGGCGAGAAAGGAGAAAATAGTCAGGCAAATGGTAAAGGAGATGCCAAACCCTTGCGACAAAATTCTAAAAGGATACTATTTTGACGGATTATCCATGCGTACACTTGCCGCGATGTACGACTACAGCAGTGAGAAATCTGTGAAAGTGACAAAGCATCGGTGCAACAAGAAGTTCAAAGAACGTTACACTGAATTTTCAAATCTTGTTTTTGGCTAAAACCAGAGATTATGAAGGAAGATTTTATTGACCGAAATACCCTTGCAGAAGACGAGCGCATCGACGCTTTTCTGAAAGGAAAGATGGCACCAGAAGAGGAATTGCTTTTTCTGAAAGAACTTAATGCGAATTCTGCACTTAAAGAAAAAGCCGTCGTCACGGCTCGTCTGGTGAAAGGACTGAAACAGGTGAGCAGGTCACGTGATAAAGCAATAAAAGAAGCTTTCCGTTCGGTTTCTGTGGACGAAGTGAAAACAGCAGCTGCAATGAGGGTTTATGAAGACGATATGCTCTTAGCCGAAAAAGATCTCAAGCTATTCTCTCATTGTTCTCTTGAAAGATCTGAAATGCCGGTTATGGAATCAAGGATTGAAATGAAGCCTCATAGAAAGTCAATAAAGTTATCTAAAGAAGACGACAAAGAATCAAAGAAAGGCGAGATTTCCAAGAAGAAAATGGTTGTCAAAAAGAAAATACCACCTCTTAAAGATAAGAACAATATTTTACAGCGGCTTTCCGATTTGGTGAAGAAAAAAGGAAAAGCCATAATTGGCTCTGCCATGGCAGATAGCATCGTCTCTTACAAACAAAAAACAGAAGGCAACGTTGAATCGATAAAGAAATTGGATGATTTGTTCCAGGACATCCAAAACGGCAATAATATAAAAGACGCAATCAAGCAATTGACGCCCCATTGGGAACAGGCTATATCTGGCACCCCAAGCCCGATTTCCCCACAAGCCGCAAAAATCGGTTTGAACCTTGCTATTGCACATATAAAAAACAATGACAAAAACAGTGCGAAGCAAGTGCTTGAGAACCTTATATCCAACACCGAAGAGGGCTCAAACATAAACAGCAAGGCCAAAACACTGATTCAAGATCTTGAAAAACAGTAAAACGAACCACAAACTGTTGCGGATTGAGAGAAACATTAATGCAGAAGAAAAAACTTCTGCATTTTTTTGATTTTATTGTTAACCTTCCACACATTCCTGGTATTAAGGGTAAAGCGATGAACAAATGAACAAATGAACAAAATGAAAAACTTGAAAATATGCGGCCAACACCCGCATTTAACAAAGATTAATAGCCAAATTGTTTACCTTGCCCCTTATTTTGCACATTAAGAGTAGAGAGGGTGCTTCAGCGCTTCAAAATGAAAATAACAATTTAAAAAATTAACAAAATGAGTTTCCTATCATTTATCAAACAGCAGATGAGTTCAGAGGCCGACAAAAACCAGCAGCCCCAGTGCCAGGGCCAAGGAGCATCGGCAAACCAGAATGAAGAGACCTCCGCTAAGGACAAGGAGGGCAACATGATCACGGATAACACAGAAAGCAAGAAGGAGGAGAACCCAGCGGCAATGTCGATGTACAATCTCATCATCCTCGACGAAAGTGGCTCCATGTCAGGAGTACGCAAACAGACCGTCACCGGATGCAACGAGACACTGAACGGCATACGTTCCACCGCCAAGGAAGACACCGACATCCAACAGCTTGTCTCCATCTACTGCTTCGACACATCCAATTCACGCTATCTTTTCAGGAATGTTCCCATTGAAGAGGCACGCGACCTGACCTATAACGACTACTGCCCCAATGCTTGCACCCCACTATACGATGCAATCGGTTACACTGTTACAGAACTTAGCAAGGTGATAGGCGATTCCGACTGTGTGGGCAAGGTGACCATCATTACCGACGGATGGGAGAACGCCTCACAGCGTTGGAACCACAGTTCTGTGGTGGAATTGATTGAGAGCATGAAGAAACGAGGCTGGGTGTTCACATTTATCGGAGCTAATATCGATGTAGAGGGCACAGCAAAAGGACTCGGTATCACCAGTTATCTGAAATTTGAGCAGACAGATGAAGGAATGGCCGACATGTTCGAGTATGAGAGACGCAGCCAAAAAGCCTATAACAGTAAGATGAGCTTCATGAGGAAATCGCGTGCTTTCAGGAATTTGGGCAAAAAAGAACGTATGATGGCCATGAGCAACATGAACGAAAACTATTTTGTCGACGAGCAAAGGATTACGCCTTCTTCCATTACGCATCTCGACAATGACGAAATCTTTGTCTTCGGCAGCAACACACAGGGTGAGCACAATGGTGGCGCAGCTCTTCAGGCCGCAAGATATTTTGGCGCAGTGTTGGGACAGGCCGAGGGCATCCAAGGTCAAAGCTATGCCATCCCCACGGTAGGATGCACTTTCGATGAGCTAAAGCAAGCCATAGAGCGTTTCACCGAGTATGTGGCTATGCATCCCAAGCAGAAGTTCATGCTCACTGCCATCGGCTGTGGAAGAGCCGGCTACAGTGTGGCGCAAATCGCACCTTTGTTCAAAGACGCCTACTCATTTGGCAATGTATACGTGCCCCAATCATTCCTCCCCTATATGAATTAATACCGGAGGATTCACCTATAACTAAACCTCATTATCTCGATAGGTATGCCATAACTTATAAAAAAGCGCCGAGAGGCAGGATGAGATGCGCAAGGTCAGACAGACGGTCGGCTGGCTGGAACTGAGACCGACGGTTTCCAGACAGTGACCGGTCTGTTCGACCACAAACATTAAAAGAGACACGAAAAAGGGCGTCAGTCCTTCTTCCAAGATTCTTCTACAGACAATTCTCCGAAGATTCAAGGAAGAAGGACTGTTTTCTTTTCTGTGGTTCAAGTAATTCCTAGTATAAAGCTTTTCTTATTTGGTACTTAAATGATTGTCCGATTTTTTTGCAAATAGATTTGGTGGTATCATCTTCTATCACTACCTTTGTTGCAAATCCCTAAAAAATTAATCTTTAAGATACAACCCTCATGGCAATCATCTCTGTAGTCAGTTTTATTATGGGTTTTATTCCTATGACAAGTTACTCGTCGCCCAACGACGCCGAGCTACTTCAAATGGGACAAACTATAGAAATTTCGGAGAAATATCACAATCCGATTATTAATGTGTCGTTGCCTGACCCTACTGTAATCAAGGCACACGACGGGCATTTTTATCTTTATGCGACCGAAAACATCCGCAACCTGCCTATTTATCGTTCTGACGATCTTGTCAATTGGGATTATGTAGGAACAGCTTTTGACGATGAAAGCCGACCAAAATGGAATCCCCAAGGAAGAATATGGGCCCCAGACATCAATTATTTCGACGGACGATACATACTCTACTATTCCAAGTCTGTCTGGGGTGGAGAGTGGACCTGTGGCATAGGGGTCGCCAAAGCCGATTCTCCCGAAGGACCCTTTACCGACCACGGAGCATTGTTTATCAGTGAGGATATTGGTGTGAGAAACAGTATCGATCCGTTTTTCATGGAAGACGATGGAAAAAAATATGTCTTCTGGGGATCGTTCCACGGTATCTACGGCATTGAACTGACTGACGACGGGCTTGCCGTTCAACCAGGCTCATCCCCTACACCTATAGCGGGCAACCAGATGGAAGGCACCTACATCCACAAAAGAGGAGATTTCTATTATCTTTTCGGGTCAAACGGCTCGTGCTGCGAGGGAGCCAACAGCACCTATCAAGTTGTATACGGTCGTTCCGAAAGCCTTTTTGGTCCTTATATTACGAAAGAGGGCAAGCAAATGCTTGAAGGCCACTATGATGT
>JAEEGL011301947.1_pt1 | contig 13246 bp, 8 predicted proteins | sample 9134231 | NCBI WGS metagenome assembly JAEEGL01 (sample SAMN16246548, study PRJNA631951) | gut metagenome | biome: gut microbiome; feature: rumen; material: fiber-attached | host: Bos | place: Iran: Karaj | collected 2018-10 | reverse complement strand
GATTTTGTGACCAAAATATGGTTGATATCTTTCATCATCTGGATGAGCAAAAACAGCTTTACAAGCTGGAAGTAATTCAGGTCTAGTCGTAGCAATTACGAGTTTTGTTCCATCATCTAGAGTAAATTCTATATCATTGAAAAATTCGTTAAATTCTTTTTCTTCAGTTTCAGCTTGTGCGATTGTTGCTTGCAGTTTAGTACACCACAAAGCAGGGAAATCCTTGGAAATGATTTCTCATTTTTTGTATAATTTTACAAATTCTTTTTGAACTAATTGCTGAGTTGAAAGCTGGATCGTACTATAACATTTAGTCCAATCTACAGAAAGTCACATTCTAGTCCATAGATTTTTGTAGATTTCTACGTATCTCTCATTAGTTTCCAAACATTTCTTGATAAAATCTTTTCTTTCCATCTCCTTGATGTTTATCTTCAAATCTTTCTCTACAAGCTGTTCTGTAGGAATTCAGTTATTATCAAATCCCATAGGATAATATACATTAAAACCTTTCATCCTCTTGTATCTTGCGATGATTTCAGCTTGAGTATATGAAGAAATATGTCCGATGTGAAGCTTTCCACTGACTGTTGGAGGGGGAGTATCTATAGAAAATGTAGGTTTACTACTTCATTTTTCATATTCATTGATGTGATTTTCTTGCCAGAAATTCTGCCATTTTGGTTCAGACTCTGCAAAATTGTACTTGTTTGCCATAATTTTTAATTAACTGAAAAATAAATTTCGAATAAGGAAAAAATATTCATTGATGTGCGAATTTCAAGAGAAAACGGGAAAGAAATAAAAAAATGTCAAAATTTTAAATATAATAAGAGAATCTGTTTAGATTCTCTTTTTTATTATAACTTTTCTCATTTCTCATCTCCGGTTTGCATATTTTTCACTTTATAGATTCATTCACTCCATTCTCATTCTCCCAAAATTACTACATAAGGAATTCATTTCTTATCTGCATATCCAAATTGTTTCCCTAGTTTGTCAGCTTGATAGTATAATTCACAATTCTTACCTTTTTTTTGAAATTTATTCATAAGTTTCAGAATCTGACCGTTAGTTTCAGGGAAGTTCAAGAATAAGTATTCAGTCGCAGTTTTTTGCTCAGATTTTTCATTTTCTTCTCCAAAAATTTTTGATAATAAGCGTGAGATTCAGATAGAACCTCCAAATCCTGCATAAATATCTTTTTTTGGATTTAAGTATCATGTTAAATGATCATATTTCCCTCCACCACAAATTGAACCTAGTCATTCATCACTTTTCAAAACAGCTTCAAATACAGTTCCGCTATAATAATCTAGCCCACGAATGATTTGTAAATCAATTACGTAATTTAAATCCTCTCATGTATTTTTCTCCCAAGTTTCAAAGAAATTCAAAACTGATTTTAGTTCAGATAGTCATTCATAGAATAGCTTATTTTTACTCAATTTATCTATTTCTTTGATTTCTTTTATAGTGTATGTATGAGAGATTATTTCGTTGATTTTTTCTGCATCGGATTTTTTAACTCATGCATCCACTAGAGATGCTATAAAATTTTCAGCTCAGATTTTTTTTCTTTTATCGATATAAGAGCAAACGACAGGAGTCTTTTCTTCTCAAACTAAATCGTTCAAAAGTCAGATTATCAATTTTCTATTGCTTATATGAAATACTGCTTCATCTTTCACTTCCAATTTATTCAAAACAGCATCCAAAGCATGCATCAAAGTGAGAATAGTTTCTCCATCGTAGTAAAGTACAGCTTTTTCATCATCTCTTCTCCAAATCACATCTATATCACATTGCCAAAATTCACGATAACGTCCTTTTTGAGCTCTCTCTCCGCGCCATACAGGCTGAATCTGAAATCTCTTGAAAGGAAACGTCAAATCATTTTCCCAGTCTAAGACATATCTTGCAAAAGGTACAGTTAAGTCAAAATGTAGAGCGTAATCTTTCAAATCGCTAACTCATTGAGCTAATCCGTAAAGTCCAAAAATTTGTTTTCATGTTTCTTCTCAGTTCTTGGATAATAGTACAGTATTACTTTCTACTGCAGGAGTGTGGATATGAGTGTATCAAAATAATTGAAATTGATTCTGAATTTCATTAATTAATTGATCAAAAATGCGTTGTTCACTAGGGGAATATTCCACAAATCCTGATGGACGTAAAGTCATAATTACACAAAAAACATGTAAAATCTTACACTGAATGATATTTGATTGACTATAAAATTCAAGTTGAGTTTAGTAGGGATTAATTGAAAATTAATATCTTTATTGTATAAATATTTTAATTCTAGTTGCTTTTTGCTTTATTTTCATTTTTTTTAACATTTTCCTCATAAGAGCATAATGTTTCAAATACACATCAAGCACATTTTTCTATAACCATTCATTTTTTGCAAAGCTTTGAGGATGGTCTTTCATATTTATCGATATTTTCCATTGTTGTTTAATTTATCTAAAAGTGAGGATGTATTTAGTATTAATTTTTGAAGAATTCAAAATCTCCAGGATTATCTCAAGCTTGTTTTACTATCTCATATGTATCTTGAGCAATCATTAATTCTTCATTTGTAGGAATTACGTATACAGGAATTTTTGAGTCATTAGCTGAAATTTCTCTAAATTCTCATCTGAAATTGTTTTTTTCTTCATCAATTTTTACTCAGAGTGATATAATTTTTTCACATATCATTTTACGTGTACCGATGCTATTTTCTCCTACTCCAGCGGTCATAACTATTGCATCAGCTCAATTAAGCATGTTATTGTACATCGCAATGTAATTTGCAATTTTTTGAACATACATTTCTTGAGTAAGCTTTGCTCTTTCGTTTCATTGTTTGATAGCGTCTTCAATATCTCTAGAGTCTGACGAAATTCCACTGATTCCTAGTAATCCACTATTTTTATTTAATTCTTTGGTAGCTTCGTTAATAGTAATTCATTTCTTGCTACAGATATATTCCAAGATACTTGGGTCGATGTCTCAACTGCGTGATCCCATCATGATCCCTGGTAATGGAGTGAATCCCATTGAAGTTTCGATTACTTTTCCAGCATCGATGGCTGTGATACTACCACCATTTCCGATATGACAAGTAATGACTTTTAATTTATCGTTGTTTAAATGTTTGCAGATTTCCTGATAAACATATTTATGACTAGTTCCATGGAATCCGTATCTTCTAACTCCATATTTTTCGTACCATTCATATGGAACTGGATATAAAAAGTGTTCTGGAGTCATTGACTGATGGAAAGCTGTATCAAAAACCACAACATTTGGTACGTTTGGCAAAACTTGTTGAACTGCTTCTATTCATGTGATATTTGCAGGATTATGCAATGGAGCAAGAGGGATTAAGTCTTTCAAAGTTTGCATAATTTCATCGTTTACTAATGCAGATTCGTGGAATTTTTCTCATCAATGAACCATTCTGTGTCAAACAACACCAATTTCGTCTAATGATTTTATAGCGCCACTTTCTGGAGCGACTAGGATATCTAGAATCTTTTTGAGAGCTTCTCAATGATTAGCCAAATCTCTAGGGAATTCTGATTTATTTCAATTTTTGTCTTTATGTGTGATGATAGATCACTCAATACCGATTCTTTCTGCTAATCATTTAGCCTCAACTGAAAAATTATTGTCTACATCAAAAAGCTGGTACTTTAATGAAGAGCTTCCAGCATTTAATACAAGGATTTTCATGTTATATTTTTGATATGGAATAAAATGTATTTTTAATATTTAATCAGAAATATAAAAAAAATTTTTAAAAATTCAACGGATTTGAATTGAATTTTTTATTATAAAATCTTGCAAATTGAAAATTTTTGTCTATCTTATAAATACTTTACTTTATTCTCCGATTATGGAAGATTTAAAAAGCTTTCAAGAATTCTTTGATTATAAGCCATGTAATGAGGAGAATCCAATTGATATTTTGGAGAGTATTTTACGTAAAGCAAAAAAATATCTCAAACCAGAGGAAATTGATGAAATAGTGAGAACATATGAATTTACTCGTGAAGCTCATAAATGAGTTTATCGTAAATCATGAGAACCATATATAATCCATCCACTCAGAGCAACGGAATTTTTGATGGAAATCAATCCAGATGTAGTTTCAATTCAATCATGTATTCTTCATGATGTTATTGAGGATACAGATTATACATATGAAGACATAGAAAAATTATTCTGAAAGGAGATTGCTGATATTTGTGAATGATTGGTAAAAGTGTCAAAAGTTAGATATAAATGAGAGGAACGTGATTTGGAAACTATCAAAAAAACATTTCTTGCAATGGCTAAAGATTTACGTGTAATTTTTGTGAAATTTGCTGATCGTATTCATAATATTCAGACTTTGCAGTATCATCCCGAAGAATCAAAGAGAGTGAAAATCGCTACGGAGACTCTCAAAATTTATGCTCCACTTGCCAAAAGACTTTGACTTTATAATTATCAATTGTATCTTGAAAATTGATCTTTTCGTGTATTATATCCGGAGAAATTTGAAGAGATAATGTGATATTTGACTAAGCAGTTTCAGGATGGTTCAAAATTTTTAAATAAGTGAATAAAAAATCTGACTGAAATTCTCAAAAAGGAATGAATTGAAGATTTTAAAGTGCTCTGAAGAATTAAAAGTCCATTCAGAATTTTTGAGAAAATGGATAAAAAGTATCATACAGAAGATGTGAGTAGAATAATGGATCTGTTAGCTTTTCGTGTGGTAACAGAAACTGTGACAGATTGTTATATGATACTTTGAATTATTCATAAATACTATACTCCACTTATTAAAAAAATAAAAGATTACATTGCTATTCCTAAATTCAATTGATACAAGAGTATTCATACTACGATATTATGAATGTTTCGTTTCCCAGTGGAAATACAAATCAGAACCAAAAAAATGGATGAAGTAGCAGAATTTGGGGTAGCTGCTCATTTTGCGTATGCAGAAAGTAATGCTAGTGTAGTGGCATCATCTCAACAATGACAATGGATTCAGCGTTTACAACAAATTGTTTCAGACTATCAATTGTCAGAAGATAAGGAGAAGTTTAAGGATTCATTGAATATAGAGATTCTCGACAAAACGATTTTTGTTTATACGCCAAAATGAGACATCAAAGAATTGCCAGCAGGTTCTTCAGTATTGGATTTTGCATTTAGTATTCATTCAGAAATCTGATTAAAATTCAAAAATGCTATAGTGAATGGCCAAATAAAACCTCTTTCATATATTGTTAAAACTTGAGATATCATAAATATCAATACATTTAAGAATCGTTATTCTGCGGTTAAGCATTGGATAGATTATTTACATACTCCATCAGCTCGTGGACAGTTGATAAAATATGTTCGTACACAGGAAAGGGAAGCACGTTTGGATGAAGCTATCGATTGATTGAATCAATATCTTAAAAATCTTTGACTTCCTCTCTTCCGTTCTGATGCGGATTTGATTCAAAAACTATGAGAGCCACTTGAAGTGGAAAGAAGATTGTTACAAGTACTTGATAAACAGGAAACATATTGAAGTTTGGTGCGTGCAGCATATCCAGATTTAAAGAAAGAAACTCAATGAAAAACATTGATTACAGATACGAACGCTTTACAAAGAGAGCTAAAATCTGAAATTACAACTGCGATTTCAGGTGGTGTAAAGTCTTCTGACGTAATGGTGGATAATGATAAATTACTTCATTGTGTATTTTGCCCTGAATGTAAACCATCTATTTGAGATAAAATTATTGCAAAATCTGGTCGTGAATGAATAAAAATTCATACGTTGAAGTGTAAAGCATTGAAAACATTATCTTATTCTTCACTATTGGAAGCCCACTGGAAGGAGAGTGAAAAACCTACGAATTATACCTTAAATATTAAATTGAAATTTTCTCAGAAGAAAATGAGTATTATTGATATAATAGCATTATTTAGCACATTTTCTATTCCAATTTTTAAATTTGAATTGGAGAAGCTTGAGTGAAAAATGACTATGGCGATTATTGAATGAGATATTTCTAATCCTGCAAAGATTTGATTCTTATTGGAGTGACTTCGTCAGAATAATTCATGAATTGAAGTTATTAGTAAGGAATTGAGATAACAAACTTAACTTGAATATTTTGAGAGGAATCCTATATTAAAGGCAGATTTATTTTATTAAGAATATTATAAGATGGTAAGTATGAAAGATCTTTGACAGTACAAAGAAATGTTTACAAAATATAAGCAATTAGATAAAAAATTAAAAAGCTTAATTATTAGAGCTAAAGAGTGAACTTATATGGAAGATGGTGAAGAAAAGCCACAGGTAGTTATTGATATTTCATGAGAGATGAAGATAAAAGATTTACATATTAATGATGATTCTCTTTTTACTCCAAGTAGAAAATCTGAACTTGAAAATCTATTAATTACTGCTATTCAAAAGGCTCAGAATAAAGCACAAGAAGTTGTTGCAGAACAGACGAAAGAAATTCTTTGAGTGGATACAAATGATTTAGCTGGAATGATGTGAGGAATGTGAAATTAAAAGTTTAAAAACTTATATCTGTTTATATCGAAAAAACGGCGTCTAACGCCGTTTTTTGTTTATTAAATTATATTTATTCTTTGAATTTTTTTTTATGAATTAATGAATTTTCAAATTTATCTAATTGTGGAGAAATTTGGTTAGGTGCTAAATTTTTTGATTTATCATCAGAAATAGCATTTGCAACATCATTTTTTTTGGTCGCTTCAGCCAGAGGATTTTTCATTGCTTTTGAAAGCTCAGAATCTGTTTCTTTTGTAGTAGACATTGTCAATTAAATATCTTCTAAATTTATAGTTTGATTTAGTACATTTCCATAATTATCTTTTACTTCGACATCAAAATTTTCAGAGTCAGTTGTGAATGTAACTAATCTTCATTTAAATGTGTTAATTATATCTCAGTTTATACTAACAGTTCATCAAGGAATTCATGATAGATGGTCGTCGAATACTAATGTAATTTGATACTGATTGTTGTCTTTGCTCTGTTTCTTTGATTGCTCAGTAACTAAGTATGGAGGTTCAGTATCATTTAATTCTAGTACATCAGTTATGCTAGCGTTATTCATATTACCATTAATATCCATAGCTTGAACTGTAATTGTATGAGAACCAGCATTAAGACTAGATAAATCAATATCAGATGTTGCTAGATCTTCAGTCTGTCTTGTATAATTTTTTGAAAAAACGGAAGTTCAATCTACGTATATTGCTAGACTTTTTAGGTATGTATCACTTTTGATAGAGTACATAATTGAAGGTTTTGCCGATATCTTTTGATTTGTCTCCGGATCAATAATTGTTACTCTAATAGAATCACTCATTATTGGCTCCCTATTTTCACAATATCATTCAGGTGCTTCAACTAGAATATTTAAAGCTCAACCTCATTCTCAATTAGGAATTTTTGCTCTTTCTGTTCGATATTCCTTAATCTTTTCTAAATCATCGTTGTTTGGCATAAATGATGATAACTTTATATAATATCAATGTTTTGCTTCTTCAAAAGGAGTCATAGGGCTGACAAGTCCCATACAAGCAATATCGTAATCATATGCAGTAACTTCACCATCTGATTCTTTTGGTAAATTATTAACATATCACATTGTGGATGTGATTAGTTCTCATGGAGTTGTTTGAGATGGTAATTTTCATGTTATTTTAGATATGCTAATATTTGAGGTTTCTACATTAGTCATTTCTCTATTTGTGATGTATCATCATTTCAATAATCCTCATAGAAAATCTTTTAGAGGTTGGGCATGGATTGTTCATCAATATGCATTTGAATTCATTGGTGAGGCGTCAGCATTTCCAGCCCACATTAATATTAAGTTGTCAGGAGTATATGCAGCTACTAGACCATCTCTAGGACGGTTTCATTTTTCAGTTTTCATGTTGGATGTTCATGTTTTAAGGGCATAAGTTAGTCCAGATACATTAAATTTGTTTACCCAACCGGCTAGTCTATTACTTGGTTCTGAAAGGATTTTTCGGATTAAATATCTAACTCAAGCAGGGATGATATCTTCTTTTTCTTCTACTTCTTTTTTGTATATCACAGATCAATCGGCAGAAGTAATTTCCAAAATTGGATTGATTTCTGCAGGTGTCTGTGTTGTTAGATATCTATAGGCATTAGCAAATTCTAGAAGGCTGATTTCAGCGGCTCAAATGGCTAGAGGGTATCAGTAATTTATATCATCACTTAGAGGTAATCATAGTGATTTTAAGAAAGGTTTTACGACTCATTCTCATCATTCTGCGATAAACATTTTGATGGCAGGAATGTTTCTACTGTGTCATAAAGCAGTTTTGAGTGGTAGCATTCATTCAAATTTGTTGTCAGCATTGTTAGGTCTATCGGGTCATACTTGATATTCAATATCGTAAATTGGAGTATCCAGCGTTATAGGTAGTCTCATGAATCAAAGAGCATAAATTAGAGGTTTGATTGAAGACCCAGATTGACGACGGCTTTTTACCATATCTATTTGTCATTGAATTTCTTCATTGAAATAGTCCAAAGATCCAACATACGCAAGTACATCTCAGTTATCTGTGTTTACATATAACATAGATGAATTATTTGCTCAGTTTTCGTATAATGTACGAACATTATTTCTGAAAGCTTCTTCCGCCATTTGTTGTATGTTGTAGTCTAGTGAAGTTTTTACGATTAAACCTCATTCTAGAACGGCATCTTCTCCGTATCTTTCTTCAAGTAATTCTTTAATCCAGAATACAAAATGAGGTGCTTTTATGGAAAATGCGGCAGATTTGAACTCTATATTTAATGAATCGATTTCAGCTTGTTTATATTCTTCTTCTGTAATATAATCATCTTCAAACATTCTGCTTAAAACTACATCTTTTCTTCAATTGTAGAATGTGACAAAATATTGTTTTCAATCCATGACTATGGTAAAATCTCCTAATCATTTCAATAAGCCAACAGATGAGTTATCTCTTTTTTTGCCAGAAAAATCAGCTTTATTTATTGCTTCTGAAAATTTAGCAATGATATCTTGTCTTATTGTTCAGTCGTATGGATATTCCGTTCATGCTGCATCTGTAATTTTGAAGTATCACATTAATTTTTTTCTTCAGTCTTCCGTGAGAGGTGAATACTGTCAAGGTCATTTAGGTAAAGATGCTAAAACAGCGGATTGGGCGATAGTCAAATCTTTAGCGGAAACTCAGAAGAACGCTTTAGCTGCTGCTTCTACTCCAAATGAATTATTTCAGAATTCTATGTAATTTAAATACAATTCGAGAACTTTCTTTTTCATTTCTTTTTTTGCTTCACTACTTGATAGATTTGGATTTTCGGCTTTTACTTGTTTTTGGAAAGTTGAATTGAGTCTCTTTGCTAATACAATCTGGCGTAATTTATAAGCAACTTTGTCCAATTTGTATTGTAATCGGCTTTTATTTGCGCTTGTCAAACCAGCTTTTAATTTGAAAACGTTTGTCATTAATTGTTGAGGAAGTGTGGATGCTCATCATTTTCATTTCAGAGCAGCACGGAAAATTCCCCAAGGATCTAGTCATTCATGCTCCCAATAGTTTTGATCTTCCATTGCAACGATGGCATTTATCATATTATCAGAAATTTTGTCAATTTCTACATATTCACGATTTTCATCAAAAAATTTGTACAATTCTACACCATTTTTGTCTTGAATTACAGTAGCCTGAGAAAAGACCATGTCTTTTACTTGGCTTACGTCAGGTAGATTTTTGAATACGTTTATTTGTAGCCATATGGAGACAATAGCAATTCCAATAACTATCATCGATAATATAATAGTTCATAATATCTTCCAGAATCAGAATTTTTTGTGTCATGAAAGCTTTTGGGCTCATTCAGATCGATTTCTGGAGTTTTCATTTAGTTGTTTGTATGCGAATAGAGTACGAGGTGTAGACATGATAAATTAGGGCACAAGAAAATAAATAAAAAAATTCCCAATACATATATTATGTATATTTATTCTATGGATAAAAACAAATGATTTTGTTTGAAAATATGTTTTATAATGGAATTTAATAATAAATAATTTTATCCTATTTTTTATATGTAGTATTATTAGTATCTATCGGTTTTATCATCTCTTGAAAAGAAATCTGATTTTTATATAATTAATTTTGTTCAATCAAAGCACAAAGTTTTGGATAACCAGAATTAGGAAAGTCCTGACATTGAAAAACGGGAGGCATCTCACGGGTGCTGGACGGCGAAAGCTCAAATGAAAGTGCCACAGAAACGTAAACTAGTCGATTTATTAGATGAAAGATGCAACGTGAAGGTAGTAATTTAGGTTACTTACTTCTACTCAGTTTGGCAGATTGCTATTCGAGGGGTAAACCACTTCCCAATGCAAGCTTCCTCTCAGGAGGAGTGCGAGATCAAAGACTGATGCTCTTTGCTAGATATATCGTGCTTTAAACACAGAATCAGGCTTATTGATTGGATGATTAAGTATAGGGCTGTAGCTCAGAGGTAGAGCGGTGGTCTCCAAAGCCGCGCGTCGCGAGTTCGAGTCTTGCCAGCCCTGAACTAGTATTTCTTAGCGCATCTTATATATAATGGGCTTATTAAAAGCCCTTTTCGTTTGCAAAATTTTATTAGTGTATAATGCATGTTTTAATATGTGGTGGAACCAGATAATTAATTCATTTGAATATGTTCGAGATAGTATTGTAAAATTTGTGTATGAACAGCCATTCATTTTTATAATAATTCTAATTCTATTTATTCTATCATCAATCTCTCGTATCTTCAAGTTACGTTTGAAGAAAAAATATATTGAACCATATGAACGATCATGAAACACGGATAATAAAGATTTCTACGTAAAATATTACCAAAAAATACAATACGTTGATTTTTTTTGAGCATTTATTTGAATATTATTAATTTTTGTATATTTATTGACAAAAAATACTGTCGTTTGAGCTGTTTGGGCTGTGTGAGTATGATGAATTTTGATTACGTTTCAGACTTTTTCTGTATCATTATTTACATATTTTCTACTAATAAAAAATTATAAAGTCTGAGATACTATCAGATTAAGAATAAACTGAGATACTATGCAATGACAAATTCTGTACATAAAACTTCTACATGTTTGATTGTCTGGGAAAAATGACTTTGGAGAAAATACATGAGAATTTTTTGTAATTCCTAACTATCAAATGTGGAACAATCCAATTGTAAAAGTCGACCTTTCATTAGATAATTATGCTAAAGATTCTTTGACAGTAGTTTATGATCCTAAAAATTTTAACATATCCTTTGAAGAATTTTCCAAAAATCTGAAAAAATTTTTAGATAATCTGTTTCCCGTAAGATCAGCTTCTGATGTGAATTATTTCAAGAGCTATATATGAGTAAAATACAAAATCGATTATAAATATGATTGAGACTGAAAGGCAAATATACGAATCTGATTCGTTGAAAAAAGATCGAAAGCGAAACATATAAAGGAAAAAATAATATCATTTGTTGAAGATCAAAAAAGGACTGAATAACAATTTCTATCCTTTCCAGCAACTACTCTCTAATTCTTGAAATCATCTCTGTAAATCGTGGAATACAGTCAAACGATTATCCCATATTCACCATAACATATTAGATGTTCATTCAAGGAAATCTCTATCATGAGAAACGATTAAAGTTACTCAGTTAAATCATTGCAACATCATTTTGATAGTTTCTTTGGAACCTAAATCTAAGTGGTTTGTCGGTTCGTCCATTATGATTATGTGAGGCTTTTGTAATAACATTTTGGTTACTGCGACTTTTGCCATTTCTCATCATGAAAGTGATGAAACTTTATGGTCCATTTTTTCTACATCGATTTTCAACGTTCATAAAAAAACTCTAGCATCTTGATAAGAAATTCAGACTCACATTACCGCTTCTATTACTGTATCATTTGGATGTAAATCATCAAAAACCTGTGAATACGAACCAATACGTAAATCTGGATGTACTTTTACAGATCAATGAAGTGGCTGAAGCTGTCATAAAATTGTCTTTATCAAAGTCGTTTTTCAGATTCAGTTTTTTCATATTATTCAGATATGCATTTCTTTGGTAATTTCTATCTTATTCGGTAAAGTAACCAATTCTTTTCAAGGATATCACACAGTCAATCATTCAATCTGCATAATCAGATTTGGCAATCTCTGAGAAAGTTTGAAATTAATTTTCTTTGAATCTGATTCTGTTTCTGGAGCTTCTACTCTTTCCAGTTTATCCAACATTTTAATTCTACTCTGAACTTGTGCAGCCTTACTCGACTTATAACGAAACTTTGTAATAAATTTTTCCTGTTGCTGTAAATATTTCTGTTGAGCTACATAATTCTTATGTTGAATCTCTAAATTCTTCTCCTTCTGATGTAAATAATCTGAATAATTTCATTCGTAAAGATGGAGTTTTCTCTGACTGATTTCTACCACACGATTAAAACATGAATTCAAAAACTTTTTGTCATGAGAAATACAAATCAAAGTTTTTCACCACAGTTCACAGAAACGTTGTAAGAAGAAAATTCATTCAATATCCAAGTGGTTAGTTGGCTCATCTAACAACAACAAATCAACTTCCTGTATAAGGAATTTTGCAATTTGAAGTTTAGTTTGCTCTCATCATGATAATTGTTTAATTTTGAAATTGAGCATAGCCTTTGAAAATCAAAAATATTTCAAAATTTCAATTTGCATTCATCGTTTTTGATATCCATTCTCTTTCCTTAATCGGTCTTGAAGTCTTTCCTTTTCTTCAATCAATACGTGATAGTCAGATTCACTATCCAACAGTAATTTTTCAATCTCCTCTAATCTTTCCATAGCAAGTTTAATATCCGGGAAACAGGTTTTCATTTCTTCTTCTACTGTATGTTCATCATTTGCTCGAAATAAATCCTGAGAAAGATATCAGATTTTTACTCAATCAGCAATTTCTATCATTCAAAATCATGATTCTTCTTTTCATATTAGCATTTTCAAAAGTGTAGATTTTCCACTTCCATTCTTTCATATCAAGGCTACTTCATCACCAAAACGCAACTGCAAATTTGCATCATCAAAAAGAATAGTTTTTCAGATTTGTTTATCTAAGTGATGGATTTTGATTATATAATCTTTTTTAGCCCAAGAT
>JAEEGL011052045.1_pt1 | contig 13246 bp, 9 predicted proteins | sample 9134231 | NCBI WGS metagenome assembly JAEEGL01 (sample SAMN16246548, study PRJNA631951) | gut metagenome | biome: gut microbiome; feature: rumen; material: fiber-attached | host: Bos | place: Iran: Karaj | collected 2018-10 | reverse complement strand
TTCTCCACCATGAACTCCAGCACGAGGACCAATGTCAACTATAAAGTCGGCATTTCTAATTGTATCCTCATCATGTTCAACTACAATTACAGAATTGCCAAGATCTCTCAAATTTTTTAAAGTACTTAATAATTTATCATTGTCTCTTTGGTGAAGGCCAATTGATGGCTCATCAAGAACATAAGTGACCCCACATAGTCCTGTGCCTACTTGAGAAGCAAGCCTAATTCTTTGAGACTCGCCGCCAGAAAGTGTTGCCGATGATCTTGAAAGAGTTAAATAATTAAGTCCTACGTCACACAAAAATTTAGAACGTCCAGCAAGCTCCTTTAATACTATTTCAGAAATTTTTGCCTGTCTTTCGGTTAATACATGATTTTTTGTAAGAGATGAAACCCATTCGTGAAATTTCTCTATAGAAAGATCTGTTGCCTCTTTAATGTTTTTCCCATCAATAGTAACTGCAAGAGATGAAGCTTTAAGTCTACCACCATGACAAGTTTTGCATTCTTTTTGAATCATGTATTCTTCGTATTCTGCTTTTTGTGTATCCGATGCACTTTCTTCATATCTGCGGTGTAAGTTTTCAATAACGCCTTCAAATGTATAGTAGTGGTAGTTACCACCCCACTGTGATTCATATTTAACTTTTAATTCTTTATTTGTTCCGTATAAGATTACATCTTTTGCTTTTTTGCTTAAGTCTTCCCATGGAGTATCAAGCGAGAATTTATACTCTTTGGCAAGTGCTTTGAGCATTGCATGCGACCAACTTGTTTCATCTTTACTATTGAACCATCCATATGCACTAATAGCCCCTTCATTAATTGAAAGTGTTTTGTCTGGTATTATTGCATCTACATCAAAATCCTGGTGGAAACCAAGGCCTAAACAATCTGGACATGCCCCATAAGGATTGTTGAAAGAAAATGATCTTGGCTCTATTTCTTCTATGCTTATATCACAATCAGGACAAGAAAAATTTTGTGAAAAATTCAGAGTTTTTCCATCATCATATTCAACTTGAACTGTTCCTTCTGAAAGTTTTAGAGCAACTTCCATAGACTCTGTAAGCCTTTTTTCAATCTCCGGCTTCATCACTAATCTATCGACTACTATTTCAATTGTATGTTTAATATTTTTATCTAGTGTGATTTCTTCATCAGTATCATAAAGACTTCCGTCAACTCTTATTTTGGAATAACCACTTCTTCTTGCAGATTCAATTAATTTTTCATGACGTCCTTTTTTACCACGAACCATAAGGGCAAGTATTGTAAGCTTGCTTCCTTCTGGCAGCTTCATAACTGAATCAACCATCTCGTCTATTGTTTGCCTCTGTATTGGCTTTCCACAATTTGGACAATGCGGAATGCCTATTCTTGCATATAATAATCTTAGATAATCATAAATTTCCGTTACCGTTCCAACAGTTGAACGAGGATTTCTATTGGTTGTTTTTTGATCTATTGAAATTGCAGGTGAGAGCCCATCTATAGAAACAACATTTGGCTTTTCCATCTGTCCAAGGAACTGTCTGGTATAAGAAGAAAGTGACTCCATGTATCTCCTCTGGCCTTCAGCATAGATTGTATCAAAGGCAAGCGAAGATTTTCCGGAACCTGAAAGTCCCGTAAAGACAACTAATTGATCTTTTGGAATATCAACATTTATATTTTTTAGATTATGTTCTGCGGCACCGCGAACTTTAATAAACTTCTCACTCATTTCGTCTCTCTATTCTACGTTTAGTATTAAAATAACTTGTCTGGATAAACTTTATTTTCTGATAATTTTTTAAACTCGCCGATTACTTTTTCCTTGTCCTCAGCATATGTTACGCCAAACCACTTATCTCCAACCGGAAGGCACACAACGTTCATCTTACCAGAATAAATCATGTCATTAATATATGAAGGAAGTAAAAACTCAGATTTAACATTGTTTATATTCTTTTCTAGAAACTTTTTAAATTCTTCTTCTAGTCCATCTAAAAATTCCCTGCCAAGGCCCCACATATTCATAGAAACAAGTGCACTCTTATCAATTTCTACAGGAGATTTATTATCATCTTCTCCCATAATCTTGTCTGATGCTCCGTCCTTAACTAGCTTTATCTCATAAGTTTCTGTAACTGACTTTATATGCTTGTTATCATCTAAAGTACACACACCTCTGGTTACAGTTCCATTGTCAGATAGAGTATTTGAAATTACAAAACCAGCCATGCAAGCATTAAGCACTCCATTATTAACAAGCGCATTAGATGCTAGATAATCATGAATCTTCTTAAAACCTTCCTTACCGTAGTAGTCATCTGCATTAATAACGGCAAATGGAGAATCTATTTTCTCCTTTGCACAGTAAATCGCATGTGCTGTCCCCCAAGGCTTTGTCCTATCTTTAGGAGCAGCAAAACCTTCTGGTAATTTATCTAGTTCTTGATATACATATTTAACTGATACTGATTTAGATATTTTATTACCAATTACATTTTTAAATTCTTCTTCTATATCTTTTCTTATTATAAATACAACTTCATCAAAACCAGATTTAATTGCATCATAAATTGAATATTCTATAATTGCCTCACCATTTGCACCAACCCTAGCAAGTTGTTTAATTCCAGATCCAAATCTTGAACCAATTCCTGCTGCCATTATAACTAATTGTGTTTTCATATTACTCCCTCAAAAAGTTTATTTTATTATACAATTATTTGTATATGTTATTCAAATGATATACAAAAACTACTCTTTCGAGTAGTTTTAAAATGCGGGAGACGGGACTTGAACCCACACGGCGATGAAACCACAAGATCCTTAGTCTTGCTTGTCTACCAATTCCAACACTCCCGCAGAGATTATAAAAGCGCGAGACGGGGATCGAACCCGCGGCCTTCGCCTTGGCAAGGCGACGCTCCACCACTGAGCCACTCGCGCAAATTCTAAATGCCTAGAGCCGGAATCGAACCAGCGACACAAGGATTTTCAGTCCTTTGCTCTACCAACTGAGCTATCTAGGCGAGGCCTAAAGCGGGTGATGGGAATCGAACCCACGTGTTCAGCTTGGAAGGCTGACATTCTACCATTGAACTACACCCGCAAGAAATCATCGGTCACTAAAGCATTATTAAATTAGCAACGCAAATAATTTTACTAAATGGCTCTGTTGTTGTCAAGCATTATTTTTGCTTGTATTTTCGGCATTATAATTATTAACTATCGCATTATACCTTAATTCTATTAAATTACTAATCTCGGGTGAATTAATAACCTTAGGTGTAAGCGAAAAGAATCTTCTCATTATATACATGGCAAATGCTGTGCAGTCTATCTCACTTATCTGAGCACTTTGATCTTCTTCACTTATGTTTGGGGCAACTAGATAATCACCAAAATATTTTTTTCTATCAGTCATCATCTGCCACATATGTCTTAATTCTCTTGCAACTACAAAATAAGTATCAGAAGGATTAATCGATCCATCCACTATCTTTAGAGTGTAAGTTCCATTTGCAAATACTGTTTGCGCACTAGAGTTTTTTTGTGTATCATTTCCTTCGTATAAAATACTTGGTACTTCAACAGAAAGAATTTCACACACATCCTTTACATATTTCTTTATCTTTTCGTCTTCTATCATTTTCACTTATCTTACAATACCATGTATGAGAGGAGTTTTTTTAGGTGGCCTGGATGAAAAAGTAAGCGATGACAAATATTTTGCACTCGCAGGTTCAAGTCTTGAGTCATCATTTGCATAAAGTGTACACAAAATATCTCCCTTCTTGACCCTGTCGCCAGTCTTCTTATGCAAAACTATTCCCGCTGAATAATCAATCTCATCTCCTAGTTTTGCTCTACCAGCACCAAGGAGCACACTTGCATTACCTATAATTTCTGAATCCATTTGTGATATATATCCATTAAATGTTGAAATAATATTTTTAGAATATTTTGATTCTTGGAATTTGCTTGTGTCTCTTATAACACTTATGTCTCCTCCTTGTGCCGCTATCCACTCTTCAAACTTTCTATAAGCGCTGCCGTCATATATAACCTTTAAGGCTTCTTTTATAGCATCATCAACACTTATATTTTTAAATAATTTTAAAAGCTCCGCTGCAAGGACTACCGAAACTTTCCCTAAATCATTATCAACGTTACCCTTTAGAACCTCTACCGCCTCTATTACTTCAAGCGAATTACCAATGTTTTTTCCAAGCGGAGTATTCATATCGGTTATAACTGCAGCAACATTTCTTTCACAGACTTTTCCTATCTCGACCATGTTTTCAGCAAGAATTCTCGCATCTTCATAAGTTTTCATGAAAGCACCAGAACCAACCTTAACATCAAGAACTATATTCTTGCTTCCTGCCGCAATTTTTTTACTCATAATACTACTTACAATCAGCGGAATACTGTCAACTGTTGCCGTAACATCTCTTAGTGCATAAAGTTTTTTATCTGCAGGGCAGATGTTGCCACTTTGACTTATAAGAGATATTCCAATTTTGTGAGTTTGTCTTATGAATTCTTCTCTTGGAAGAACTGTCTTATATCCTGGAATAGATTCAAGTTTATCTATTGTTCCACCTGTGTGTCCAAGTCCCCTACCGCTCATCTTAGCAAGCTTTCCACCAAGGACCGAAACTATAGGAGCTACAATCAAAGAAGTCTTATCACCAACTCCTCCTGTGGAATGTTTGTCACATGTAAGATTTCCAAATTCACTTAAGTCAATCATATCGCCAGAAAATGCCATAGTATAAGTAAGTCCCTTTGTTTCTTCATTGGTCATTCCATTAAAACAAATTGCCATTATAAGAGCAGATACTTGATAATCCGGAACAGTTCCATCAAGATAACCATTGATAAAAAATTCTATCTCCTCAAGTGATAATTCTTTTCCTGCTTTTTTCTTTTGAATGCAATCAAACATTCTAATTGCCATAAATCATCTCCGCTTAAATTATTTCATATTAGAGCTTCGTTGATAGACTATAAATAGAACAACAAATTATCTTGCACCCTTATCGTATGGGATTCCCTCAGCTTTTGGAGCCCTAGAATTCTTACTTGTTAAGATTAAAACGATTAGAACAACTATGTAAGGAATTATATTATAAAAATACATTGGTAGTGGAAGATCTTTTAACATTGCAACGCCATCTGCATTTAGGTCAATTGACGTATAAGTTGATGCAAGACATTTAAGTAATCCAAATAATAAAGAACCTATAACAATTCCACCTGGCTTCCAATTACCAAAGATCATAATTGCAAGAGCAAGGAAACCTGTTCCCGCAACATCTGCATTACACGTTCCGCCAGCAACAGTTGCGATATAGATATAACCGCCAAGTCCAGCAAGTGCTCCAGAAATCATTACACCTATATATCTCATCTTATAAACATTTATGCCAACACTATCTGCTGCTTGAGGATGCTCACCACAAGCACGAAGTCTAAGCCCAAATCTTGTTTTATATAAAATAATTGAAAGGACCACAAATATAAATATTGCTAAATATGTTGAGATATATGCCTTATCAAAAAATGGTTTTAAAATCTCTGGAATATTTTCATTTAACATTACAAATCCAGTGTCATTTGGCATAACAAGCTTATCTTGCATATACAAAACTTTTATAAAAAAGTGCGCAACTGCTGGGGCGAGTAGGTTAAGCGCCGTACCACCGATTGTTTGGTCAGCTTTTAAGTTAATTGCAGAAAAAGCAAGTAACAAAGAGAATATTGCCCCTGCTATTGCCGCAGTGAGCATTGCAAGTAAGAAAACCATTTGAGGGCTTCCAGCAAATATTTTTGCATCCTGCAAAACATAAACGATTTCTGCTCCAATGAAAGAACCAAATATCATCATACCATCAAGGGCAATATTTATAATCCCTGATCTTTCTGAAATCATACCAGCCATGGCAACGATCAAAAGCGGAATTGCATATATTAATGTTTGTTGAATTAAGAATGCCATATTATTTGTTACCCTCCTTTATAATCTTTTCAGTTCTCTTCTGACTTAATTTATCTTTTATATATTTAGAAAAACCTGAGAAATAAATTATCACCGCGATAATTAGGGCAGAAACATATTCATTATAGCCTGTATAACCAGATAGGTTAAATCCGCCTTTTTCTATCCACCTTAGGAAGACACTAGTAAAGATAACTCCTATAGGATTATTACTTGCAAGTAGTGCACATGGAATTCCGTTAAAACCAACGCTAGGAAGAGTAAGATATGTGTTCCATAAAAATTCTTTTTGACCATTAAGAAACCAAAGACTACTTCCCATTCCCGCAAGTGCGCCTGCTATTGCCATAGAGTAAACTATATTTCTTTTTTCACTCATCCCCGCATACTTTGATGCATTTTTATTATATCCGCAAGCTTTTAATTCATAACCAAATGTTGTCTTCTCTAGAATTATATAGACCAAGATAGCAATGATTATTGCAATAAATATACTTATATCAATATTTGAACCAGGGAAAACTTTATCAAGACCAAATTTTGCTGTACCTATATTATTGGTCATAGTTTTTACTATAAATTGTGTTTTGACCTCAGCTGAATTTATAAATCTTTCGCCCGTTGAATAGAAAACCCAAGACACTATATTAGCTGCAATCCAATTTGTCATAATACATACTATAACTTCATTTATGTTAAACACTGCTTTAAGCAGTCCTGGTATGGAGCCCCAAAGTGCACCAAGTATTGCACCAGATAAAAATGCGAGTATCCATATTCCAAATGCAGCTATAGCACTTTCTGGTTTTGGGAATGAAAGCGCAACAAGAAGTGATGACATAGCACCCATCAAATATTGACCTGGCGCTCCTATGTTAAATAACCCTGTCTTAAATGCAATAGCAACTGAAAGGCCTGTCATCATAAGTGGTGTTGTCTCAAGTAACATGTCACCAGCGTTATATAAAATATCTTTCACATTTCCAGAAGAAAGCGGACCCGCAAGTACCATTTGAATTCCTCTTATTGCTTCAGATGGTGGTGTATTTGGATAGATAAGTGAAAGGATAAGTAAAACTATCAACCCAACCAACAATCCGCCAAGTATACAAATCAATGATGCAATAATAGAATCAAGTGAAGCTTTAATTTTCGTGTTACTACTTTTTGATTTTACGCCCATACTGCACTCTCCTTTTTATTGTCCATATTTTGTCTTTTAGCACCAGCCATGTATAAACCAAGTTCTTGAATGTCTGTCTTCTTTGGATCAAATTCTCCCACAATCTCTCCATTAAACATAACTAATATTCTATCAGAAAGATTCATAACTTCTTCTAATTCAAAGGACACAAGAAGAACGGCCGCACCATTATCTCTTGATTTAATTATCTGCCCGTGAATATATTCAATAGCACCTACATCAAGACCTCTTGTTGGTTGAACTGCTATAAGTAAATTATGTTTTCTATCAAGTTCTCTTGCAATAATTGCTTTTTGTTGGTTTCCTCCTGACATAGAACGAGAAATTGTAACTGGTCCCTGACCACTACGGACGTCATATTGCTCTATGAGTCTATTTGCATAATTGCGAACATCATCAAACTTTATAAAGCCGCTATTTTGAAATTCGTCTTCAAAATATCTTTGAAGTACAATGTTTTGCTCTAGTGAATAATCAAGAACGAGTCCATGTTTATGTCTATCTTCTGGGATATGTGACATACCGTGAGTATTTTTATATCTAATACTCTTTTTTGATATATCTTCTCCATTAAGAATAATACTGCCAGATACAATAGGCATAAGCCCTGTAACTGCATTTATAAATTCATGCTGCCCGTTGCCATCTATACCTGCAATACAAACTATCTCGCCAGCCCTTACTTTTAGAGAAGCTTTATTGACAGCATTAATGCCGTGAATCTTGTCTCTTACAACGAGATCTTTAACCTCAAGTATTGTTTCTTGTGGTTTAGCCTCTGTTTTATTTGACACAAGATTTATTTTACGACCTACCATAAGTTCAGATAGTTTTTCTGGATCTACGTCTTTAATATTGACCGTATCTACATATTTACCCTTTCTAAGAATAGTGCACCTATCTGCAACTTTCATAATTTCATTTAATTTATGTGAAATGAATAGGATTGACTTACCATCTCTTGCAAGATCTTTCATTATTTTCATAAGTTCATCTATTTCTTGTGGAGTAAGAACTGCTGTTGGTTCATCAAAGATAAGAATATCATTGTTTTTATACAACATTCTTAAAATTTCTGTTCTTTGCTGCATACCAACTGTTATGTCTTCAATTAGCGCATCTGGATCAACTTTAAGGCCATACTTTTCTGAAAGCTCAACTACCTTTTTTCTTGCTTCTTTGAGTTGTAGAAAACCAAATTTTGTTGTTTCGCAACCAAGAATTATATTTTCAAGAACAGTAAACACTTCTACAAGTTTAAAGTGTTGATGGTCCATTCCTATACCATATTTATTGGCATCATTAGGATCTTTTATATGAACTTCTTTTCCATTAACTAAAATTTTTCCTTGATCTGCCTGATAAAGACCAAAAAGTATACTCATAAGAGTACTCTTTCCAGCACCGTTTTCGCCAAGCAGTGCAAGTATTTCTCCCTTTCTAAGTCTAAGTGTTATATTATCATTTGCCCTTATGCCAGGGAAATCTTTTGTTATATTTAACATTTCGATAGCATATTCACTCATAGTAACCTCATAAAAATAAAAAGGCGAGTAAATTTTTACTCGCCTTAAAATTATTTAATTATTCAAATCTTATAGTTGTATTTGTAAGTCCTTGTTGAAGCCATGCACCATTGTTTCCATTTTCTGGAACATTAGACTTTGGTACGATTGTTCCATTCTTAATCTTTTCAAATAGAGCTTTATATTCTTCTACTGTGAAATTCTTCATTGACCATGTATCTGTTGGAAGACCAACTGCATTTTCTTTTGCACCAAGGTTTTGTTCTTTTAAAGAAAGTTCACTATCCCATTTGCCATCATAGAACTTGCCTAAAACTTGTACTACAGATTCTTTTAATCCTTTTGTGGCAGATGTGATAACTTTTTCAGATTCTTTACTTTGGTCAACGTCAACACCTATAATTTTTGCATTTGGATAAGCTGCTGCTGCAGATTTAACAGAGTCAAACATTGAACCACCTGCGCAGAATACTACTTCACATCCTTGTGAATACCAACTTGCGATTTGTGCTTGAAGTTCACTTGAAGCCGAGAATGTATCACCAAACTTATATGAATAGTTAATTGTAATTTCTTTACCTAATTCTCTAGCAGCTGCATCGGCTCCTTGAACAAATCCGTAACCGAATCTGTTGCAAGGTGGGTGAGAACCACCGCCACCAAATGTTCCGCCAAGTTTTGTATATCCTTCTTTTACTGCTGCATAACCTGCAAGATAACTTGATTCATGTTCTTTGTATGTGATAGCTGTTACATTTGGATGATTATCCATTACCCAACCATCAACGAAGATAATTTTTACATCTGGATATTCTGATGCAACAGTTTCAATAGCTGCTGCTTGAAGGAAGCCATTGATACAAATAATTTCTGCACCATTGTTAATTGCTTGTCTCATTGCTGCAATTCTATCATTATCACTAGCATTGTTTCCGTTTGCTGGTTGATAATACTTATATGTCTTGCCGTGAGCTTCGGCGTAAGCTTTAACTCCTTCATAAGTTCCTTGGTTGAAACCTTTATCCATAAGTTCGCCTACGTCTGTTACTATACCAATTTGAGCCCCTCTTGATGATGTAGCACCACCGCCGCCACATGCTGAAAGTGAGAACATGCTAAATGCTACTGCAATACTCAGAATTAAACTAAGAATTTTTTTCATATAACCTCCCATACCTAGTAAGACTTCTAGGTATCATTTATTGAGGTTATTTTAACATTTTATTAAGACCTTGTAAAATCAAAATAGAAGCATATACCGTCCTTAAAACCTTTCTTTCCTACTATATTATATGCTCCACACTCTGCGCCAAGCTGAACAGATATGCTTTTTACAATAGAAAGACCAAGCCCAGAACCGCCATAAGATCTAGTATGCGCTTTGTCAACTTTATAGAACTTCTCCCATATAAGCCTTAGGTTTTCGTCGCTCAAGGTAGCCCCTGAATTATAAACACATAATCTAATGTTTTTACTATCCAGATTTTCAGTATATACTTTTATAATCTTGTTATCGTCCACATGGTTTATAGCATTTGTTAAGTAATTCCTTATTACTTCATCTGCCTTAAGTTCATCAGATGTTATTACTGCATCTTCATTAATATCAACTTCTATATTTAATCCTTTTTCTTTAATCATAGTACCAAGAGAATTGATTAATCCCTGAACCATGTTAGCCAAATTAATATCTTCAAGTTCTATTTCCTCATTTCCTTTTTCTATGCTTGATAGATTTAAGAGTTGTCTTACTATCTTATTCATCTTGGTCGTTTCGTCCATTATGACTCCACAATAATAATCTCTATCTTCTTTGGACTCAGCAATACCAGAAACCAGTCCTTCTGCATATCCGGAAATAATTGCAATAGGCGTTTTTAATTCATGAGAAACATTTGCCACAAACTCCTGTCTCATGATATCTAACTTTTCTTTTCTATGTATATCCTCCGTGAGTTTAGCATTGGCATCCCTCAAGTTTTCAATTGTATCTTCAAGTTTAGAACTTAGGTCATTCATACTATCTCCAAGTATACCTATCTCATCCTTTCTGTTATTTTTATTGTCATATTTTGCACTGAAATCTAACTCTGTCATTTTTTTAGATACAGTAGCTAGATCTTTTATTGGCCTTGCTATCTTGGCAGATATAAAATATATAACTATACTGCCTAGTATTGTTGCAATAATAAATACTTTAAGAAGTAAGCTATTAAAAAATATTGTCGCCTCTTTTATTGCAGCAACCGGGCTTTCCATATAGAAGAATGTCTCGCCATCGTCAAGGACTCCAAAGCATTCAAGTCTTCTTTGTCTATCTTTACTCGGAGGTAGTTTCCCCTGAGATATATTTGTATCTTGAGCGTTTAAAGAGTCTTTGTCTTGAACTGCAGAGTTTCTTTCGGTTCTAGACGTTTTGTATCTATCTATTAAACTTTGTCTACTTATTACAACCGTATAGTCATTTGTCTTCTTTAAAAGTTTTGTTTCCTCTGTTTCTTCAAAATCGTTAAATATCAGGGAAAGTATTCTGGCATCACTATCAAATGCACCCCTCAAATTATAAACTACATTATCGCTATCTACGAGAGATATAGTCACATTATATGTATCCTGCAGGCGCATTAAGAATCTAACAAAAGCGTTATTTAAATTTATTCTTCTTCTATTGTTATCTGTGCCAGTTACATTATCATTTCTACTTGATTTCAAAAGATCTTTGATATCTATATTTTTGCTTTTTGATTCACTGATAAAAGTATTTAATGCTGAATATGTTTTTTCTAATGTTTCAACTCTCTCTTCGATAAATTGATTCTCAAGATAAAACTGATTAAATATAGCAATACTTCCAAAAAGTATTCCTATAAGTAAAATATATACTATGGTCAATTCCCATTTTATACTTTTTTTAAATATCATCACTCAACCTTAAACTTGTAGCCCATACCCCAAATTGTTTTTATATATTCTCCTGCCTTATCTCCTAGTTTAGCACGAAGTTTTTTAATATGTGTATCAATGGTTCTGGAATCACCAAAGTAATCATAGTCCCAAACCCCAGAAAGTAATTTTTCACGAGTTAGTGCTATACCTTCATTCTCCATAAGATATGTAAGAAGTTCAAACTCTTTAAAGCTCAGCTCTATTTCTTTTCCATCTACGAAGGCTTGGTGTGCCATCTTATCAACCTTAATTATTCCTTTGATCAAATCTTTTTCTTTCTGCACTTGATTTCTATTTAAGATTGCATTGATACGTGCAATCAAAATTCTTGGTGAAAAAGGTTTTTGCACGTAATCATTTGCACCAGTTTTAAATCCTTTAACTTCATCAGACTCTTCCCCTTTTGCAGTTAACATAACAACTGGAATGTTTGACTCTGCTCTAATAGATTCAAGCGTTTCCCATCCATCCATCTTGGGCATCATAACATCTAATATTATCAAAGAATATTTTTCCTTGTTCTTTAAAAATTTATTTAAGCCTTCTTCTCCGTCACTAGCTTCTTCTATTTCGTAGCCTTCTTTGATTAAAAAATCACCGACTAATTTTCTTAATTTTGGTTCATCATCAACTACAAGAATTTTTTCGCTTTTTGTAGCCATAACAGCTTCCCCCTCTTTCTTAGTCCTTTTATTATGTTAGCACATTGTGAATTCTTTGTGTTCTTATATTTAAATATCTGCAAAATTAATGCATTATCCCTTCAAATATAAACCTTGACGGCTTGCGACTATCCTTCGTATAGAATATGTGTAAATTTTCCTTAGCTCTAGTGCACGCCACATAAAATAATCTGCGTTCCGCCTCTATCTCGTTCCGTGCCAGATTCTTTTTATGAGGAATTATTCCATCATTTGCTTCCACAATCTGCACATCTAAAAATTCAAGCCCCTTACTTGCATGAAATGTAAATAATGAAACAAAATCCCCACTTGCGATTGTTGCTTCCTTTAAATCAAAATAATCCTTGAAAAGTTTTTTATATCCACTACCAAAGGCTATTTTCTCATTTATTAAAAATGGAATTTTGTATTCAATCAAATAATAAATTAGAGTGTATGGAATAATATTTGTTCTAAACAAAACTGCCATCTGACTGTACGGCATCCCAAGGAAATGGTTTCTCATAATTGCTCTCACAATATGTAAACTCTCTTCGTCCTTATTATTAAAACTTCTAATTTCTATCAAACCCTTTTTATCGCTGGAAGAACTAAGTTTCTTAGGCAGATGTGATTTATTGTAATTTATAACCCTGGAACTAAAATTTACAATTTTTTCTACACTTCTATAATTGATTCCCAGCACTATTTTTCTACATAGCTTATAATCTTTTTCAAATTTTCTAAAAATATATCCGTCTGCCCCGCGAAACTCATATATACTTTGATCATCATCTCCTACTACGAAAATATTTTTGCTCTTACATATAAGTTTTACTATATTATATTGTTCTTCATTAATGTCTTGAAATTCATCAATGAGAAAATACTTATATTTTTCTTGATAT
>JAEEGL017050796.1_pt1 | contig 13247 bp, 10 predicted proteins | sample 9134231 | NCBI WGS metagenome assembly JAEEGL01 (sample SAMN16246548, study PRJNA631951) | gut metagenome | biome: gut microbiome; feature: rumen; material: fiber-attached | host: Bos | place: Iran: Karaj | collected 2018-10 | reverse complement strand
GCGGCGTCTTCCTCGCCGCGAAAAAGAGAAAACGGGCCGACTGATCGGATATTACGAAAAAGGAGTACAACAATGAAAAAAGCGTTCGCAATTCTTTCTTTTGCCCTGTCTTTTCTGCTCCTCTTCCCCTTTTCCGCGCAGGCGTATTCCCTCGATAATCAAAAACACAGAAACGGGGAAATTGACAGAGACGGCAGCAAATTTGCATCCGGAGTATCCGACGATTCTTTGTGGGCGGCTTTCTGGGAATTGGATTTGATGACGGCAAGATATACTCCGTTTTTCAGAGCGAAGAGCAGCATTCAGACCGAACTGCTTCCCGAAGGGGTTTCCGAGGAAATCTGGGAGAACGGGATCCGCTACGAGCTCTCGTCGAGTTTTCCTGCCAATACTCCCTCCGGGTGGGGCCCGGACGGGTTGTTGTCCAAGAGCGAAATAGAAAGGCTATCCCAACCGATCACCCTCGGAGGCAAAACCTTTTATAATGTGATCGAACGGAACGGTTATCGCTATTTTGCCGCCTTTCCCACGCTTTATCAATGGAGCGATTTCCTCGACGGGATCTCTATTGAACGGATCGAGGACACGGCAGACAGGATCGTGGTGAATGTGACCGTCACGGGGCTCGGGGTAAGCGTAACGTATCCGGTGACTTATTCCGTTGTCAAAACAGGATCGCAAAACACACCGAAGCCTTTTGCGGTCGAATGGACAAGTTCCTCTTTCGCTCTGCTCGACGCCTATCTCACCCAAAACGGACTCTCCCCCTTTGACATCTCTCCCCAAACGGGCGACAGCGCGGTCTTCCTCCTCCCCGCGGCGGCTCTTTCCCTCGGCGGGATCCTCCTCGCCGCGAAAAAGAGAAAACGGACAAGTTGACCGAAAAGAGAAAACGGTTCCGCATTGCTGGTATTGATATAGGAAACAATAATAGTATTCTTTTGAACGATTGTTTTAACTTAACCGATCATCCTGATTTGACCGCCGCATTTAACGGTGTTCATATCGCACCGATCGGTGAAGTTTATGATGCGTGTAAAGATATATATCTAGCATTTGCGGAATAGAAAGAATTGTTTTTTTGAAAGGAGAAAAAGTAATGAAAAAAGCAGCCGTTCTTTTCATTTCGTTTATTCTTTTGTTGGCCTTTGCTGTTTCTGCGTTTGCGGAAGGAGAGGCTATCGTCAAAAATGAAAAGCTGATCCCTTCTGAATCGACGGAGAAATCCGGTTTTTCCGACGCGGACTTCAAAGAACTGTATACCAAAGCGTATTATATCGGAAGGATGTTCACGCTTCTGTCCGGAACGCCCGATATGTTGACGCCGGGATACACAAAAGGCGAGACGGCAAAAACGGCAACGGTCCCCGAAAACGAAAAAACGCTGGAGTTGACTTCGGAGAAAACGGGGAAAAGTTTTCGTTATACCGCGGCGGGGATCGAGGGTTTATCCGAAGAGTCGATCCGTGCGTATATGAACACGGTTTTTTCCGAAAATCTGACAAATTGGTTTTTTGCTTTGGAGACGCCGCAGGGACTTCCGTTTGTCGTAGAAAAAAACGGACGGATCTATTATGCGTCGTACGGTGCGGCAAATGAGGGGACTGCCGAGATAACAAGAACATCGGATGAAGAAAGCAAGGTCGTATTCCGTGTGACCGTTACCGCAAGCAAGGGCGCGTATTCCTCGGAATATGTTCTGGAAAAAGAGAACGGAAACTGGAGATTCACATCTTTCCGTCTCCCCTATCAGATTCTGGAAGAAAACAATGCACTCAGCGGAGCGGCAGGCGCTCCCCAAACGGGCGACAGCGCGGTCTTCCTTCTCCCCGCGGCGGCTCTTTCCCTCGGCGGGCTCCTCCTCGCCGCGAAAAGGAGAAAACGGACAAGCTGAACGAAAAGAAAAACGGTCCCGCAAAACGGGCAGGCGCCTCGCGCCTGCCCGTTTCCGTTCGGAGAGCGGGAAGTAAACTAGAGGTCCTTTCGTCGCGGCAAGCCGCGACACCGGCCCGGCGGGGTCCCCGGAAAAATCCGTAAGGATTTTTGGGGGATCGGGCCACGGGGAGGGAGCCTTTTCCCGCTTTGCAGGCGCGGAGGTGGCCTGTCACCTGGCGCGCCGGATCGCGTTGTGGTGGTGTTCCGCGATGATTTTTGCGTGTAGGGAATTTGATCCGCCGTGTACGCGCTTTCCCGCGCACAACAAAAAGCCGGTCCATTCCGTAACGGACCGGCTTTTGGGGAAGGAGCTTCTTTGAATACGCTTTTTCCTTTCCCTGTCCTTTCAAAAAGTCTTTTGCTTCCTTTTCTTCAGAAAAGGAAGTCTTTTGCCTTCTTTTCTTCAGAAAAGTACGGTCAGTTTTTCCGGATCTCGTCCCGTTTGATCTTGTTGGAGGTGGTTTTGGGGAAGGGTTCGTCCCGCACGGTGACTTCCTTGATGCGCTTATAGGAGGGGAGGTCTTCGAGCTCGCGGCCGATCTTTTTCCGGAGTTCGCTTTCCCCGACGGGGGTGTTGAGGTAGACCTCCGCCGCGAGGGCGCTTTCGTCCCCGCGCTCGTCTCGCAGGCCGCGGACGACGGCTTCCTCGATCTCCTCGACCCGCAGCAGGCGGCCTTCGATCTCCTCGGGATAGACGTTTTTGCCGTTGGAGAGGACGATGATGTTTTTCTTGCGGCCGGTGATGACCACCTGGTCGTCCGGGGTGAGATAGCCGTAGTCTCCGGTATAGAACCATCCGTCGCGGATGGCTTCGGCGGTCGCCTCGGGGTTTTTGTAATAGCCGAGCATGACGACGTCGCCCTTGACGCAGATCTCGCCGATCCCTTCCTCGTTCGGCTCGTCGATCCGCCACTCGAGGCAGGCGAGCCGGTGCCCGGCGGTGTGGAAGTCAAGGGAGCCCTCGTCGTTGACCGAGATCAGCGGCGAGCACTCGGTGATGCCGTAGCCGCCGGTCAGGGCGATGCCGAGATCGTCGTAGAACTCGCCGATCTCCGGCCGGATGGGCGCGCCGCCGCAGACGATCTTTCGCAGCCGCCCGCCGAAGGCGCCGAGGATCTGGGAAAAGAGCTTCGGCCGCAGGTCGATGCCGATCTTCAGCATCGCGCGGGAGAGCTTGACCGCGCGCTCGAAGGCCGCTTTCTTCCCGCGTTTTTCGAGGTTGCGGAGGATCCCGCGGCGGATGAACTCCGCGACCGCCGGCACCATATAGATGTTCGAGGGGCGGAAGAGCTTCATATCGCCGACGATGTCCTTGATCGAGCGGCTGATGCAGAAGGTGCCGTGCGACTGGATGTTCACCAGGATGTCGCAGACCGACTCGTAGGTATGGTTATAGGGGAGGATCGAGAGCGCCGTGTCAAAGATCCCGGAGACCTGGACCCCGTAGTAGACGCTGGAGACGAGGTTGTGCTCGGTCAGCATCACGCCCTTCGCCTTGCCCGTCGTGCCGGAGGTGTAGACGAGCATTTTCAGGGCGTGCTCGTCGCTTTTCTGCGCGTCGTAGGCGGCGCGGTCGAGTTTTGCTCCGTCGGCGAGCAGGGAGGCGAGCGTGCGGCAGTCGGCGCTCTCCTCGCCGTCAAAGCAGACAAAGAGCTTCACGCGCGGGAGCTTGCCGCGGTTTTCGAGGATCCGGTCCCGGTATTTTTCGGAGAAGAAGACCACCTCGCTCTCGCTGTCGGCGAGCAGGTAGAGCATATCGGAGAGGGGGAGCTCCCGGTCGATCGGGACAAAGACCCCCTCGCTTTGCAGTACGGTCAGGTAGACGTTGATCCACTCAAAGCGGTTCTCGCTCACGCAGGCGACGGCGGAGCTGCCGAAGCCGAGCGCCGTCAGCGCCGCGCCGAGCGACTCCGTCCTCTCGTAAAACTCCGCGTAGGTCACCTCCGCGATGCTGTCGTCCTCGCGCTTGAATTTGTAGGCGATGGTGTCGCCGTACCCGGCGACCGTCCGCTCGAGCATCTCCCGGATCGAGAAAAAAGGCTCGGGCTTTGTCGCGCTTGATTTCTTTTTCGGCATGGAAAAACCTCGCTTTGCGAAATTCGGACCGCCCAGACGGTTGCAAAACGGAAAAGGGTATGGTAAAATATATACGGTCCGTCTATAGTGTAAACCATCTCCGTAGAAAAGGACAACCTACTTCCGCGCGCCCGGACTATACCGTTCCCGCCCCGCAAAGTAGAGAAAAAACGGCCGGCTCTACCGCCGGTAGAGAGGAAAAAATGCAGGAAGAAAAGGACCTCCGCCGCCTGATCGGCGAGAACATCGTCCGCCTCCGGCTCGCCGCCCCCCTCACGCAGGCGGAGTTCGCCGAGCGGCTCAATTATACCGACAAGGCCGTCTCCAAGTGGGAGCGCGGCGACTCCGTCCCCGATATCACCGTCCTCAAGCAGATCGCCGACCTCTTCGGCGTGACCGTCGACTACCTCCTCAGCGAGCATCTCCCCGAGGAAAAACCGCAGTCCCCCGAGCGGATCCGCCTCCGCAACCGCAATCACCTGATCATCACCGTGATGTCCGTCCTGATCGTCTGGTTCCTCGCCCTGTTCGCTTACTTTGTCGGGGATTCCGTCTTCAGGACTCACCTCTGGCAGGCTTTTCTCATCGCCGTTCCCGTCTCCTGCATCGTCGTCCTCGTCCTCAATTCCGTCTGGGGCAACCGCTCCTGGAATTTCATCATCATCTCCGTCCTGATCTGGTCCACCCTCGCTACCGTCTACCTCCTCGCCATCCGCTATAACCTCTGGACGATCTTCCTCCTCGGGATCCCCGGTCAGGCCTCCGTCATCCTCTGGTCCCGTCTCCGCTTCACCGATAAGCCCGCAAAGAAAAACCGGAAAAAAGAAAAAAGCCCCGGCCGTCTCTGAAAAGCCGGAGCGACGGGCGGCATCCGCGGCCGCGCGGGGAGACCGTTTTGCGGGAGGTCGGCGTACGGCCCCGCCCGCGCAAACCTCCGGCGCGGAGCGGGACTCGCAAAATCCGAATAACACACAGCGGCGGGATCGCTCCCGCCGCTCTGCTTTCTTTTGAGGGGATCCGACGGCCGCGCTTTTCCGGATTCTTTCCCGGGCGCCGCCGGGGGCCGGCAGGCCGGATCAGGAAACGGTCACGTCGGCGCTGACCGCGCCGCTTTCGGCGTCCCAGGAATCGACCGCTCCGACCAGGATCCGGTAGGACCCCGCTTTGTCCAGCTTGATCGAATAGGTAAAGGTCTTCTGCATCTCCGCCGCGGTCGCGCGCGCGTAGAAATCGCTGAGGGCGAGGACGGTCTTCACGGTTTTGCCCGTGGCGGCGTCCTCGACCGTGATCTTATAGTGATGGACAAAGTCGTCGTCCGTGCCCGCCGGGAGGGAGAGAGAGACGGTACGGTCCTCGCCGGCCGTCAGCGTCAGCGGACCCGGGAGGGAGGGGGCGGCGTTCGCCGCTTCCCGGGCGGCTCTCGTGTAGAGGGTGAGGTGCGAGCCGTCCGCCTGCGGAGCGGGGAGCTCCCACGCCGTTTTGATCTCCTTCTTTTCGGAGAAGAGAAGACGGGTGATCCGGACGTTCCCGCCCCCGTCGATCTGGACGAGCAGCCCGGTCGAAACGTCTCCGTTGGAGACCGGCAGCTGCGTCTTGTCGTTTACCATATTGTCGTACTTCTCGAGCTCAAAGGCGGTGTCCGCGGTGGACCCGCAGTTGACCGCGGTAAAGGAGGTCTGCATGATGGAGCGCTCGTCGAAGACCGGCGTGTGGGTGTGCCCGGTGAAGACGATGACCTGCGGGTACTTTGCGAGGACCGCGCCGAGATTTTCGGTGCGCCAGCGGCTGTGCCCCTTTTCAAAATCCGCCTCGCTGCCGTAGGTCGTGTCCGCGACCGTCGGATGCGTTACCACAAAGACGTAGGAGGAGGGATCCTTTGCCGTGAGATCGGCGAGCGTCTTGTCGAGCCAGGCGAGGACGTCCGCGTCAAAGGGCGTGCCGTAGCCGTAGCTCGCCGGCTCCACGATGAGGAAATGATACCCGGAGAGGACGCTGTGCCGGTATCCTTTTTCCAGATTTGAGTCGACGTCCATCGCGTAGTACTCCGCTCCGAGATACGTTTCCTTTAAAGCGGGCTGGCGGGTGAGGGCGGAGCGGGTGTCATGATTGCCGACGGCGACCAGCACGTTCGTCCCGAGCGGTTTTGTTTTGTAATCGGAGAGGATCGCCGCAAAGCGCGAGATCTCGGAGTTTGCCGATTTGTCGCCTTTCGAGAGGTTGGAGACCATATCGCCCGCGACGACAAGACCGCGCAGACCGTTGGGGTCTTTTTCGGCGGCTTCGGCCAGCAGCCGGTTCAGCGCGTTGGTGAACATCCCCTTGTTCTTGGTCGCCTTGACGTTGATATGCACGTCGGAGACCGCGTCAAAGGAGAAGGCGATCTTCGGTTCGTCAAACCGCGGCAGGGGCGCGGGCTCCGTCGCGGGGACGGTCTCCGGCGCCGTTTCGGCGGGGGCGGAGGCGGTCGGCGCCGCTTCCGTGAGCGCGCCGGTCCCTTCCGGCGGGAGAGCCGGCCCGGCGGCGCAGCCGCAGCAGCCGAGCGCGGCGGCAAAGGACAGCAGGATAAAGAGAAGCGGGCGTTTGGATCTCATGGTTTCTCCCTTTTTTAACCGTCCGGGCGGTTTCATCCGGCGGATCTTCTATTCTATCGTATCACAAATCGGGCGGAAAAGCAATTTTCTTCTTTCCCCTCAGGCAAAAAACGGCAAAAAGACGCCAAGAATCCGCAAAAAAAGACGCCGCCCTTCCCGCTTTGGCATATCTTGCGAAACTGCGGGAAGACTCTTGCTTTCCCCGCTTTGCGGTGGTATACTGAAAGAAACGAAACTACGACCGAAAAGAGGAAAACGATATGGCAAAACAGAGACCCCGGATCCTCGTTGCGGGGAGCCTTGTGATGGACCTGATCTGCTCCGCGCCGCGCTTCCCGCAGAGCGGGGAGACGGTGATCGGCACGGACTTTTCCACCGCGCCGGGCGGGAAGGGAGCGAACCAGGCGGTGCAGGCCGCCCGCCTCGGCGCCGAGGTCGCGATGGTCGGCAAGATCGGGCGTGACGACTTCGGCCGCCGGATCCTTGACTCGCTTGCGGCGTCCGGCGTGGACACGGAGGGCGTGCGCGTATCCGGGAACCGCCCGACCGCGATCGGCAACATCCAGCTCGAGGTGACGGAGACGGGGACCGCCAACCGCATCCTCGTCGTCCCCGGCGCCAATATGGACTGGACGGAGCGCGATATCGCGGGGCTGGAGGCGCGGATCCCCTCCGCCGATATGCTGATCCTGCAGCTGGAGATCCCCACGGAGGTCGATCTCGCCGCCGCGCGGATCGCCCGCCGTCACGGCGTCCCCGTGATGCTTAATTCGGCGCCCTCCGCGCCGGTCCCGGAGGAGCTTCTCGACGGGCTCACCTACATTTCGCCGAACGAGCACGAGGCGTTCGATCTCACCGGCGTTCGCGTGACCGATCTCGCCACCGCCCGCGAGGCGGCGGAGCGGCTCCGCGCGCGGGGGGTAAGGAACGTGATCATCACCCTCGGCAGCCGGGGCGCGGTCTTCTTTGACGGGGAGCGTTTTCTGCACGGACCGTGCGTGGACTACGCGCCCACCGTCGACCCCACCGCGGCGGGGGACAGCTTTGTCGGAGCCTTCTGCACGGCCGTCTGCCTCGGCGCGGAGCCGGAGGAGGCGCTCACCTTTGCCAACCACACGGCGGCGATCACCGTCTCCCGGATGGGGGCGCAGCCGAGCCTCCCCTCGCTTGCCGAGGCCGCCGCGTTCCTTGAAAAAAACGGGCGGGACGTTTCCCGCTATACGGAGGGATAAGATGGACGCGATCGAAAAACTGAAGGGGACCGTCCGCCGCGAGCTGGACGCCGCTCTCTCGGCGATGAAGCGGGAGGACTTCCTCCCCGCCGCCCGCATGATCCGCGAGTCCGGGGCCGCCGGCGGGCGCCTGCACGTTACGGGGATCGGCAAGCCGGCGCATATCGCCGCCTACGCCGCCTCGCTCTTTTCCTCCACCGGCACGCCCGCGTACTTTCTGCACGGGACGGAGGCGGTCCACGGCTCCTGCGGGCAGCTCGTCCCCGGGGACGTGGTGATCTGCATCTCCAACAGCGGGGAGACGGCGGAGCTGAAGGCGACCGCCGCGGCGATCCGCCGCAACGGCTGCAAGGTGATCGCCGTTACGGGCAATCCGGACTCCTGGCTCGCCCGCTTCGCCGATCTCACGCTGCTCGCCTCCGTCGGGGAGGAGGGCGGACCGCTTGACCGCGCGCCGCGCGCCTCGGTCCTTGTGGAGACGCTCGTTTTGCAGGGGCTCTCGGTCGTTTTGCAGGAAATGCGGGGCCTGACCCCGCAGGAGTACGTCCTGCGCCATCCGGGCGGCACGCTCGGGCAGCTGAGGGAAAACGAAAAATAAAGCGCTTGTTTCCGGCGGGAACGCGCCGTTTCAACAAAGATCGCGGGCGGGTCGACTCTTCGACCCGCCCGCGATCTTTCGCTGCCGGTTTTCTGACGGCAAGTTTGTTGTGAGCAGGAAACGGACGGTAAAAGCTCCTTTTTTACAGAAAAATCAAATCGCTTCAGACGGCTTGACAAATCAAATCAAATCATATATAATCTAATCACAATCGTTTTTGATCAGATAAGAAAGGCCGGAGGGCATGATGAAAGAAACCGAACGGATCGAATTCAAGAGACAGTTTGTAAATGATCTGAATAAGGAAGTGATCGCGTTTGCAAACACAAACGGCGGCGAGATCTTTATCGGCATAGAAGATAACGGCGCGGTTGCGGGACTTTCCGATCCGGAGGCCGTTGAGCTTCAGTGCGTCAACCACATTTCAAGCACGGTAAAACCCGATATTTCGATGTTTGTAAAATACGAACGCATCCTGCTCGAAAAGAAAGAGGTATTAAAGATCACGGTAAACAAAGGCAGTATGTCCCCCTATTATCTTTCTTCAAAAGGAATAAGGCCGGAAGGCGTTTACGTCAGGCTCGGGACCGCGTCGGTCCCCGCAACGGAAACCGCGATCCTTTCCATGATCAAAGAGACGACGGGAGATTCTTTTGAAGAGACCCGCTCGTTGAATCAAAAGTTGACTTTCGTTCAGGCGGAGCAGGAGTTTTTTGCTGCCGGACTTCCTTTTGCGGAAGCGCAGAAACGTTCGCTCGGTCTGATCGGCAGAGACGGTTGTTATACCAATCTCGGGTTGCTTTTGTCGGATCAATGCGAACATAAGATCAAATTCGCCGTCTTTGAAGGGACGGAGAAAGAAGTGTTCAAAGACAGACACGAGTTTTCCGGCTCTTTGTTCCGCCAGTTAGACGATTTAATGAAGATGCTCGATCATTACAATAAGCTGAGCAGTCCCAGAATAGAAAAAATAAAACGGACGGATATCAGAGACTATCCCGCGGAAGCGATCAGAGAAGCCGTGTTGAACGCTTTTATTCACAGGGATTACGGTTTGTACGGTTATACGCTCGTCAGCGTGTTTGACGACCGTATCGAGATCGTATCGCTCGGCGGGCTGATGCGCGGCGTGGAAATGAGCGATATCATGCTCGGGATCTCCTACCTTCGCAACAAACGCCTTGCCGAGATCTTCTATCGCCTGCATTTCATCGAAGCATACGGAACAGGGATCTCTAAAATCAAAAAAGCTTATACAAAGTGCAAGAAAGCGCCTGTTTTTGAGTGTTCGGCTAATGCTTTCAAGGTAACGCTGCCGAAAATGACCGCCGCGCCTCTTCCGGCCGGACAAACTGACAGAGAAACTCTCGTTTTGGATCTGATCCGTCAGAGGGGAGAGATCGGAAGATCCGATGCAGAAAAGATCCTGAACGTTTCTACCCCTACCGCGACCAGGATTTTGACCGATATGGCGCAAAAGGGCCTGATCAAGCGGATCGGTTCCGCAAGGAATACAAGATATACGCTGTAAGAGAAAGGGTTTGAGCGATACGCCGGGAGGGGATCCTTTGCCGTTTGTCGGAGCCGGTGAGAGCGCTGCTTCGGTCGGGCGGCGCGCTCGGGCAGCTCCGGGAAAACGAAAAATAAAAACGCCGCTTGCGCGGCAAAAGAAGCGGTCCCCGCCGTGCGGCGGGGACCGCTTTTCTTATTTATTGAGCGTGATCTCGAGCAGGAACGTATTGTAGCAGGGGTCCCAGGTCGACATCACAAAGGCGAGCTTCCGGCCGCCGTCCCGCGAGAGGGCGGGGCAGGAGAAGCCGCCGTACACGCCCGCGCCGACCGAGGGGAAGGTGAGATCGGCGGTGAGGGTATAGGGCCCCTCCGGTTTTTTGGCGGTGTAGAGGTGGAGTACGCTGTCCTTTTTGAAGGAGACGACCCACTCCCCGAGATATTCGTTATAGAAGACCGTGTTCTCGGAGACGCGGGCGTCGATCAGCGGGAATTCGCTCCGGATCCCCGCCTCGCCCGCCGTCCAGACGGCGCCGCCGTCCGGACCGTAGCCGGTAAGATATTCATAGGCGGAGAGCGTTTCGATCTTGTCCGCGTCCACCCGCATCATCCGGGCAAAGCCGAGCCGTCCGCCGGTGATCCCGGTCAGATAGACCTTGCCGTCCGCGGGGTTGTAGGCGGGCGAGATCTGGCAGAACTTCGTATCCCCGTCCCAGCGGAGCCCGTCGACGATCTTCCAGGTCCTTCCGTCGTCCTCCGACTTGGCGAGCCCGCCGTAGTTGCAGTCCCAGCCGCTCGCGGTGCTCCATTCGCGCACCGACATAAAGTAGAAGTAGAGGGTATCGCCGAGGGAGAGGGCGCCCGTCGGGATCTTCGAGTACTCGGTCTTCGGCTTCTTCATCCCGGGGATCAGCTCGGTCGCAAAGTCCCCGGAGGAGGCGTACATCCCGTCAAAGACGACGCCGTCCGTGTAATCGAGGTCGGTCGTGTAGGCGGCGCTGTTGGTGCGCCAGCCGTCCTTGCGCTCCCCGCCCGAGAAGGTGTCGCCGAAGAAGAACCAGAGCTTGTCCTTGTGCAGGACGGGGAAGCCGAGGTCGGTCCCGCAGACGTTGTAGAGGGAATGGGTGCGGTTGACGGAGTATTCCCCCGTCAGCATGGCGACGGTACGCACGCCGGTCACGGCGCGCAGGGGAGAGGCGGCGTTGCCGCAAAGGGAGGCGGAGACGGAGAGCCCGTGCAGCCGCTCGACGACGGCGGTCCCTTTTTGTTCATAGTCGTTGTAGACGGAGAAGAGGCTGACCGAGAGGTCGGAGGAAAAGGAGAGGGTCTGCCCGTCCCGGTCGAGGCACCGGGCGAGGAACCAGTCGAGGGCGTTCAGGATCTCAACGTCGCTGCCGCCGAGAAGGTAGAGGGCGGCGCGCCCGTCCGTCCGCTCGGCAAAGACGCGGAATTCCGTCTCCCGCAGACGGATCGACCCCTTCTCCTTGCGGGAGGAGAAGCCGACGACGATCTCCGCCGCGCCCGGCTCGGGGATCTCCCGGTCGGTCGAGGCGGCGAGGCGCACCCCGGTCGCGTCCCGGACGTACTCCCGGAGACGGGAGACGGCGTTTTTGACGGCGTCGGAGGCGTTGTCCGCCCGGATCACGGTAAAGGCGGAGGCTCCGTCCGCGACGAGCCGGATCCGCCCGTCCTCCGGCGGGGAGGGAGAGGCGGTCCCGGGGGTCTCTTCGGTCTCCGGCGCCGGAGAGGGAGCCGCGCAGGCGGAGAGGATCCCGGCGGGGAGGAGGAGGAGCAGGAGAAGAGAGAGGATGTGACAAAAGCGTTTTTTCATAAAGCCTCACAGGGGAGCGAGCCCCGGGATCGGACGGCAAACAGGATCGCGGTTTCCCGCGATCCTGTTTTTGTCCGGTCAGTTTCCTTTTTTGGCGCGGCTGCGGAAGAAGAGCAGCGCGCTGATCACGCATCCGCAGAGGGAGGCGATCAGGATCGCCACGGCGTAGACGGGGACGCCGGAGCCGCCGGGGGCGGCGGTCTCGCCCGTTTCGGGGGCGGACGTGACCGGCGAGGTCTCCGCCGGAGCCTTCGTCTCGGGCGCCTGGGTCACGGGCGCCTGCGTCTCTTTCGGCGGTTCGGTCACGGGCGGCTCGGTCACGGGCGGTTCCGTTTCAGCCGGGACCTTGGACTCGTCGTAGAGGACCTGATCGAAGCCGGTCGCCTTTTTGAGGATCTCGCCGTTGGGCGTCTCCCAGGCGGAGGCGTCGAGGACGACGCCCTGCGTGAACTTTTCGTGCTCGCCGACGTCGCCGGAGATGTACAGCCCCTTCTTCGGGAAGGTGCCGCCGTTGATCTTGAGGGTCGCGGTCCCCTTGATGGTGCCGGAACCGGTAACGGCGCAGGCGATCTCCGGAACTTCGATGAAGTCGCCGCCGTTGATGATAATGGTGGCGTTGCCTTCGACCGTCCCGGTGCCGAGCATCCGGATCGCCTTTTTGAAGGTGCCGCCGTTGATGGTCAGACTGACGTTGCCGTTGATCGCGCCGTCGCCCGCGGCAAAGACCAGGTCGTTGATCTCGCCGCCGTTGATGACGATGGTGGGGCCGCCCTCGTTGACGCAGTTGAGCTTCTGGTTGTTCCGGGTGCCGCCGCGGATCATCTGCCAGGTGCCGCCGTTGACGGTCAGGTCGCCGCCGTGCGCGGCGTCCTGCGCCGCGTCGTCGTTACGGCCGGCGGTGATGCCGATATAGTTGGAGCTTCCGTCCTTGACGCATTCCACGTCCTCGCCGATGACGACCTTGTTGCCGTTGCAGCAGTAGAGCGAGGTGCTCTTCTGGACGCGGATGGTCAGATGGTCGAGGGTGTGCTCGCTGTTGAAGTAGAGCCACATATCGGAGAGCAGCGCGGCGCTCGCCGTCGTGCGGTAGTCGGTCCCGTTCCAGACGCTCGTGAGCGTGTAGGCGCCCGTGGCGGTCTCCGGCGTGCGGTAGTCGCCGCCGTCGGCGGAGCGGGAGAGGGTCAGCGGTCCGCAGAGGACGATCGTACCGCCCTGCGGGAGCGCGGCGTAAGCGGCGTTGAGCGACGCCTTCGCCTTATCGGGCGCGGAGCCGTCCGCGAGATCGCTGCCGTCGTCGCTGATGAAGCAGACCCCGTCCGCCGCGGAGGCGGGCGCCGCGCCGAGCGGCGCGAGAAGGGTCAGAGCGAGGAGGAGAGAGAGAAGGAAGGAAAGCTTTTTCATAACGTACTCCTTTCTTGTGTCCCGGCGTCAGTCGCCGAGGGTCTCGCGGAGCTTGGCGTAGTCGGCTTTGGCGG